>CENK01032710.1_pt1 | contig 10905 bp, 7 predicted proteins | sample 530191 | NCBI WGS metagenome assembly CENK01 (sample SAMEA2619686, study PRJEB7988) | marine metagenome | biome: marine biome (ENVO:00000447); feature: deep chlorophyll maximum layer (ENVO:xxxxxxxx); material: "saline water (ENVO:00002010), including plankton (ENVO:xxxxxxxx)" | depth 60 m | reverse complement strand
AAACTCATTGATATGTACATATCATAGCACAAAAAAACCCTCTGTGTAGAGGGTTGTGACAGTTTCCCAACTGATCCCTTCTAAAAATTTATAGAGTCTTCCGAACAAACCATACAAAGGTATGTATAAATTTATTGAATTTGATCTATATTATTTCCAATCAGGTATATCAGGATAATGCTCCTTAATATAATTATTTACTTTATGAAAACTATCTTCCATCCAATCCTCCCAGATGACAGCACCATGTGGTATGTGCTTCATACCCTTATACATTTTCTTTGTGTGCAAAATACCTCTCAATAACATAACCTCATTGCGATTAAGTTTCATCTTCGATAACAGTATCTAGTTTTACATCTATCATAACAAATTCCATTGATTCTGTCGATAGATTATACCCCTCGTGTGTCACATCCATAACAGGATATGTTTGAGGTACACCCTCCTTCCAAGTTATTTTCTTACCATCCCATATCATAAAGCAATGGGTTCTATCAGGTATTTTAAGTGGCACTTGTATTCTTTTATATCTGCAAGGATAAACATCGGGGTCTCGATGTGGATTAAGAATAGTTCCAGACTCAAACATAGAAAAAGTAGCAAAAATAATCTCGTCTTTTAAAAATATGTCAGCAACTTCATCACTCATAATTTTTTTACGGATAAAAACCTTTTTGCCAGCACCTTTCAACCAAGATATGTAAACGCTTTTATTTGAATACCCTTGAACTGTGGGTGCTTTTTTTAAAGGAAATTCTGTCTGTTTTGCCCAATTAAATATTTTTAGTAAATCTTGTCTTGTAATCATTATTAATGATAATCATATTAATTCAAAAAATGCTATAGAAGAATTATCTGATATTATTATATCATATTCTTTTGATTTTTTCAAGTCTGCGTACTCCATCTCGTTTATATTTTTACCATTTATACTACAAGAACCTTCAAATGCAATAATACAAGAATATTCTTTTTCAGATTTAATAGTACCTGTGTCTAACATTTTTGCGTTCCATTCATTTGTTTTTTTCCAAGAATTAAAACAAATGAATTTTGTATTTTCAAAACTTTCACCTACGACATTACAATTAATACTGTCTGATACATCAACTAATTTTTTCTTTCCATCTACAGGTAAATTTATTCTTTCAAACTTTCCATCTCTTTGCACATGCAAAGTTCCTTCACCTCTCATTACAGTACAATAATGTGTGTGTCTATTTTCTGCCTTTTCTAATTCAATATGATATTCAGCAGTTGTATGAACACATAAAAAGAATTTAGGTGCTCGATAAGTTCTGTTAAAGGTACTCATTCTATTTCAACTCTTCTCATTCTTCTTGATCTCATCATTTCTTTCGCATTTTCACCATCTACACAAATTATTTTACCAACATAATCATCGATATTCAAACTATCGGGTATATCTTCGGGTATATTTTCTCGTAGTATAATTTCTTCATCTTCTTGTCTCAAAACTTTATCATATCCATATTGTGCTATGGATTCTACTAAGTTTCGACTATCAAAAGAAACATCATATATTTCAGTAGAGACTGCCTTCGCTGGATATTCTGAAATAGGTTTTGGTGCATTTTGCCTACAATATCTTATCACAACTTGTTTTGTTTCAGGTAAATATTCCTCTATTTTAAATATCATTTTCATTGTTGCAACATTCCCCAAGATGTAAGTATATACTTGTCTTGTCCTATGGGTGGATTACCTCGATGAACATGTGTAAACCCTGCTGGCCATATAAGCAGTGTTCCTTGAACTGCTTTAATTCTTTTATTTTGATATAAGAACTCAGTCTCACCACCCTCTTTAATCGTATTAAGATATGCCTGAACGACAAATCTTCTCGTAGCACTTTCAAATGAAGCATTTTCATAATGCCATTTATGAAAACCACCACCAATCGGAATTCTTTTTGCCTTTACATCATATAACAAAAAGTTAGATTGACCTAAAACACTATAATCTTGTAAGTAATTATCTACACATTTTTTTATGGATGGTAAAAAATTCCTTACTAATTTATCAGATGAATTTAAATCAAAAGCGTCATCATTTGAAAAGTTTAAGGTTTCATGATCTCTCTCATGTAATTTATCATTCTCCTGTAAAACTAACCCCTCTTTTCTTAGATAATCAATATATTCTATCCAGTTCTTACAATATTCGGGCGATAAAGCATTTTCATAAATTGAAATAAAATCAGTGAGCATAATAATTAATTAAACGAACCGTTTGCAGTGCCTCCATTTCTACCACCAACAGAATTTCCCGTTACAGTACTGTTGTTTGCAATAGTTGCACTACTGAAATATATAGCTTTACCATCAGAACCTGCATTACCAGGTATGCCAGGAGTTTGCCTATATGCTCTGTTATCTGCTCTAGTTCCACTAGTTCCACCCACAGGGGCATCATTTATGTCACCACCAGCACCACCAGCACCACCAGTTGCACCACCATGTGAAATACCACTTCCACCATCACCACCAGCACTTAATATTCCATCGTTACCAGGTCCACCATTTATAGGAGCAGGACCGTTAAAACCACCAAGTCCTCCAGCACCACCAGCACCAATAGGTCTACCAGCTCCACCTCCTCCTCCAGCACCAGATCGTCCGAAGTCAGTAGTACTCTTGTCTGATGGGTCATTGGAAGCACCACTACCACCTCCTCCACCACCATATCCACATCTAATCACACCACTATTATTAATAGTTGCAGCATATTCAACTCCTAATGCACTCGTACCTTGACCACCATCACCAGCTCTAGATCCACCAGCACTACCAGCACCTCCACCATTACCACCTGCACCTGTCAGATACCCTGATGCTCCTATATCTACTTGTAATTCTGTGCCACTTGGCCAAACTCCAGTTCTGAGTGCAACATCAGTCACATCTCCATCTTTTTTACCACCGATAGTTTGATTCACGTTTACAAATATCTTTTTACCACCTTGCCAATCTCCCGAAGTCAGATTGTAATTACCATCAACCGAACCAACAGGTTTTCCTCTAAATCCACCTACTACCTTGACCATAGTCTCTTGATTTAAATATCTCCAAGTTGCAGACATTGTATTAGAACCTCTTGCTTCTTTAGTTAAACCTACTTCATCATTGTAGTACTCAACCACCATATTTAATTTTTTACCACGAAAATCACTAAATTTTATTTGTCCAGATGTTGGTATACCAGTATCTAGTGGTAAATTTGTTAATGAACCTCCAGATGGTGAAGCATTTTCAAAACTAGGATCATCTCTACGGTATTTTCCCAAACGACTACCACCCTTCCCACCAAATTCTGCCTCAATTTGACCAAATGATATTGAACTTCCGACGCCTGGTAATGTCATTATGAATCAACCTTAGTAGTAGTTCCGATTCCAACCCATCCTCCAATATAAACTTGTAACTGATTTCCATCTGTATTGTATATCAAAGCACCATCTGCTACACCAGTAAGATTACCTCTCTGGGCGGTAGTGATTTTTGGTGGCAGCATAAACATTTTGTTTGCAAATGCTCCTGACGGAATATTTTTTCCAGCGTCAGCAAAATCAACTGCTGATTTGGGTAATGTTGATCCTACAGCAACGATTGTTGAGACTGATGCACCAGTAGTAAATATGGAGTTTCCAAATGTCTCGTCTGTTTTAATTCCTAAATTACCAGAAGCAGATATAAAAACTTTATTATTACCCGAATTTAGTTCAATAGGATTAGAACCAACAACTGTCTGAATACCTATGTTATCTGTTTTTATTGAAGTTACAGTTACAATTCCAGCAGAAATATTGGTGAATGTAGATATTCCTGATGCTGCGTTTACATTACCTGTTAAATTACCTGTGAGATTACCAGCAACATTTCCTTCAATTGATCCAGTTATTGATACATCACCAGCAACAAATATATCTCCACCAAAAGTTGCACCAGCTGAGACATTGGCATCACCCAACACATGAAGAGTTGATGATGGAAGTGTTATACCAATACCTAAACTTCCTCCAATTCCAGTCAATGTCATTAATCGATTAGTATTAAATCCCTTATGCCAATGGAAATTGCCTGTATTTGATAAATCGTTTGCATTAATATAATAGTTAATATTTCCACTATCAGTATTAATTAAATCTAGTGACCTTCTTGTGCTGTATGGAGATCCACCACTCTCATTACCATATCTCAATGATCCAAAGTGTGATGATAAACCAGATGCACCACCATTCAAACTTGCAACATTTAACTGATTATAAACCGATGCTCCTGTTCCGATTGTTTCAAATTTAAGATTATCATTAAAATATAATTCTACTGAAGAATTTTCAAGAAACTTTGCGTTTACTTTAGTACCAACAGGATTTTTTATTTCAACTGTACTACCAGCAATTATGAGACTACCAGTGCCAACATCTCGAACAACACTATTAGTACCTGAGTGAAATATCTCAAGATCTTCATCATCACCAAAAATTGCTCTCGCATTATCTGAAAAATATGCTGTTGTTCCAAATCCAACTGTCGCACTAGTTCCTACGGTTACATTACCACTAAATGTTGAAACACCAGTGACATTAAGAGTCTCACTAATATTGGTGATATCTAATTCAGTTCTTCCATCTACATCTAAATCACCATTCGCATCAATGTTATTACCGAATGTTGAAACACCTGTTACATCAAGTGTACCTTTAATATCTGTATTACCATTATCAGTGTCAACAGTAAACTTATCAACCGATCCAGCAGTTTTTATTTTAAATGTTTTATTATCAGCACTTATACTAACATCATCACGAAGAGTTACGGATCCACTAACATCTACACTAGAATTAATATCTACAGCATTTCCAAATGTTGAAACACCGATTACATCTAATTTCTGTACTATCAAATCAGTTGTTGTTGTAAGACCAATGAAACTAGTAATGCCTGTAAATATAGAGTTTCCAAGAACATCTAATTGAGTTGTTGGCGCCTCACTACCGATACCAATATTTGAAGTAGTAGATAGTCCACTAGCATTTGCAATAAATCCACCTGTTGCAATCGCAACTATATTTGTGAGACCTGATGCATCACCAACAAATTTTGTAGCAGTAACAATTCCTGAAACTGAGTCAATTTTTATATTACCAGATGTTACTACTCCACTTATAATTGCTCCAGATAAATTTGTTATTCCTGTTATGCTTGCATTACCACGAACATCTAAACGTTTTTCTGGTCGTGTTGTTCCTATTCCAACTAAACCTACTGAATTGACAATAAAATTACTGTCATCGACCTGAACACCGTTTCTAAAATTAAATGATTTAGTATAATTAGACATTACTTCTTTTTAGTTATTTATTTGTTTTCAAGAGAGTTGACTTTTGCTGTTAATTCCTTAACTGCCTCAATCAGAACAGGAATCAATCTGTCATAACGAACACCCATTGTTCCATCACCTCGTTTCTTGGATATACCAGGTAGTCCAAGTGCCTCAACCTCTTGTGCGATGATACCAGTATCTAAACCTTGATTACCAAAAATACCTGCTTCTGATTTCCAAGCAAAGGTGTTTCCACTAAGTGAATTAACCATATCGAGTGCATTTTGTATGGGTGATATATCTTTTTTAAGTGTCATATCAGATGAACTAAATGCGATCACATCACCAGTGAATGTGCCTGACCCAGTTACTGTTATTCCAGTTGTGTTAACACGCAACCTTTCATTTTGGTCACTGCCAAATCCACTACCAATATGAATAGTAAGTACATTTGCAGATGGAACTCTAAATCTTGGACCTCCACTATTTAATTCTATTTCTGGGGTTGCAGAGGTGAGTTGTATGTTACCATTGTTTGTTAACTGTCCAGTGATAGTTAAACCAGATGTGGTAGCTGCTGCTCTGACTGTATCACCACTATCTAATAATTGTGAATTGTTAAGACCATCTAACTGAGATCCATCACCTTTAAATTGTGTGGCAGTTAAAATTCCAGTTACGATAGCTCCTGTGTTTGTGGTTTTTAATCTACGTGTACCATTAAAGAAAAGATCAACTGAATCATTAGGACTCGCAGTGATCATGTTTTCGAAATTATTTGCAGCATTACCTACTCGATTATTTAATGCAAATCCACCCTGAGCCGTTTCAAATAATAACGTGTTTGTATTTGTCGTTCTAATTGTATTTGTATTTGTATAATTTCCACCACCACCGTGGAAAATTTCTAAATCTCCACTATTACCAAATTTTATTGCAGCATCATCAGGTAAATTAGCAGTTTTTGCAATTCCTACACCACCAGATATTATGAGTGATCCTGTTGTTGAACTTGTGGAATCCGTTGTTGTTTTGATTTTAACTGCATCCTTAAGTTGAACTTCATTATTAAATGTAACAGGACCATCAAATTCAGATAATGATGTCTTAGATTTACCACCCTCAACTACAAGTCTTTCTTTGATTGTTGTTTCATCAAATACCACACTCAATCTAGCAGGATTTTCACCTGTGACGGATGGTATTGGAGTATCAAAAGATGTTTCCTCACCAGTAAGTGCTGACTTCTTCTGGTTTCCAATATAGAAATCACCTTTGTTGTTCATTCCAGTGTAAACAACAGCACCACTAGATCTCTCTTGTGACTGTGATAAGAATTCTTCCTGCTCCGAAATAGTCTTGACTTGAACTTGAGGTAATGCAGTTGAATAGTTACCAGGACCATAACCAAGATATTCAAAGGTATGTCCAGATGCTCTTAAAATTGATGGTCGATTAAATTGAATTGGGAACGGTTTAATTTTCTTAACAAGTGATCCAGTTGCGTGAGTTTTAATAACCGTACCAAAAACTCCACGAATTACTGAAATTTGATCATTATTAACTCCAAGTAAAGTATTTGTAGATACTCGAAGTATTTCCTCATCAATCAACAAGTATGATCCATAAGGGAATCTTTGAAGTAAATTATGTGTATTTGTAGTATCAATGCTAAATTTAACATCACTTGATACCATCTGAGCACTTAATTTTCCATGTTCATTATCAAATAATTCTACACCACGAATTGATAAATTTTCTTGACCAGAGTCTGACACACCGTCATTTGCTGATAATCCATGTTTAAGTATGAATCCATTATCAACACTTATATCAGATGCTAACTCAAATGTAAATGTTGTGACACCAACCTTTGTTTTAACAATATATGAACCTTGATTGGTATTTGATGAATTATTTAATTGGAATCTATTTCCAGCAACAAGTCCATGAGGTTCAAATGTTGTGATAGTTTTTAACCCACTTGAGAAACTTTCAGTATCTACCTTAGATGATGAACTAACTGTAAATGCGTATTGATCTGATATAGGATCAACATCTGCACCTGTTTTATGAATTGTAATCTGTTTCTTATCGTTTACTTCTTTTAATCTAAAGTATGAATCAGATGCTGTTCCTACACCTGTAAATTGAATAACTAAATCACTTGATACTCCAATGTTTCCTGCAGTCAAACCTGCACCAGAAACATTACCATCCAAAATTGCCACTCCATTACCAGATCCAATTTGAGTTGTATCAAAATATCCTTTGTTTCCTGCAGACCAACCAGATCCAGTATTTGTAATTTCAAATGATGTTACAGCACCATTAGAGACTATGACATCAGATAGTGTTCCATTCCATGTAGAGTCGTTTTGAGTAGTACTATTAAATACTTTAACATTACGATATGTTGCCACACCAGAATTTGGAGTGTAATTCGCACCACCAGAATGAAGAGTAGCAGTCATTATTCCAGCAAAATTATGCTCTGTGGTAAATGAAACTATTCCTGTTGTAGTATTATCTGTGAATGAAAATAAAGGTTGACCTATTCCAATCGATTTAAGTAATTTGTCGTTTGTTTCTCTTGTAAGACTTTTGAGAGGATCATTTGTAATAACTTGTCCTAATGGAGATCTTAGAGCAAAAGATTTTGATGCTTGAGGATTTTCATTTACATTATCTCGATCTAACTGTGGATATAAATCAACAACATTTTGACCATAGTTAATATTATTGTATTCAGTTGGGACATTATTACTTGCATTAAGAGCAAATGCTTGATAAACACCATCTTGTGTAGCATCAATGTATTCTGAAATTAGTGTATTTCTGAATAAGTAGATATTTGATTTTAAATCAGTTCTCTCAAATCTAGGAAGAGATGTATCCTTTACACCAAAATCATTTGTTGCAGAAGCACCTAGATTATCTCTTGTAGTTTCATACTGAAATGTTAAACTATTAGGTATATTTTTAACAGAAAATTCTCCATTATATCCTTTGTTAAGTTCACCTGTAGCACTACCACCTGAACCACCATCTTTAATATTTTTGACAGTAACTAGATCTCCAATTTTTAAATTATGAGGTCTTTCTGCTTGAATTGTAATAATATCTGTTGCATCATTAAATGTGCAACTACTAATAAATCGGGGATTCCTTTCAAACTCAAAATCTGATCTAGTAAGAGCATCATTTTTAGTGAAATCGGAAGATCCTCTAACACTAGTTGAACTTGATTCTTGAATTACAAAACCATTTTCTGGATTTTTTGAATTTGAAATTTCTTTTGGTATCGAAAATCTGACTTTATAAATTTTATCATCAATAGATCTTATATCAGAAATTCTTTTAACAAATGATGGTTCAGTTCTACCAGTGAGTGATGCGATACTTGAAAATATATTGTTTCCTGTTTGAACATTAATAAACCATTGACCTTGACCACTATCATATTGAACAGGATGTCCCAAGTCACCAGAATTTTTATCACTTACACGACTTAATACTTTTAAATTTGTTCCCTTGTAAACACTAATAAATTCGGAATTATCAGCGTTAGTTTTTGAGGATGCTAATTTAAATGTAGAATTACCTGTATCAATTACAAAGTAGATTGTTTTTTCATCTAAATTCTCTGGTAAATCACCATCGTCACTGATAACAATTACCTTTTCACCTGTTGATAGTTTGTGTGCTGATTCATCCGATGTTGTAAATTGACTTTCAGATGGTTCTCCAACATTTATTGTTTTAACACTTGTCAATGAAGGTGTAGCAGTGCCATCCTCCATCAAAATATTTGCTGATTTTTCCACACCAGCAATATCTACAAATAAAACATCATCGACTTTGGCACCAACTCGGAAACCTTGAGTGACTGATGGTGGTAATATATCTTCAGAAGTAAATCCAAATAGATATAATCTTTTATCATTATTAACAGTTTTTGTTTTATCAATGTCTATTGAAACCCAATCAATATTTTCTTCAGAGGAAGTTATTGCTTTTGGTGGTATTATATGGGTAATAAAAGCTCGATCATCTTTTTGGAATGCATTTTTCTTAAATCCATCTGCTACAAGAGCTAATTGTCCAAAGTTAGAGTTAGAGTTTGTTATAGATGCATCAGAACCTGACTGTGCTTCAAAATGTATATGATAACCAATTGCAAAAACAGATACAATTTGCAATACAGAATCATTTGATATTTTTACATGTCTACTTTCCCAACCACTTCTGTAAATCGCATCAGAATCTAAGTGAAATACTTTTTCAGTGTCAATTGCAGATGATTCTGAAGAGAGTCTTTCATCAAAAACTGGAGTTATACTTAATCCAGTGTATTCTCTACTTGTTTTACTATATTTTACAAAAGCACGATCATCTTTCTGTAATGAAACTCCAGTAAATTGTGCAACAACCATTGAACGGAATCCAGTTGCCTTTGATCCATCGGCGTGCATACCGTTCATACCATAAACAGATCGAAGTGATATGTTAAAGATATAAGGTGATGCTCCTCCAACTGTATCAGTTTCAACTGTCACACTTCCACCACTCACATTAGAGGCGGTTGCTAATAATTCATCAGGAACATCATCAAGAGTGTATGTAAAAACTTTCGCATTAGTTGTGCTAACACTAGTTACTTTTGCTGAAATATTATATTCAAGGGGAATAATACCAGATATTTTAATTGGTGTTCCCACATCAAGATTATGATCCTGTTGTGTTGTTACAGTTACAACAGGTGATACATTTGATCCATCACCTGATATAAGACTTGTGATTGTGATTGGATCCGCAGCAAATGCACCAACAATTTCAAATTCAGGTCTTCTTGCAGCAAAACCCTCAGTGCTCGCAGGGAATTTATCTATTATATTTCTATTTGTAGTAGCAGTACCATAAGCTAATGAAAGCTTATAGTAATACATGTTTAAATCTGTTAAGTCTGTTTGCTCATTTAAATTTACTCCATCTGCATATTCAAATACTGTTAATTTATGATGTGAAAAAGTAGGAGTGCTTAATTTGCCAGTAAATGTTGTGTTATCAGTGTATACTAATTCATTCTCTTTCCCATCAAATACTGAAAATTGCCAGAAATAACAAGCACCAGTGATTTTAAAAATTGAAGAACTAGGAACAGATGGATCTGTTGGGTTTGGAACATATTTTGGAATAATTTTTGTTTTTCTTAAGTCAAGTCCAACAATTGAAGTTCCTCTTGGAACAATAACTCCACCCTCTGCACTATTAAATTTATGTAAAATATTATCCTCAACCGTCAAATCAAATTTAGAGTCTAATTGTAAAGACAATGAATCTGTTGAAACAACTCCACCTGCTTGGTTTAAAACTTGTGCATTATTTCCTGATTTTTTAATCTTATATCCTGGTCTGTTATCAATGATATGCTCACCAGGCATTAATAATATTGTTGTTTTTTCTGTTATATCGTTATTATTACCTTGAACATAAGAAAATCTTGCTGACTCAATCAGTGCCCTTTGAACTGTTTTAAATGGTGTTGCTTGGGAA
>CENK01003784.1_pt1 | contig 11044 bp, 2 predicted proteins | sample 530191 | NCBI WGS metagenome assembly CENK01 (sample SAMEA2619686, study PRJEB7988) | marine metagenome | biome: marine biome (ENVO:00000447); feature: deep chlorophyll maximum layer (ENVO:xxxxxxxx); material: "saline water (ENVO:00002010), including plankton (ENVO:xxxxxxxx)" | depth 60 m | reverse complement strand
TGGCAGGAATGTTAATTAACAAAGCAAAAGAATTTGCTGAAGAAAAAAAGTTACCTTTAATTATTGGTATCTTTAGCAAAGAAGATGCTATTGCTAAGGCTGATATTATGAACAAACTTGGATTGATTACGGTTGGCGGATTGTTCGCCGCAGGAGTTTAATTATGTGTTTTGGTGGTGGCGGAGGTGGCGGTACAAATACCGTACAAACAACAACGCAAGAGATCCCAGAACAGTTAGCTCCTTACTATGACGAGCTGCTGGGTCGGGGTACGTTTCAATCTTTACAACCCTATACTCCTTATCCTGAAAAAAGGCTTGCTGAGTTCTCTCCATTCGAGCAGCAGGCTATGTCTGGGATTGGGGCGCTTGCTGAGACAGGCACTCCAGAGGCAATGCAGAAGGCTATACAAGGCAGCGAGTACATTGCCTATAAAGATCCTTATGCTGAAGCAGTCAGACAAGACCCTATTACCGCCGCTATGGTTGGTTCAATTGCTGATGCTCAACCAGATCAAGTAGGAACTCTGGGAGATCTAAGCACTTACGAAACCTACATGAGTCCCTATCAGCAAGCGGTTACTGACATAGCCAAGCGTGAGGCAACAAGAGCTTCCGAGATTCAAGGCGCAAATATAGGACAGCAGGCAGCTTTGGCTGGTGGCTTAGGTGGATACCGAGAAGCTATCATGCAAGCAGAGCGCGAACGTAATTTGGGACAACAACTTTCTGATTTGCAAGTTCAAGGTAGTCAGCAGGCATTTGAGTCAGCTCAGAGGGCTTTTGAGGCAGACAGAGGCGCTAGAGAGTCTGCCGCACAACTTGGCATACAGGGCTATGGCGCACTTCAGTCAGACCTTGCACAACGTGCCAGAGCTGCACAGCAAGCTTCTGACCTTGCCTCTAAAGATCAGGCAATGGAGATTACCAGACTCAATGAGCTGACTAGGGCTGGTCGAGATCAGAGAGGGTTATTGCAACAGAGCTACGACATTGGATATCAAGACTTCTTACGCCAGCAGGCGTTCCCTGTGGAGCAGTTATCTCTCTACAGTAACTTGGTTAGGGGCTTGCCTATGCAGCCGGGAACCACACAAATTCTCTATGGTCAGCAGCCTACGATGGCACAGCAATTGTTGGGCAGCGGTATTGCTGCGGCTGGTTTATATGGGGCAACTCGTTAGGAGATAAAATATGTATAACATCCTTGAGGTTGAGGATAAAATAAAAGGCTTGCCTGATCAGGCTCTTATGAGAGAGGCCCAGTTTCCTAGCGGTGATGTGCCGCAGTTTCTTGTTGTTTCAGAATTACAGCGCCGGAATGAAATGCGTAAGTCCTATGCAGCAATGCAGGAACCATCTCAGACTGTTCCGGTTGCCCAACAGGTAGTGGCGGAGGCAGGTCAGGGTATTGCTGGCGTTGTGGGCGGCAATGCTTTGCCTGTCTCTGCTCCTATGCAAGCACAGACCCCAATGGCTGCACCTATGCAGTCCTCTATGCCAGCACCTATGCAGCCTCCCGTACAACCTCCTATGCAACCTCCTATGCCACGCCCTCAAGCCCCTGCTGGGATAGTGGGTATGCAGTCAGGTAGACAGGCTCCCTATCAGCGTCAATATAGGGATTTTGCCGGAGAAGCAAGGGATAGGAGAGAGAGGAAAATTGAAGAGCTTTACAGAGACTTAAACCCATCCCAAGCTACTACATACCTTAGCTTGATTGAAAGCGGTGTTGATCCTGAAGAAGCTCTGTTTTCAGTCAGTGATGTTTATAGAACAGATGATACGTTAACTGGCGTGGAAGAAATCCAATCTATTCAACCTTTTGACCCTAGTAAAGTTCCAAGTAAAACTGCTGGCCCAATAGGTACTGAGTACGATGATCCCCTTAATCTAGACCTTACATACGGTGATGGTTTTCCTGTTCCTGTCCCTGACCCTGCTGATCCTCCTCCAGATCCAAGTCAGCTAGAACTTGGCAGTTATAGGCAAGGGATTATGGATTTAACTAAGGCAGGAAGGGAAGATATTGCAGCATTAAGAGGTCAAATTAATGAACTTGATCCTTATCAAGCAAGTTTTACAGAGCGTGATTTTATTGCTGATAACATAGATAGGCAGTCTTACATAGATAGATTGTCTAATATTGCAGGAGAGGACATAGCGTCTAGAGAAGTCTTAATTGATGAACTTCAAGAGAAGTCTAAGAAGGATGCTCTTAGTGCTTTCCTCATGAGCTTTGGTGCTGGTGTAGCTGGCGGAGACCTTAGCGGTGGAATACAGCAAGGAAGCAAGGCTGCTCAAGACGTTAAACAAATAGCTGACAAGAGGCTATTTGATGAGCGCAAGGCAATGAGAGATGTCAAGTCTGCTGCTGAAAGAGAAGCCGTTCAGCTAGGTTTGTCTGCTGAAGAAGCCGCACTTGCTGGGCAGAGGGCAGAGCAGCAGTTTGGGGCTGATCAAGATGCACTCAGAAACACTATTGAATTTCAGAACTACACAACATCTAGACAACAATTGCTAGATCAAATTTCTGGAGCGAGAGAGGATGTCACTACCATTGCCACTCTTATGAAAAACGAAGCAGATATCATTAATGATGCAAATAGAATTAGGCAAGCTTTTGAGGCTGAGGCTGGCAGAGAAAGAAGAGATATAAGGAACTACATTGAAGAGTTTGTTAAGGCCCATAGAGAAACCTTGGAAGCATCTCTTTCTGGGATAACTGATCCTTCTTCTGTTACTAACCTTGTTGATTCCTATAGAAAATTGCTTGAGCAGGAGTTTAATTTGAGAGAAGCTGATGATGAATCTTCTCCTCCGTCTGCGGTAGAAGATCTTGTTTCTTCTATGAGCATTAACAGATCACTTACTAACTAATGCCAACTACAATTGTTAACGCACCTGATGGTGGGCTGATAAGCGTCAACCATCCTGAAGGAACTAGCGACCAAGATATTCTGAACTATGCTGCAAGGATGTTCTCGGAAGATCCTTCTATTTCTCTTCGCCCGGAAGAAGAGAACATCACTCTAACCGGAAGGATTGCTGAGACAGCGAAGGCTGTACCCAGAGGGTTTGCTTCCGGCTTCCTCACAGCAGCAGAAGGTCTTGCTGAACTCTCTGATGCCGCCACTAACGCCATAGGTCTTGAAGGTCTTATAGATTCCGGTGACGAGAATGCTCTTGTCTATGGAGCTAGGCAGGCTAAAGAGGCAATCAACTCTACGATAGGGGCTGACAAAGCCTATCAAGACCTGTGGAGTACCAAGTTTGGTGAGGGCTTAGGTTCCTTTGCCACGTTCCTTACACCCGGCGCGGCATTCAGGCTGGCAGGTAACGCATCAAAAGCAGCAAAAGCAACCACTGGTTTGACTAAGTTAGTTGGTGCTGGAAGCGCAGCGGAGGCTGCTACTGTTGCAACTCTTGCTACGGGAACTGGTGCTGGAGAGCAGGCACAAAGAATCCAGATGGCTAGAGATTCTGGCGTTGAGATAAGTCAAGCTCAAGAAGACTCAGCTATTGCCTTAGCTTCCATTGTTGGTCTATCAGAACTAGCCCCTGTAGAAAGGTTGTTTAGAAAGTTAGACAAAAACCTAGTAGACGATAAGACACTTAATACTATTGGTGACCGAATCAAGTCTGCCCTTGGCACTGGTGGTGTTGAAGCTGTACAAGAAGCTGTTGCTGGCTTGTCTCAGGACTTGATTGAAAAGAATATATATAACGAGGAGTTGCCAATTGGCGAGTCCTTGTACGATGACTTTACTGTAGGCGGTGCTGTTGGTTTTGTATCTGACCTAGTTCTAAACGCTGCTGCTGGCAGGCGTAGAGGAGTCTCCAGTGAGACCGAAAGAGAGTATGAAAGAAAGTTAAGAGAAGCTAACGCGCAAGCCGCCGAAGATCAGGCGGAACTTGTTAGCAACATAGGCCGTGAAGAAGTCCTTGAACCTCAAGTCATAATGCCTGACCAAGATGACGTTCAGGGTATGCCTTCTTACGCACGAAAAGTAGCTAGGGATATGGGTCAGAACTTCCCATTGACCACAAGCTTTGGCGTTCAAGAAACAACAGAGACAGTTACCAGAACTGTAACCAATCAGGCTGGCGAGACTATCCAAAGAGAAGAACAAGTCCCTGCATTTGTAGCGACTGACTCTGATGGCAGGATATACGGCAAGACATTTCAGAATTATGAGCAGGCAGCAGTTTTTGCTGGCGCTCTCAATGATCAGCTTATCAACAGGGCTGTGACCAATTCAGTATCAGACATTATTGATACCTCTCCACAGGCTTATGACCAGCCTACCTTCCAAACCCTTTCCTTCTGGGGCAACTCCGCCCTAAATCCAGAGAACAATACTGTTACGTCTAACGCCTTGAATATGGCGGCAGGCACAACTATTGATCAGGGTTTTAATGAACAGGAAACCTCTACTGATGCGGCAAGAAGAATTAGCAACTTGGCTGCAAGGGGGCAAGCACCTGTAAATCCTATGAGTCTTATGACTGCATCACAACGTGCCAACTGGAGCAGGCTTGGCAGTGGTCAGTCAGAAACAGATGTCTTTACTTTTGAAGAAGCTAAGAAAGAGTTAGGTGATGACGTTGCTAATCTTGCTGATGTGAGAGAAGACTCAACGATAGAGACAGAGACTTATCGTGTTGATAAAGATAACAGGGGCAGGCCCATAGTGGTTAGCTCTGCTGGTGAAATTATCACACAAAGACCTACTACGCTAGTAGAGCGTAGGGAGAAGAAGGGTCTTGGCAGAACTACAAGAATGCAGACGGAGCAACAAGCTCAGGCTGTAGCCGCTGGTCTAAACACTATGGCAGGAAGGGCTGTAGATAAGCTTGTATTTCAGGACAGAACTTACGGGCGTGAAGAGATTAAGAATTTACTGGAAGCCAAGAATGTAACTGACGAGCTTAACTCTCCTCAGATAAAAGCTCTGGCCCAGTCATTCACAGGGAAATCAGGCGTAGACAAGATGTCTCGCGCTGAGATGAAACTGTTTTACTTGAAGTTACGATCTCTACCACGGTTCGAGGTGGCGACTAGTCTTCCTGTATTTACCCCCAAGATATACACAAGCCAGCAGTTTCGTCTGGCCTCTCAGCATGTTGGGCAGAACCCGGATTACACTAACGAGTCTTTGGCTGAGGCTGTTGGTATTAGTGAAACTGATCCTCGCTTTGAAAAGAAGATAGAGCAAATCACTGCTGATCTTAATGCTCAAGGGGTAGAGTCCGTAGAGGTTACTGAAGAGGCTGTCATTCCTGTTGAGCGTAGACTGCCAAGTGCTAGTGAGGAGATTACTCAGCAGCTTGAGAAGCAGCTCTCAGAAGAGATGGATAAGCTTAACCTTGGTGACGTAAGGGTCAGTGTTCTTCATGCTCTGACCAATGTTGTCAGGGATGCTGATGGAAATCTGGTTCTAGGCGTAAGAAGGTTTGATCCCGCCAGAGACCAAGGAGCTACGACTCTTGACCAAGAGGGTAACTTTGTCGCTGACGAGTTGCCTGAGCAAGAGCAAGCTCTCTACTCAAGGAATTTGAACGAAGTATTCTTTGGCGTTGACAGGCTGCAAAGATTATCTGATGAGGGCGCTACTCCAGAGCAACTGTTTGAGACTGCGAAGTCTCTCCTGAACCACGAGTCAGTACACGCTATGCGTATGCTTGATCTCTGGACAGCGAATGAATGGTCTAGCCTAGAAAGGCTTGCTAGAACTAAGAAAAATTCGCTTGGTCAAACCTACCTTGAGGCTGCTCAAAAAACATACAGTGACCTGACTCCCGTGTATCAGATGGAAGAGGCGGTAGCTGAACTAATTCGTGACGGCAGAAACAAATTTACTGGCAAGCCAAGAACTCTGATACAGAGAATCAAGACATTCTTTGAGTCAATGCTAAGTTTCTTGCGCGGTACAGGGTATACAAGCTTTGATTCATTGATTGGCGATATTGAGTCGGGAACAATTGGAGCAAGAGACAGAGATCAAGTTAGAACTCTGAGAGCTACAGAAGCTGCGCGAGGCGTTGTCCCAGATCGTGGCATTCTTCCGCGAACCAGAACCACGCCTAAAGGTGCGGCTAGAGAAAGAAGTGCCATAGATATACCCCGTATAAGGTCAGAGATGAAGGCGAGTGCAGATCCAAATATAGTGGCTTTGGAGTCTCAGTTATCAGATGATCAGATTAGGGTAATGAGAGGAGCAGCTCGTCCGTCTGGTGACTTCCTTGAGGTGGGGCAGATACAAGCTGTTGCAGAGCAAGCTGATCAAGCTCATGCAAGGCTTAATCTTTCCGATCAAATAGATAGTGTGGTTAGTGCAGTCCTGCCTGAAGTTAATAGAAGGCGTGGACGTAAGCCCCCTGTCACGGAGGCGCAGGCTAAGAAAGCTGTGCTTGATTTCAGAGCCTCTGTTCCAGAGCAAAAGGGTAAGCTAAGACCAAGAGATACTTTTGATAAAGCTTTCAAGACATTAAGAAGGGATGACCTTTCTCAAAGAGAGGCTCTCAGTCACAAAGATGTATCTCTAAAAATCCCAGAGATAGCTGTCTCTACCATACTTTTGAAAGATGGCTTGATAACTAGAAAGCAACGCAATGCAGTTGTTAATAAGTTTAAGCCTGTCACTTCTTATCAATCATTGCCAGACAACTTGCTTACCACAAAAAAGAGAGCGGTAGATGCGCTTGATGACAGCAAGAAGTCGATGTTTGGTAAGACTAGAAGAGTTATCAAAGACGAGAATCTTGAGTACATAGCTCTACGTTTAGATATTCCAGCGTATCTTAGAGATGGCGCTTGGGTTGTTACTGCACATAAGCCAAGAGCTGCTCGTCTTAGAGAAGGACGAGGGGCATTTCAGGGGCAGGCTGGCACACCTATAGGATACGAGTTGGCTATGTCAGTCAATGATGTCTCTTTTGGTACTGGACGAGAGTCTGACTTTGGAAGGAAGGTAGCAAGCGGAGTAGCCACTGGCGCTGCTACAAAAAATACCTTTGCCACGATAGAGGGAAGGCCCGAAACAGAAAAGAATTATACCTCCCTGCTTAAGGAATCGAGAGCAATACTTAAGGACATGAAGGAAGGCAAACCAACAAACTGGAGACAGGTTGGCTATGATCCTGAACGTCATGCTTACTTTTACGACAGGGCTAACGGTGAACCAATCGTTGCCGCTGACAGGGTTATACAGATAGGCCCATTGGTTCTGGCTCAGAACGCTAACGTCAGTCCAACGGGTGAATCAATAAGAGCTACGCAGGAAGACTTCGCCTTCTCTCGCACTCCAGTCACTGTTCCCCCTGTTGAGTCAGATGTTCCTGTCTTGCCTATCGGTGATGTAGAGAGAGGATTGTATGCGCTTATTTCTGCCGCTGGTGGTAGCCCTACCTCTGAGCAACTTGCTGAGGTTCCCGGCGCCCCCAGAAAACGCAGTAAGGTTAATAAGAAAGGTGACAAAATTCCTGACAATGAAAGGGACAGCGAGGTAAGGGCTATCTCTCTGGATGAGTTGCGTCAGTACATGAGAGAAGGGCTTGAAGGTTCTGAGAATTTGCAATGGTATGACCAGTTTGGTTCTGGTCTTATGGAGATTGTTGGCCCTGCAAACATAGAGGAAGCCTCTGTAATCTTTGGTATAACCTCTCAGCAAAATTCCGCTGAACAAAACCTAGCCGATACACTTCACATTATGTCCGTTGCTAGACGGATTGATCCTGTTGAGCAGACATCTAAGTTTATGGAGGAAGTGTCTGAAGGGACAAGGCCCGGAGGCCAGAAGCTAAAGATTACTGGCGATCAGATAAAACGAATAGCCAGAATGTACAAGGAAGGATTTGCTGATGCAGGTCTGAAGACTAGCACTTATATGCAATTGATTCAGGACAGGGCTAGGAATAAGTTTAATCCTTTCTCTGTGCAAGATGTTCATATGGCTAGGGTTTTTGGATTCAGAAGGAAAGGCTACGACAAGAAAACTGGAAACCTTGTTGATGCTGCTATGATACCCGGAGATTTGCAGTACAGATATGCCCAGTATCTTACTTCATATCTGGCGGAGGAGTTTAATATCACTCCCAATCAGGCACAGGCTGCGCTCTGGTTTTATGCCAAGAGCAATCTCAGCCCGAAGGCAGATAAAAAGGAAGGTGCTGGTACTTGGGATTCTGCTAAGAGAAAGTCTGCAAAAGAGATCAACGCTATAGAAGAACAGATTGCTGACGGTACGTTTGATAGAAACGTATCAGTTACTCCCGCTCTCAGGAAGGGAGTTAGGCCGCGCAATGCTGTCAAGGTAAAGCAGAATGCCTACACAAACTTTATTAACATGCCTGAGCTTGAAGCTCTTGCTGAAGCTAGAGCGCCACTAGTCACTGTGTCTGCTAATCCGGGCAATGCCAGAGGTTATGGTTTTCCTGACACTGTCACGATAGATGAGATGTTTGACTTTCACGAGCAGGCATTAGATGCAATCACTGACAAGGATGGACAGATACCTTTCCTTAGAAGATTAGGCATAGCTCACAAGATAGAACTCACTGCTGGAACTTATGAAGGTCTTGAGCCTTCGTTCCAGATCAAACTTCTAAGTGGCAGTAAACCACAGGCTTTGCTTGCCACTAGCATATTGGGTGACGCGCTTCTTCAAGATGCAGCGATTGCCGTTAAGCCAGCATATAAAACTGGTAATCAGGTAGGCTTGGCTGTCAGAAAGCCTGATGGTTCTGCCTTCACTCGTGCAGAGCTAGAGGCTATATCTACTACAGCTAACCCTGAGAAAGATCCAGAGGGTATGAACTTTACTGCGGTCAGGCCAGACACGTTGGTGTTTATGGATGGTAGGACATTTGATCCTAGCACTGCGGCATCTTACACAGAAGATATGCTGGAAGAGTTTGGCACTAAGTTGTTGACATCTCTTGACACGGGTTTACAATATGACATTCAAGCATATTATCAGGAGAGCGATTATGTTGGATCGGAAAGCTATTCAGAAAACATTAGGCAAATTAGGGATCAAGGAAGCGTCCCCGGATCATCCGGTATATTCGACACCCTTGACCGTGAGCTTTATAAACCGTTCTGGGAAACCTACACCCAAGCAGCAGCGCGAATCGGATTTACTCCAGAAAGCACAGCAAGACCAACAGTAGAAGAGCTAGTTCGTGCGCCCCTTTCGGACAGGCTTCCTCCGCCTGCACCTATCTCTCAGAATGCAATTGATAAAGCTGTTGAGCAAAACCTTCAGGACGTAGCTGACGCCAAGTCAGGAGCCGTTCCTCGCCATTCAACCAAAGCCTCACCCGAAGCCCAAGCTGTAGCTAGAGACCCTGAGATAGGCTCTACGATCCCTCCCGGTATGGAGGATGCTTACTCCCGCAAGAATGTCCCTGAGTATGAGCCGGACTCTGTAATTCCAAAACTGGTTGATACAAACCCACAAACTCAAACTGCTTTCGAGGTGTATGAGCAGGCTACTGGAGACACTAGTAGATGGACGTACTATACAACCAAATTTAGAAAAGCATTTATCAACAAGTATTCGCGTATTGAGTCTTTATCCAATGATAAGTATCTAGGTGATGCCGTTGGATATCTGGCTGATACGAGCGCCAATGCAGCACTAATGTTTAAGGACAGGTCTAGAGGTGTTGCTGCTTCCACTATTAAGTATGGTACTCCAGTATACAGAGATGGGCTGACTAAGGTTGAAGACTTTGAAAACAGCAAGGGCGATAAGATAGATGGAGTCATTGGTCTACTAGCCCCTCTTCAGCCAAGCGGAAATCCTTATGGAAAAAATCTGGAGGAAGTTGCACAGGCATATGCTATTGCGAAGCGTGTTAAATACTTACACAGCAAAGGAAGATACACCGACAAGATTCCTGTTGGAAAAGAAGATGAATACTTAGCGGCACTAGAGAAAGAGGCTGACAAGTACCTCAACGAGAACGGCGATTCAATCATACGAGAGTGGTATCAGAACTGGAGCGAATATAATGATGGCATTGTCAAGTTTTTAAAAGACACGGGAGTCATCACTGAAGATCAAGGTTTGGAGTGGGCGAGTATGTCTTCCTACTATCCGTTCTATATGGAAGCGGATGGCGAGACCCAAGGTGTAAACCTCTTTAGTGGTATGTCTGCCGCACCACAGACTGTTAGCAACGAAGAGTTTAAGGCGGTAGGTAAGAGCGGTAAGCCTCTCAATGTGTCTATGTTTGATGCAATAGTAAGAAACATTACCGCTGCTATTGATATGGGAATGACCAATGTAGCTTACCAGAGAGTGGTAAGAGATCAGGTTCTCCTTGGTCAAGCTAGGGAAATCCCACAAGGCGGTTCTGTAAACAACAAATACACTGTTAACTTTCGCGTCAATGGACAGAAGAGAACCTTTGAGTTATTTGACCCTCTGACGTTTGAAGCGTTGAAGCCGATCTCTGATGGTGAAGCTTACGAGGTAATGGCAACTATTCTCGGCGCTCCTGCAAACTTGCTTAGAGAAACTGTCACAAGAGATCCCGGCTTTATCATAGTCAACATGATGAGGGATACCCTGTCTTCCTATGTAACATCTGGCTCTAAATATAAGCCTGTCATAGATACTGTTGCTAACTTTGGCAGTGGTATGGAAACCCTAGAAAGGTATGGGATTGTTGGCGGCTATGATTTGGTAAACGATCCTAAAGATCTTAAGAAGTTTTTTAATAAAGAGTTAAGGCGTAGAGGTCTTGATCCAGACCAAGGTCTAGGTTCTAAAGTTTTTAATAAAACTCTTGGTTCGGTCTGGGAGATGTTAGGACAAGCCACAACTATGTCTGATGCCGCCACAAGAATGGCAGTTTACAAAGATGTTCTAGCTAGAACTGGCAACGAGGCGGAAGCTGCATTGCAGGCTATGGAAGTTATCAACTTTGCTAGGCGCGGCTCTAACCCAGTGGCTAGGCTTGCCTTCACAGCTATACCTTTCCTGAACGCAAGGATACAAGGTCTTGATGTTTTTTATAGAGCGTTTGCTGGC
>CENK01010775.1_pt1 | contig 11079 bp, 25 predicted proteins | sample 530191 | NCBI WGS metagenome assembly CENK01 (sample SAMEA2619686, study PRJEB7988) | marine metagenome | biome: marine biome (ENVO:00000447); feature: deep chlorophyll maximum layer (ENVO:xxxxxxxx); material: "saline water (ENVO:00002010), including plankton (ENVO:xxxxxxxx)" | depth 60 m | reverse complement strand
CAACTCCACACCTAGTCAGCTAGCTTTTGACTTTGATGATTACGATGGGCCACCAGAGTTTTGGTTGAAATACTTATGGTCACTTCTTCCCTAGTTTATCAAGAACGTCTTCTTCAAAATGTTTTATGAAGGCTTTATTTATTTTGTCTGCTCGTTTTGATGTTCTTTCATTGAGAACTTTCTCACTGTAATGGTCTTTCCATTTTTTTTCTTCTCTGGAGTTAAGAAGAATATCAGCAACAGCTTCTCTTACTTCTTGCCTGATTCTTTCTCTGAATTTTTTATTGTCGAATAGAGCATATCCTAATGCTCCTACAAAAAACTTTTCACTTACTTTTTCCATTGCTTTTTCCTTTTGTTTTACTTCTATCTTCGTTTTGTTTTTTAATTTTCATCATTAGGTCTACAGTTTTCTTTTTAAATACTCTTGTATTGCGTTGATTTACATCAGGCTCTACTGCTTTTAGCTTTAGCGTTTCTATATCTATTTTCTTAATTTCCATACGTTTGTCCTTTCTATGTATAGAGCTATAATATCTTCAAAGTTATTTGGTTTGCGAGGTGGTATATTTGTATGGATGTTATACGTTTCAAAACATCTATTCTCATTGTATACTTGCTGGCTTATTCTTTCACATTCTCTTGCAGATTCAAGGTCGAGGGTGAGCATGAGAATGATAGTGTGGGTCATCTTTTCTATCATAGTTATCTCCGCTGTTAAAAGCTAGGAGGTCTGGCAAACAGAGCAGTAAAAGACCCCCTAGCTTGTTCTAGGATGTAGTTATTTTGGAGAAAACTATTTCCCTAGAACGGTATTTCATCATCTTCTATCTGTTTGTCAACATCATTATCACTCGACATTGCATTTTTATCTGTCAACTTCATAGATAAGATGTTGCCTTTTTCTGTTTGCTTTACCCAAGCGGCAACTCTTTTTTCTCCAGTAGATATTTCAGCTACACCAGTAAAGGTAGGTGCGTTTGGAGTATCACTACTGTTATCCCATAGCCTCCCAACCTTGATGTATATATCTCGGATTGTTGTACCATCAGGCATTACATCTTTGATCATAGCGATACGTTTGGTTTCGCCTTCATCGTTTAGGCTACCAGTACCAACTAATATTAGCTGGTCGCTTTTGCTACTGAAGATAGCTCCAGTGTTAGTGTTATCGTATTCCATATTACCTCCGTTAGAATGGATTGTTATCAGTCTTGCCATTATCAGCGTTGTGTTTGTTGTCGTGCTTACCCAGAAACACATCAGCATCACAGCCTAAATGAGATAGACCTTTAGTTAAGGCATCAGTCAATGCCATCTTTCCAGCGTCTTCGGCTGGTCGTTTCATATCTTTGTGCCAGAAAGTTCTGCTACCAGCAATAGGTCCGAATGTATTCTCTGGTAGATCTGTCCAGATAGTCACTTTCGCAACAATAAGAATCATATCGTTCGATGATGGGTAGTCATACTCTACGTTGTATCCCCAGCCAACACCTACTGGACCAAACATCTTTGTCATCTTCATGATCTGATACTGAGGATCAATAGACGTAAAGCTTCTCTGACCGAAAGAAACTTTCTTTAGATACTTGAGTTCGGATGGTGCAAGCGAGTTCCATACATCCATGTGTGCTTTTCTTTTCATAAGCTTTTCATGTTCTGATTTTTCTCTTTGGTATTCTGCTTCTTCTTTCAGAACAACCCCTCCTATTTTTATCTCGTTTTTTTTTGGTTTATCTGACATTTAAACTTCCTCCTTCTCTTTTTCTGCATTTAATCTAGCCATCTTGGCAATCATTCTTATATCTTCTGGACGCATTTTAAATTTTTCAAACTCTTGCAACTTAAAATGTCCATTGCTTTTAACTATCATAGTAAAATCATCATCTTCATGAATCTCAACTCTGTTTATTGTAAGCCACTTGCCTGACCATATGTCGTCATCTATTTTTCTTTTACCTTTCATGATATCTCCTTTACTTTTATTGTTCTTCTTTTGTCGGTTACATTTACAGATAATAAATCACAATCCATCTGGTAAACATCAGGTGGTATGTGGCTCATCAATCTCTTCTTGGCTGATTCGTTCTTTCTTGCTGACTCGAGTGTGTCAACATAGTCATGTGCATCAGACATAAACTCATTACTCTCGTTCATATTTAGCTTGACCTTTCTATCAATCGCGATGCTTGAGATATCTAGGGTCTCCGCATCACGATTGTTAGGAGGTCGCTTGTCTTCAACATGTTTCCAAAACTTTCGTATCTGTGCTAGCATTGTAGCAAAATATACTGGGTCATACCCAACGTGCTTAGACTCCCATTTAGAGTTGCCAAAGATAACAGATAAGTAACAACCATCAGCTCTCATGTCCTCTTCTCCACAATACATTTGATGTAGATACATATACAATTGAATTTGTGGCATATATCTTTCTATGATCTCACCCATGTTTGTAAATGCGTTTGTATGTTTTGCTTCTACTATAAAGCTAGTACCTTGCTTCGTCTTTACCATCATATCAGTTGTGCCTTTAAGCGGCACACCATCTCCAGTAATTGTAAGCGTTGTTTGGTAATGACTTGTAGCACCTGATAGTTGGAATCCAGGTTCATGCTCTTGCTTCCACCAGTCGAGATTGAAACGTTCTGTGTGTATACCGAGTTGAACAGCAAGAACATCAGTCAAGTCTTTGCTTTCTACCAGTCCTACTTTCTCTTGGTAGAGGTCTGCCCACTCTCCATTCATAATTCTGATGGCATCTGTGCCACCGATAAATCCTTGTCGATCCATAGTTTTCTCCTTATTTATATGGCGATTGTAGTCTCACTTCTGCAACTGGTCAATAAAATAATCAAACTTATCGAGATAATATTTTCTCCTTTCAAGCTCTGGTTTGACTAGTCCGTATACATCTGAGTAGGGTGGTAGTATACGAAATGTTTTGATAGACATGTTGTAGATATGCATGATGCAGTCGGCTGGTATCTCCATTAAACTCTCGATCATAATATCCACACGTTCACTGCACTCATCCATACTGGTTTCATACGGACGCTGAAACAAATATTTCCAGCGACTAAATAGCTGGCGTACTTTATCCGGTCTGTGTGGTGTTAGGTATGCTTCGATGTTTGCTTTGGCGGCAAGTGCATCGGCTAGCTTCGAACAGCTGACATCCAGTACGCGTATGTCAACAGAACCCAAAGCATTTAGCTCTCGGACAAGTTGATCATTTGCTTTTGTTGGTGAACGGAAAGAAAGAAGAGTAGCTACGTTGCCACTCTCCCCAATTGATACGACTTTAGACATTAGTTCTCCTTACTTATTATTTTTTTAAATGTTGATTCCCATACTCGGTCACTAATTATTACACAGTATCGAGGGTCGCCAGTCTTACGCTTACAGACTGCCATGTCTCTATCCTCTAATAGATTGAAGACGTTTGGAAACGAACTCTTGTCTCGATACTTTACTTCTACAAAGAGAACCTGACCATCAATCTCGATAGTCAAGTCCCCTTTGTATTCACCACCTAGACTGCCCGATAGTGGTTGCTTCTTTGTTTTTATTCCTAGACTATTCCATAGCTTTAGAAACCACCTTTCGTGATAGCTTCCTTTTGCTTTACTTTTGCTAACCATGTGTCCTCCTCATAACATTTCATGCAGATAAGACTGCTCTTGTATAGAAAGACTACAAAGTATTGAGTTGATTGACCACAGGCATCGCATATACGAGGCGATCTTACCTCTTCACCTTTACTTTTTTTGGAGCGTCGCAAGCTGGTCAATAGCTCGTTCAATCTTGATAGCAGTTGCATAGCGTAGCTCTGTGCCTTTCAGTTGTCTGTAGTATGTAGTCTTTGATAGACCAGCCCAGTTAAAAGCATTACGCAAAGTGACCTTCTGATTCTCTGATTGAATTGTCAGTTGTTCCAAATAACTTTTCATAGAGTCTAGATCTACTACGTTTTGCTTGTAATAACAAGTGTCTATTGATTGTTTTGTTACCTAATCCGGTAATGTAATATTTTCTAATTAGACCTGGACTTTTTTGATTTGCATATAACACTCTTTCTATGTCTTGCATTTGCACAGAGACTACTAATCCGTAGCGATACTCGAGCTGATGTAGTGTGCCGCTGATTGTTCCTTGCTTAAGATCAGGTAACTCTTTTTGAATAGTTCTATTTGTAATTCGTGGTGGTTTTGGGTTTGACTTGTCGTGATATAGCTTTATTGTTGCCAGTATACGAACTTGATTAGACGTAAGTTTTCTCATGATAGTATCCTTCAAACTGGGGAGGCTTGTCACCTCCCCTTTTTTGTTATGCTTGCATTGCTCTTTCCGTTAAGTCTTCAATAACTAAATCCATTAGAACTTCCATTGGAACATTAGTTGTTTTGATACCTACTTCATCGCAATAGTTTAGAAGGTCAAGGCAACGCATTGCGTTTACCTTGTCCTCGATGTTTTCTATAATGATAGTATTAATTGGATGTGACATCATCACTTCCATAATGAATAGTTCTACCATCTGTTTCTTCTTCGTTCGGAAGATTCAACTCGTTTCGGATGTCATCTACAAAGTTGAACTTGTCAACTACACAACGTAATGATTTGAATATAGCACCCAAGTCATACCGAGTATCAAAAGAAGGGAAGCGTTCCTCATCATTTGATAGTGCCTCATAGTACAGCATGTCTGCTCTGAGTCTTTGTTCAAGTGTTTGTGTTTTCTTTACCATTAGAATAGTTCCTTCTGTTGTGGCTCATCGCCTAGTTTATATTTTAAGCTGGACAGAAACTCCTCATCGGTTATTGGTGTGTCGCAATGAGTTGTGCCGCCGTAATGTTCTGAACGTCGTGACATCATATACGAACGATACCCAGTTTCTGTCAGCGGACTCTTTACTTTATTACCATTTACATCGGTTACATTGAGTTCGAAGTGGTCTACTACATAGGGCATTCCTGACTCGGAGTACCCTAAGTAGTCACGACAAACTCGTACATCGTGTGTCAACGAGTGCCACACAAATGTTCCTACATTTTCATAAGACTTGTGCATACTTTGCATAATCCTTTTGCCAGAATGGTTTCATCTTTGGAGCTGATGGTTGACCAGCTAGTTCGGCATTGTCTTGTAGCTGTAGCTCTGATTCATACTGCTTACGAAACATATACTTTGCAAAGTGAACTTTGTTTTTTGTTTTGTAATGAGTATATCCTGTTTGTCTTATTGCTATGATGTCTGCTCCGTTTACATTTAGATCATGTATTCTTGATGCGAGTCTCCGACAACCGAAATCCATAGCATCTTTATCTGTGATTGATCCATGTAATCGTATATATGCTAGAACTAATCCGCATTGAGTATCAGCTCTTGGTTCAATAAAGTATTGTTGATTGCTCATTACATTATCTCCGTTGTGAATTCTAAATCTTTTACTGGTGAGTCAGGTCCACTTTCAATATGAATATCAAGAGTACGACATAGCTCCGGTGCATACACACGTTCCAAAGATTTGATTACGTTTTCTTTTTTGTCGTAGAATTTTATTGTGTAATCATCAGCCCAAGTTAGATCAACATCGACTCGACCTTGATGCTTGAAGCCATTGGTCTGCATCTTGATACCAGCTCTACGTTCTTTAGTTTCTGGTAACGCAAAGCAATTGTGACCAACAATAACTCCCCAACAGTTCATTGCATTGGGATCTGCATACTGAATTTGCTTCAGTATTTCTTTTGCATAGGTAAATGTTTCGTCGTTCATAGCTTTCTCCATTTATGATTATAATTAAATTAAGTAATAAAATCAACTAGTTAAAATGTCGTGTCCTATTTAATCGTATTTATTAGGACACGGTACAACTTATGCGGCGATTAATCCTGTCTTCTCCAAGTAATATAATAAACCCATCGCCATTGCATCTGCAAATCTTGTATACAATCTACTGCTACCATCTTCTGTATCTATTACTTCATACATGGTATGTGATTTCCATATCTGAATGTCACCATCTTTCTTTAATCTAAAATATTCTACTGATTCACAGTTGCCATCATACATACGATCCACTGCCCAGTATAATTTTATGTCGTTTGATTTTAACATAGTCTTCTCCTTTTTAATTATGTCAGTCCGAAGAACACAGGCCTTTCCAAGCGTCAAGGTCGGCGAAGCCGCCGAAGGGAAACCTTTACGCGAGATGGAAAGAGCTGTGTTATCGGAAACTTTTTTCATTGCATGTTGCATTGTTTCATTTGGTCAGAAGTCGTGAAGCAATCTCGCGCCAACACCTAGTCAACCAAATGGGTCACCGAAGGTGATTAGTTAGCGCGATAGCATATATTTCGCGTAGCGTATATGACACGCTGTTGGTTTGGCAGTTTGGGGTTTGGCATTGGGAAACCTACAGCGTACAACTCCCAGCCGACGAAGGAGGCTGGGAGTTGTGACAATCTTAGATTGCAAACAATAAGATTGTGAGAAGTATTAGACCACCGAAGATCAAGAGTGCTGATAAGGTGTCTAGTAGTTTCCAGAGTATGGATTTATTGCGACGATCATATCGTGTGTACATTAGCTACCTCCTTTTTTTCTTGAATGAATCATGTTTAGTAAGAATTGTTCGAAGTGTTCGACGACTGAGCCTAGCGCATATCCGATGTTCAATGCTTCATACATGTCTGTACCTGTTTCTTGTTGGTCTTTTATGTAAGCTTGAAATTTGTCCTGATGTGCGCGATGAGCTGTGAGTTTTAACATGTAACGCAATGACTCTTCGAATCTTGGAATCATGTATGCGATGTCTTCACTGGTTGCATGTCCTTTGCGTCCGATCTGTTGATCCATTGATTTGAGTGCAAACATACAATCTTGTAAGTTCTCAATAGCTTCGTCGTAATTCTTATCTGATATATACATTGTAATCTCCTTTGTGTGAGAGCCACTCTTTTTATCGAGTGACTCTCGTTGATGTAACCTACAGTTCTAGTTCTGTAGAAGCTTGAGCTTTGAGACCAAGAGTCTTTTTGATCTGATTAGCCTTTGCTGTTTGATCTTCCTTTACCTTAGTGGCAAAGTGTTGCTCAACCTTTTTGATAGTCTCAGGCTTGATGTAGATGTCACCATCGTTTAGTTTCATGAACCATGATTCCATCCAAGCTTGAAACATCTTCATTTTTACAACTGTCTCTGAGTTGTAGTTGATTCGATCCTGTCTGTGATTAGCTTGAACGTCATCGAGTTTATCATCAGCCAATGAAGTGTTCAGGTTGTCCTGATCTTTCATGATCATCTGCTCAAGTCCAGTGATGGAGTTATAATTATCCATGCCAGTTGAGTTCCATAGATACTTTGGAAGTAATCTTTTGAAACCATATTGACCGATAGGAACCATCTCGTCAGATTCAACGTACTCGTCATCGCCGACACGCTTTTTATGAACATGAACTTTGTTACCAGCTGGATCTGCATCGACGTCAAACTGAAGGTCATGTGGATTGTACCATTGACCCTCTCCTTCAAAGAACCACTCGATGTGTGCAAGCGACTTGCCGATGTCCATGTCTGCGAACTGCTGATCCAGATCTTTACTCTTGGACTTATGCATCTTGTCCAATGATGGAGCGATGAACTTGGTACGAAAACTAGACAATTGAGTAGTACCAAATCTCAAGAGCTTTTCACATTCAGTTACAATCTTTGTTATATTAGACATTACTGTCTCCTTTTAAGTTAAGTTAAAATTTAATTAATACGTACACTATTTAATCAAAAACAATGTCCAATCCAGAACGTGAACCGATGGATGGATACAGGATTCCGACAAGGGAAACACGATGAGACGACCTGCCTGTCGAAGAGATGTTTCCAAGATATCCTAGGTCGGTCGGTATGGAGGGGATATCTTCTGTGTCGGAACGGCGAGCGAAGCGTCTTGCGCCGCTGAGAGAAAATCTCCCAGAGCTCTCAGCTATAGCAACAGATACATTTTCTCCAGTCCTTTATCTATCCACCCCTCTTGGGGTCTTGATCGGTTTACGTTATGGGGAAGCGCATAGCGTAGAGCGATTGCGCTGGGCAATTGGATGGTCTTTTTTTTTATTGATGCCACGCTGAGTCGTTAGGTGAGTAAAGGCTGGTTCTTCACAGTCTTTACTTGCCGACCTCTTTTGAGCCTCCTCCTGATCTGCGTCTATCAGCAGATCGAAAGCTGTAGAGATTTTGTGCATGCGTCTATCGGCATGTGCAAAAACCTACAGATTGCATGCGACCACAGAAGTCTTTGCTGGAGGAGGTGAATTAGAGGGAACGGTGGATGTCCAGAACAATAACGGACAGAGCAATGTGGATGTTAGGCATGTCGTCTTCATCATGCCTTGCACCACATACAGCGGTAGGATGTCTGAATGATCAAACTTTTCAGTCTGAAGTTTGTCGACTGCCGTTCGAGTACGGTATCGCATTATCAATGCAATTGATTCGTGGTGTGCTGACGAGACAGCACGTCCGATACAACGCGGCAGAGAGTGAGCCTCACAGCGTATTTTACTGGCTCTTGCCAGCTTGAACACGAGTGTTTAAAATAGGATGGGATGTCACTCTTTTTTGTAGAATGTGAAAATAAGAGGTTGACAGACAGACAGAAAATACGGCACAGTTGACGGCATGACACTTGTAAAGATAACCGAGAAACAGAAGAAGCTGGTTGATACGTTAGTAGCAAAAGGCTGTAGCATTAAACAGGCAAGTGATGAAGCTGGGTACGCAAAGGGTGAATCAGGTAGGGTTACTGCTAGCAAGGCGTTGAAGATACCACATGTGCAACAGTACATGATGCAAGCAATAGCAGAGAGTATGGGTATTAACGCTACGAAAGCACTGAACAAGATTGTACAGCTATCAAGTAATGCCAAGTCTGAATACGTAAGCCTTGAAGCTAGTAAGGATATACTTGATAGAGCTGGCTTTAAAGCACCAGATAAAGTAATGCATAGTCATGTTGGTAATGTAAATGTAAAGATTGATTTGTCTTGATGCTTCTCTGTATACCATACGAGCTAGTGAAAGTATTTGCTTGTGACGCTTGCGGAGCGCGCAAATACACAGATATATATTGTCGTTGGCTTGCAATATCCTACTAACGCAGTGGGGGGTAAAAATTGGCAAGGCAATGACACGTAATGGTCTAGCTCTCACATTTATATTGAAAAAAGCTCGTTACTGTTTTATAGGTAGAAGATCAAGCTTGAGAGGAGAGAGTTTGTATGCTGAATACTTGGCATGACATTGTGATCACAGTTCATCAAAAGGCAGTCTGAGAAATCTTTAGAACATTGCAACTATAGCATAGGCTCAGTTTATATTTAGGACACTCTCTCTTCACCTAAAAGGATAGGAGCATAAAATATGAGAGTTGGAGTTATGGTAGCTGGTCTACTTAAAAAGTTATTGCAAACAAAACAGAACGTAGATAGTCTTTCTGAAGAGGAGATAGTCGATGGCAAAGACACCACTGTGGCAACGCAAGGGAGGAAAGAATCCAAAGGGAGGGCTAAACGCGGCGGGTCGAAGGTCAGCAAAAGCCCAGGGAATGAATCTCAAAGCACCAGTAAAGTCAGGGGACAATCCTCGAAGAGCAAGCTTCCTTCAAAGAATGGGAAACATGAAAGGGCCGGAAAAGGATTCAAAGGGAAACCCAACGCGTCTTCTTCTAAGTCTAAAGGCATGGGGAGCAAGTAGTAAAGCTGATGCTCGAGCAAAAGGCAGAGCTATAAGTAAACGAAACGAAGCTAAGAAAAAGAAAGGTACAGCATGAAACATACAATGGGATCTATTCGCGGAAAGAAGAATGGTAATGGTTTATCTGCCAAGCAAAAGACTTTACCAAAAGATCTTCAAGATAAAATTATGAAGTCAAAAAAGAAAAAGAAACCTTTATATAAGGCGTAGGTTATGGCAGTAAACGCGGCTGGTAACTATACCAAACCAAAGATGCGTAAGGCATTATTTAATTCTATAAAAGGTAGAGCTGTTCAAGGTACAGCCGCTGGCAAATGGTCAGCAAGAAAAGCACAACTCCTGGCTAAACTTTATAAGAAACGCGGTGGTGGTTATACCTAATGAAGAAGTCACAGAGAAGTCTTAAGTCTTGGGGAGAGCAAGATTGGCAAACGAAAAGTGGCAAGAAGTCTTCCGTGACTGGGGAAAGATATTTACCAAAGAAAGCAATCAAAGCTCTTACAGCAGAAGAGTACGCACGAACCACAGCAGAGAAAAGAAAGGCAAAGAAAAAAGGGAAACAATTTTCTTCTCAACCCAAAGCGATTGCAAAAAAGACAGCACTCTATAGGAGATTTAGTTGACGTTCATAAATAAACTAAAACCAGAAGAACACAGAAGCCTTAGACAAAAAGTAAAAGAGATTCACTTTCAATACTTCGATGAGAAGCATGGAGCTTCCTTCGTCACTAATAAAATGCTAGATAACATTATTGAAAACTTAGGTGAGAAAGTTGCCCAGCAAATGATTAAACAAGCTGTGGATAATGACAGACTTTAAATATAAACCTGACGGTACTGTACTTAAAAATTTTATGAAGGATGATAGTTTCTTTCGAGGCATCCGAGGCCCAGTTGGTTCTGGTAAATCTGTTGGTTGCTGTGTTGAAGTATTCAGAAGAGCATTAGAGCAGAAGCCAAATGAAGATGGAGTTCGTAAATCACGATGGGCTGTTATAAGAAATACCAATCCCCAGCTAAGAACAACTACGATAAAGACATGGTTAGACTGGTTTCCCGAATCGGATTGGGGTAACTTTCACTGGTCTGTTCCTTATACTCACCACATAAAAGTGAATGATCTTGACCTTGAAGTTATCTTTCTGGCTCTCGATAGACCAGAAGATGTGAAGAAACTTTTATCACTAGAGCTTACTGGTATATGGATTAATGAAGCAAGAGAGATTCCCAAGAGTATTGTTGATGCTTGTACTATGCGTGTTGGTAGATTCCCAAGTATGCGAGAGGGTGGTGCTAGTTGGTCTGGTGTTATCTGTGATACT
>CENK01020888.1_pt1 | contig 11097 bp, 5 predicted proteins | sample 530191 | NCBI WGS metagenome assembly CENK01 (sample SAMEA2619686, study PRJEB7988) | marine metagenome | biome: marine biome (ENVO:00000447); feature: deep chlorophyll maximum layer (ENVO:xxxxxxxx); material: "saline water (ENVO:00002010), including plankton (ENVO:xxxxxxxx)" | depth 60 m | reverse complement strand
CAAACATAGAAAAGCGATTAAACGCGTAATCACTATATAGTAGAGCAGCCACTCTACGGGGTGGTTGCTTAACTATAAATAATGACAACGTGGTAAAAATAGATACAGTATATCAAACAGTACTAGCGCTAGCTAACAAAGAGCAAAGAGGTTATATAACTCCACAAGAATTTAACTTGTTTGCGGATCATGCTCAGATGTCGATATTTGAGCAATACTTCTACGACTTAAATCAATTTAAAAGAGTACCAGGTAATCAGTCTGATTACGCTGATATGGTAACAATATTAGAAGATAAAATTTCTATATTTTCTACAAGCGTAGATTATGAGCCTGCTGAAATAGGTGTATTACCTGAGAATTATTATAGATCTCAAGGCTCTGTAATTGTTGATAATATAAAAGCAGAAAAAATTACTAAAGACGAGGCTACAGCTTACGCTTCGCCTTTGACATCACCTACTAAATCTAGGCCTGTGTATTATTTTGACAACAACTCAATTTACTTCATGCCTGCAAGCAAAAAAGCTACATTTAGCTATATAAGAAAGCCTAACAAGCCTGAGTGGACTTACGTTGTTCTCAACGATAAAGCTTTATATAATCCAAGTGGAAACGCTGTAGATTTTGAATTACATCCGTCAGAACAAAAAAACTTAGTTAATAGAATATTAAAATTAGCTGGTATATCTATTGAAGACGCTGGACTAGTTCAAGTGGCTACTCAAGAAGAAATTAAAAACGTAAGACAAGAAAAAGCATAAGTAAATGGCATTACTAGACGGACAAACACAAAAAGGATATTACGATAGTAACAACTTAGGCAGTTATCAATTTGTTTCTTTACAAGATGTTATAGCTCAATTTATGGCTATATACGTTGGTGAAGAAAAAATAATAAATAAAGTTGGTAGAACAGAAGTTGCTTTTCACGCTCAAAGAGCTTTAGCTGAGCTATCGTTTGATACATTAAAATCTTTTAAATCACAAAGTATAGTTCTACCTCCTAGTCTTGTGATGAGTTTGCCTCATGACTACGTCAACTACACTAAGCTTAGTTGGTGTGACGAAGCTGGTATTAAACATCCAATATATAAAACTAATGATACTTCTAATCCATTTCAAATTAGTCAAAATGCTGATGGTTCTTATGAGTTTCCTGGTGAAGGCCAACTAGCCTACGACTTTAATTTTAACTCTGGAAGTGATTCAATAGGTGCAGATAGTAATTGGGTTTTATCTTCTCAAGCTGTATATTCAAGCGTTTTTGGCGGTGCGTTAACCTCTACAAGTATCGATTCTGAAACAGACTCAAGTAATCCTAGACTTAAGTTTAGTATAAGACCTAAAAAATCAGCTGTTACTACTGGTACGGCTCACGGCTATGCTTTGTATTTGTATCAAGAAATAAACGTAGACGGATTACAGCTACTTCAATTTAGCGGTAATGCAACTACTACCGCAGCAAGAACAATTACAGTAACATCAGAGCAAGCGGGCACAACAGGTATACAAGGACAAACAAGCGGAACGTTTAATCTTCCTGGAACAACAATAAGATTAGGTTTTAGCACTACTCCGCCTGCGCCTGAGATAACTATGCGAGACTACGTTTTTCAAGGTGAACAATATGTAGCTAACGATGGTACAGTTTGGGAAAGAACTTCAAATGCTTCTACAGACTTGTTTGATTTAGGATATTTAGAGTGGACTCAAGGTGAATCTGGAATTAAAAACTACGATGAACAAGCTGTAGACGTAAGTAGCGTAGACGGCTCTGTTTACTTAATAGTTTTATGTATAGCAGATCACACTGACGTAGATACTAACCGCGGTGGATCTAGCTTTATGGCTGAAGAAGCTTTTATAGATGATATAGTTGTAGATAATATTGTTACAAAAACATCTTTATCAGAAGCTAATCCGGGTAAATCATCAACGTGGGATAAATATAAGGCTGTAGTACCTGCTGAAAACAATAACGACGACTATGCTAACGACGATTATCAGCGAGTGCCTGATGAAAGATACGGCTTAGATCCAGCGTTTGCACAAACTAACGGTTCTTTTTATATTGACGATAGGCTAGGTAGAATACATTTTAGTTCTAATATTTCTGGAAAAACTGTGATATTAGATTACATAAGCGATAGTTTAGGTACTGAAGCTGAAATGCAAATACACAAGCTAGCTGAAGAAGCTATGTATAAAAGCATAACATACGGTGTTTTATCTGTTAAAAGTAATATACCGGAATATATTGTTATGAGAGCTCGTAAAGAAAAAATAGCAGCAACTAGAAAAGCTAAGCTTAGACTATCAAACGTTAAGATAGAAGATATTACTCAAATACTTAGAGGAAAGTCTAAGCATATAAAGCACTAATTTATGGCAGAGATTACTAACAATTTTCTTCAAGGTAAAATGAATAAAGACCTTGATGAGAGAATTTTACCTAAAGGACAATATAGAGATGCGATGAACATACAGATCACTACGTCTGATGGTTCAGATGTTGGTAGTGCTCAAAGTATTCTTGGAACTAAAGCTTTATCTGCTATAGGTGCTTTTAATTCTACTTCGGTTTGTATAGGTAGTATTGAAGATATTTTAACAGACTGTATATATTATTTTGTTAGATCTAGCACTAGAGACTTTATAGCTAAGTACGATATTAAAGCTGACTATGCTACTTTCGTGGCTGTAGATATAAGTAGAAAGCCTGATTTAGAAGATGATGAGGGTAATCCACTAACTTTAGATCCTTTTTTAAATTTTACTGGAAGGCAAATAACAGCTATAAATATTATAGATAATTATTTGTTTTGGACTGACGGTGACAACGAGCCTAAAAAAATAGATTTATCTAAAAATTATTCAGGCGAACAAAGCGATCCTCAAAAAGCTGGCGTTCAATCAAGGCTTTATCTTGACGGTGTAAACTACGGATATTTAAAAGAAGAGCATTTAACTGTTATAAAGAAAAAACCTCTTAGAGCTCCTCAAATAAAAATAAATTCTTCTAAAGGAAACGAAAAGTCTTCTATATTTCAAAGACAAATACCTAGATTTTGTATTAGATACAAGTACGAAGATAATCAATTATCTGCTTTTAGTCCTTTTACTCAGCCAGTGTTTAACGCAGAGTATATTGACGATTACAATAGCTATAGTTTTTACGATACTTCAGAGTCGTACAACACGGCTATGTTAAACTACATTAGCTCTATAGAAGTTTACGGCTTTGTAGATAGTACTATTCCTGATGATGTTGTTGAAGTAGAAATACTTTACAAGACAGAAGACTCTAATGTAATATACTCTATAGCTAAAATAAAAAAAACAGATCCAAGCTGGAGTGCTACAGGAAGTTACATTAGCGACATAGGTTTTGATGAGCCAGGCACTTATCTTGATACTTCAGGAAGCTATATTATAAGAAGTGAAAACGTTTTTACGGCGATAGCAGAAGAGCAATTTTTAAGACCTTACGATAACGTTCCTAGAAAAGCGTTAGCACAAGAGGTTGTTGGTAATAGAATAGTTTACGGTAACTACACGCAAAACTACGACGTAGACTCTGTCAATATAGACGCTATAGCGTGGCCGTATTTTTATGAAAAGCAAGACAAGCCTGTTAGATCATTAAAATCAGATAGAAGCTATCAAGTAGGAGTATTATTTGGTGATACTTATGGAAGAGAAACACCTATATTTACTTCTACAAGAGGCGGTTTTAGTACACTTCAAAATTATCCTAGCGAAGTAAGTTGGAAGGCTAGTGTAAAAATAAACTCTGATATTCCGTCTTGGGCTCACTACTATAAGTTTTATATAAAAGAATCTTCAGGTCAATATTACAATTTATTAAATCAAAGAGTTTACGTGCCGTTTGCGCATAGTCAATTTGAAAATGAAGAAGATCACGTGTATCTTTCTTTTCCTTCAAAAGATAGATCTAAAATATCTGTTGATGACTATATTATTTTAAAAACAGTATTGCTAGAGCCTACGCCTTTTAGAGTAAGTGAAGACAATAAATACAAAGTATTAGACGTAAGCAACGAAGCTCCTGAAGCAATATCATATAAGTTTTATGATCTTGGATCAGTTACGAATAATGCTAGTAACGCTTTGACTGTTGCTACTGATGGAATTTTTACTGCAGACGTACAAAGCGGCAGTTTACAACGTATAGATCAGCAAACTGACACTGTAAGGATTAGTAAAACTAATTGGCAAAAAATTGATACTGATGGTGCTGCTTTAACTAACAGCGAAGGTGGAGGAACAGAGTCATCTAATAAAGTAGAAAATCTTTATATGTCATGGTCTTTAGGTGGCTTGCAGTCTAAAAGATATAAAGTTACAAACGTAAGAGTATCGTTAGACGGAGAATACATCATTAGATTAAGCGAAACAATACAACTACAAGATGCTTTAATAGCTAACCTAAATGGATTAGATCAAGACGGAGCTTTAGCAACTCCTGAAAACCTGCCTGCGGCTCTTAACTTTAAGATACAAAGAAAAGATAGGTATTCAGACGAAAACTTTTCTGGACATTTCTTTGTTAAAATAGCTGCAGATGATTTAATAAAAGCTCAACTTATAAACGAGCCTTCACAGTTAGAGGCTTCAGACAAAATATTACACTCTGAAAAAGTTTACTTATGGTTAGATCAAGCTGACGCTAGTGCTAGTACTACAAAAAATAGTAACGTTCAATACTACAGCGAAATTACTACTTACTACTATGCTGGAAATGCTGCAACGCCAGCAAGTATTCACGAAGGAAACGCGTTAACTGATACTAAGGCTGAGTGGGACGGTCTTTTAAACGCTAACTTAGGATTTGGCGATGGTCAAGGTAAGTTTTTTATTGACGGTATGTATATGGCCGCTTCTAATCCATCTTCAAATTTATACGCTAGAGAGTCTGGTCAAGGCTGGGCAGGTAGTGCAGATTTACGTTATCCAAAAATAAATTGGGGACAAACAAGCGGATATGACACTGCATTAGCAAACGAAGGTAATTCAATTGCAGAGACTAACCCACTTGTGTATGGCTGGAGGCTAGAAGATTATGAAGAATATAATACAGTTTCACAAAACGAGTTTGGATTTGCTCTTACTGTTGATTACGACACTACGGCTATGGATGCTACGCCGAAAATTACTAGCACTATTAACGCTACAGATAATTATGTAAACGGTATAGAACCTATTTTACAAGCCACTCCTGATTACACGAGTAATACATATGATGGAAATCCTAGAAGATGGTCAAATAGCACTATATATGGAGTTGATAGAGTTTTTGATCTATCAGACACATACGATGCTGACGCTTACTATATGCATGTTTCGTTTTTAGGGCCTGGTGTAGATTTATTTACTAGAGAAGCATCTTACCCTACAAATATTTATCATAGAGGTATTGCTTCACTTGGGTCTTATCTTCAAGGAATATGGGGTGGTGGTGCTTTTAATGACGCGTCTACAGACGGTTTTATAGAAATGGAAGGATATTACGGTAGCTCGTTTGGTGGTTTCAACAGTAATTACAACGTATCTCAAGCTACGTCGCCAGGTCCAGGGCTTTCAGTAGGAAGTTCTGCTACAGGCACGTTTGCTACTACTGGCTACAATCTAGACTATCAAACTCAACACGAAAGACAGTTTGATCCTACTTACGGAGCTGAAGATGTACAGGCCGTACAAACAATGATTAGTAATTTAGTTGTAGGTAAAAAATTTAGATTTTCTGTAGACGATAATGAAGAGATATACACTATACTTGGCGTTGATGTAAAATACGTTTACAATCACACGCCTTGGCGTAAAAGAAAAGAGTGGGACGGAACTAACTTTGTTGACGGTAGTGACAGTGTAGAGGAGGCTATTATAGACTGGGTAAAAAACGGTAGTGCTGGCGATGAAAACGCTTTAGGTAAAAGCACAAAAGCTACTGGAGCAAAATGGAATGCTGTCTTAAACAAGTTAGAAGCTTTTGGCGCTAAGTCTAATAGACGTGTAGTTTATGCTTTAAAATTAGATAAAAATCCTCAAGCGTCTACAGGTTTTAAACCTTTAAATCAAGACAGCGCGACTTTTGATGTTAATAGTAGTAATAGCTTATTTGAGTTTGTAAAAGAAAGCGCTAAGTCGTTTTCTAGTGATGCTACTACTAATAAAGCTTTGTTTGAGACAGAGCCTGAAAAATCAGCTGACTTAGATATTTACTACGAGATTAGCGACGCCATACCCGTAGAAATAACAAAAGAAAATAAAGACATTATATTTCCAATAGGATCTACAGTAGAAGTGTTAAACTTTGATAAAGCTGTTGATAACATTGAATTACCCAAAGAAAGATACGTTCGTCAAGCTTACTTGTCAGCTACTGGAGATTTAAGTATTGTTGTTAACGGATTAGATGATGAAGATCGTGGGTTTAATTATTACGATCCGTCTGACGGAACTACAGAGCTAGACTATGAAGGTAAAATTTTAGCCATAACTAGAGCTGATGGCAGCGTTGTTCATGTTGAGATAACAGAAGCAAACGTAACTGACGATTATTATATTACAGGAGGTGGTTCGGGTAATTACGGTTATAGACGAGGCTTCAAAGTAAAACTTTCACCATCACTACCCTATTACTCAAACTTTTACAATGTATTTGCTTTTGGCAATGGCATTGAGTCTAACACTGTTAGAGATGATTTTAACGGAGTTTCTATAAGAACAGGTGCTAGAGCATCTACAACGTTAGACGAGCCTTATAGAGAAGAAGTAAGAGAGCATGGTTTAATATTCTCTGGGCTATATAATTCTAACACTGGTGTTAATAATCTAAATCAGTTTATACAAGCTCAAAAGATAACTAAAGACTTAAATCCTACATACGGTAGCATACAAAAGTTATTTCAAAGACAGACTAATTTAGTAGTGTTTTGCGAAGACAGAGTCGTAAAAGTTCTTAGTAATAAAGACGCTGTATTTAACGCTGACGGTAATCCTCAACTAGTTGCTAACGAAAGAGTGCTTGGTCAGGTTACTCCATTTGTAGGTGAGTTTGGTATATCTAAAAACCCCGAGTCTTTTGCTAGCGAATCATATAGAGCTTATTTTACAGACAAGCAAAGACGAGCTGTATTAAGATTATCAATGGACGGTTTAACACCAATATCAGACGCTGGTATGAAAGACTGGTTTGGTGATAACTTAGAAGAAAATAATATTGCGTGTTTAGGAACTTACGATGAAGACAAGCAAGAGTATAACTTAACTATAAAAGAAGGCTATACTGAAAACCTAATTGCTAACGACTCTTTTGACGATGGTGTAGAGTTAGTTGAAACACTTCTTGGAGAAGAGTTGCTTAATAATGCTTTTACTGGCGGCGCAGACTTTACTGAAGTTGATATTGCTGCTACAAACTTTTACGAAACAACAAACGTAGTTCGTAACGCAAATCTTACTGGAACTATAAGTCACATAAGCGTTACTCCTACAAATGATGACATTATAGCTGGTAATTGGTATATGGTTGAAGTAGATGCTAGTAATTTACCAGATCCTAGTGATTTTGTTATTATGGTTGCTAACGCTTTGGCTGGTCACACAGAAATACATGGTACTAATCAAAACATCTTTGCTTTTAGAGAAACTCTACCTTATCATTTTGGTCAAGTTTCTGGATCAGCAGCTACCGCAACAGCTTTAAAGTTGTTACCTGCTAATCGCTATTGGGACGACTCTGATACACCTATACTGCTAGGTATATGGCAAGCTCCAGCAGACTCTAATACTTTTGAGTTAAACAGTTGGGTTAGTAGTAGTAATTCTACTAACTCAGGATTTACTTTAGACACGGTTACATTGTACAACATAACAGAAACACCTACTATGTCAGAGCCTAGTGGGTGGAGCCTGCAAGCAGTTAACTATACTATGCCTCACGCGGCTTACAAATATATAGAAGAGTTTTATATTGACGATGAATACACTGCAGATGAGAGAGCTCGTCCTATGGTTTATTATAAAAATAACGCGTTTCAATTTAACACTGTTAACCCAGAGTACCTAGCGCCAACAATCTATAATAGCAACGCTAGCGTATATGATCCTGACGACGCAGAATACGAAGAATTTACGTATGCTGGATATAACTTTTCTTTTACTATAGGTAATAATGTTGATACAGGAAACATATCTGGAAGTTTATACGTAAGAGCTTTATTCCCTGACACCGCGGGTGGTTTTAGACTTTCTAATGTTACTGAACCTGGCGATTATATTATAAACTACAACACTACATCTGACTATACACCAACTATAGTTTCTCAACCATCTGGTTCTGAAGCGGAAATAACCGCAGGTAATATTAGCGCCGGTAGCGGTTTTACTTTTGCTTTTACTCAACTAGGAGGCGATACTTTTGAAGGCTCTGTAAGTGATATATCAATAAAAAACGCTACATCTTTGTTTACTGGCGGTGGAGCAGAAAGCTGGACTTTTGAGAGCGAAAATAATAGTAATGAAAATGAGCCAAACGACGCGTATTGGGAAGATGGATCTTTAGTTTTTGACAATATTAATCCAACTTCAACGTCTGCCGTTTATGCTAGACAAAACTTAGGTAATTTAAGAACTGGCGCTAGATACAACCTTTCTTTTGATTATAGTAACGGTAGCGCTGGAACTTCTTTTTGTAGAATATATTACTTCAACTCTCAAGGAAAAGGCTTCCATTACAAAACTTTATATCCTACTCAAGCACAAAGCGGTGTTAGTCATTTTAATGAATACTTTACTATAGACGACACATTTTCTGCTGTAACAGGTCAAGGTATAAGCGTGTATTATAATACCTTAGTTTTTTACTTTGGAGCTTTTGGTGGTCAAAACGATGGAGCTAGTTTAACTATAGATAATATTTCTATGATACCTGTAGTAGATGAAGATTTTAAACCAAAGACGCTAAGCTACAGTGAACAAGCTAAAGGTTGGATAAGTTTTAAATCATTTATTCCAGAAAGCGGGATAAGTTTAGGTGGAGATTACTACACGTTTAATAATGGAGCACTATATAAGCATCACGAAGAAGAAACTAATAACAACGTTTTCTATGATCAAGCTAGAGTAAATTCTTTTATTGATTTTATATTTAATGATTCTACGCCTGTAGTAAAAGATTTTAAAACATTATCTTACGAAGGTAGCGCAGGTAAAAGAAACGGTTATGTTGAGCATGCTGGTGGTGCTACTGATGTAAACTACAACAACTTAAATAGTAGTGATGGCTGGTTTGTTTCAAATATAGTTACTGACTTGCAAAAAGGTTCTATACCAGAGTTTATTAAAAAAGAAGGTAAATACTATAACTATATAAGAGGAGGTTCTTTTGATAACACGAACTCAGATGATATAGGAAGTTTAAACGTGCAAGGCCTAGGTGTTATCGCTAATGTTGAGTACGATGAAATTATTGTAGACGAAGAATAAATGGCAAATATAAACAGCATATCAATATTAACAACTGATCTAGACGCTGCTGGCGAAAACAGATCTTTGTCTATACAAGGTGAAGTTGGCGCTCAAGTAATTATACAAGTTGTTAGCAGCACTAATAAGTTTTATAACTTTGTTACAAGTAGTTTTGAATCTAGCTTTAATACTAAAAGTAAGTTAGAAGTTACGTTGACAAGTAGTAATTTTTCAAAGCTTATACATTTTCCAGCTGGTAGCTCTGTAAAGTATTTTGTTATCGTAAGCCCAAAGCCTTATACAGATACTGTAATCTCTAGTGGAGTTTATATTGAAGAAATAGGATCTATATCTGACTCTACAATAACGTTTGCTTTAATTACGGACAATACGGCTAAATACGCTTCTGATCCAGTAATAGCTAACACTACAACTACAGGTTCACCTTCTACGTCAACTTCAAAAATAGTTAATATATCAGGAACTATAAGCAACGCTACTACAGACACTAACAGCCAAGGTTTGTTTGTTATAGACGGAGCAAGTTTAAACGATAATAGCTTTCAGTTTGATACAACTAAAACCATATCTAGTAATCCTAGTGGAGATGGTGTAGGTGATGCTAGAGCTATACTTTCAGACGTAACAGATTTAGTTGTAGGTATGCGTTTAATTTTTCACAAAGGAACTACAGCACCTTCTTCTACTACTGTTATACAAGCTATAGACACAGAGCTTAAACAAGTTACGTTTAGTACTAGCGTACCTTTTGAAGATGGAGAAACTATGACATTAAGAGCTCTTGGTCTATCTTTAGCAGCTTCAGCTATAGGTGCTAGTATTACTTTAAATTCAAGCTCTATAGATCCAGGCACACCAGAAATAACTACAAACGTTAGAGCTGGAGGATCTGGAACTACTATTAATGTAACTACAACTCAAGGAATACCTGGCGGAAGTAAAGCTGAATTTGCAGGTATAGGTGTTGATAACTCTAGCACAAATAACGTTAATGTAGTTACTCCAGATCCTGGTGGAACTGACGGTGATGGTGTAATAACTTGTGATATTGCGCAATCGTTAACTGTAGGTACAAAGTTAACATTTAGATCTGAGAACGCAAAAGAATTATTAACGACAGCTGTTACTTTAAATGCTCAGCTAACAGTAACTCAATTTCCTCAGACTAACAAAACAATTAATGTAAGAATTGACGATTTAATAACACCAGGCACAGTATCATGATAATTGAATTAAACGAAAATATAAAGATAAACGATTCACTTCAAGTAGGTGATATATTATATTATGCACCACTAAATGACGCAGGTCCAATATCTAATAGCCTAGATAATCCTATAATAATCGGAGAAGTAACTAATATTAGTGGATCAACAATAACTACAGTTGAAACTTCAGCTACACCTCAAGAAGGTGATTTTTTAATGTTTGTAAAAAATAACAAAGTAAATACGTCAGGTTTAAAAGGCTATTACGCTAGAGTTAAGCTAGAGTTAGACTCTGATAATAAAGGTAAATTGTTTTCTGTATCTGCAGAGGTATCAGAAAGTAGTAAATAACAAGTCAAAAATGTAACTATTA
>CENK01033961.1_pt1 | contig 11121 bp, 11 predicted proteins | sample 530191 | NCBI WGS metagenome assembly CENK01 (sample SAMEA2619686, study PRJEB7988) | marine metagenome | biome: marine biome (ENVO:00000447); feature: deep chlorophyll maximum layer (ENVO:xxxxxxxx); material: "saline water (ENVO:00002010), including plankton (ENVO:xxxxxxxx)" | depth 60 m | reverse complement strand
GGTGCAGTGGCACATACGCCGCAAGACAACGACGACACAGACATCCAACTATGTCACCAATGACCCCTTCCCTGCCGACACATTGGAAGGCGACATTGACCGATTGGCTATGTCTGGCCAGGAGCGCGATGGTGACATCAGTCAGGCGTTTCGGTTTCCAGATACCTACACAGGTGGTGCATCTGTTACGATGCCAGAGCCTACGGCAAATAAATTGTTGCAGTGGAACTCAGATGGCGACGCACTTGCCAACGGGTCAGAGGTTGCGTTGCCAGCTTCACTAACGGCAAGCAACTTTCTTCAGGTCAATTCGGGAGCCACCAACTACGACATGAAGACGGCGGCACAGGTGTTCACCGCACTGCTTGCCACAGAAGGCAACGGCATGATTGCCCACGCTGGATCAGGTGCGGCAGAACCGCGCACGATCACTGGAACTAGCAACCAGATTACGCTTGTAAACGGAAATGGCGTAAGCGGAAATCCTACAATCAGTATTCCCGATGCGATTACCTTCACCGGCAAGACTGTCACGGGCGGCACATATAGCGGCATTACCTCAAGTTCGACAATGGCCGCAATGGGTACGGCAAACCTTAGTATTGCCAGCAAGCAATACGTTGACCAGGCGCTCGCCGGTATCCGCACCAGGCTCACGGTCAGGGCTGCGACAACGGCGAATATTGATCTAACTGCTGATTTGCAGAACGGGGATAGCTTAGATGGTCTAACAGGGGGCAGTGCTTTGTCTACGGGCGATGCGGTGCTTGTTAAAGACCAATCGGACCAAAGTGAAAATGGTATTTACACGGTTGTTAGTTCCGGCACTGCCTCGCGGTCAACCGAAGCAGATACTTGGGATGAAATTGCTGGTCAACTTATTTCAATCCAAGAGGGAACGGCAAACGCTGACGATCTCTATTTATGCACCGCAAACTCTGGGGGTACGCTTAATACTACGGCAATCACCTACACCAAAATTTACCCAGGAAGTGGCGGCACAGTTACAAACATCGCCACGGCTGGGCTGGCCAGTGGCGGTGCTATTACATCAACAGGCACAGTCACTGTTAGCATTAACGGACAGTCGGCCCTTGGGGCCTCACCTGTCGCAGCAGATGAGTTTGCTATTTATGATGCCGACGCTACGGCCCACAAGAAGATTACAACGACACAGCTATTTGGCTCGACTGAATTAACAGCCACGGCAAGGGAATACACCAAGACGCAAAACTTTAATGCAACTGCCTTGGGTGATGGGGCCAACATAAGTTGGGATTTGTCGCAAAACCAAGTAGCGTCAGTCACGCTTGCCGGAAACAGAACGCTTGATGCACCAAGCAACCAAGTTGCAGGGGCCACATATATTCTCATCGTCAAACAGGATGGGACGGGCAGTCGAACACTGAACACAAGCGCGTCAGCTTACAAGTTTCCAGGCGGTACTGAGCCAACTCTTAGCACGGGTGCGAACGCCGTAGACATTTTGAGTTTTGTTTCAGACGGATCATCCATGTTCGGCGTAGCACAGTTGAACTTCAGCTAATGTTTACATTTCCTTTCACCCACATGTCATCTGCTGATGATGCATACTGTCCAGCAGGGGCGTTACTTCTTGATGGTTCTTCGGATTACCTCACGTTTAATACGGGTACACCATCAACGGCAGATAAATATACCGTATCTATGTGGCTAAAACCTTTTGAATTATCTGATACTAGTAACGCTTTTCAAACCTTTTTTAGTAGCAATGTTGATGCTGCTGGTACTCCTGCCGACAACGCCGAACATTTTGGTTTCGATAGCGATGGAAAGCTAGTTCATATTCATGGAAATTTAACTTCAAGTTCAAGGGGTGTCAGTGGTTTTAAAACCAGTGCTGCCGTTTTCCGTGATCCGACAGCATGGGGGCATTTCGTTTGTTACCGAAGTGGGGCAACTACTCTGTATTTTTGGAACGGCTCCGCATTATCAATGACCCAAACTACGGCGATGGATGCAGATACTGTCATCAACGGGTCAAGCGGATACGATATTGTAGTTGGTGGTTATGGCGTAGGTGAGTCAAGTTTTCACGTTACGACTACACGTTTTGAGGGATACTTAGCTGATGTAATACTTTTAGATGGCGTAACTATATCAGATGCTAGCGATTTTGGTGAAACTAATTCATCAGGTATATGGGTGGCAAAAAACCCTAGTACAATAAGTTCCTTTAACACTAACGGTTTTTGGTTAGGTTTTAGTGACGGCTCACAAGTTGGTAAAGATAGCTCTGGACAAAATAATCATTTCACTCCAACAAGCATAGGTGCAAACAACATTGCTGTAGATGGCCCAGTAAATAGTACGACTAAAGAAGTAACTGTTCATCCTTGTATTGACCCATTAACTCTTAACGGCGGCACTCTAAGCAACAACAATCTTACATACGATGTAGGTGGTGGTTCAAATTATGGCCTTGGGAATTTTTATGTAAATAGTGGCAAGTATTACTGGGAGGTAATTCTTACTCACACAGGATTTACATTTGGTGTTGCTGGAGCAGGAACAACACACACTGGTAACGGTAACGGTTCGATTACTGCTATGTACGATGCAGCAAATGGTCAAAGTAAAGTAAATGGTTCAACTGCAAGTTACACACTAGCAGGGTCGCACAGTCCAGCAGACGGTCAACGTGGGCAAGTTAAATTAAATCTTACAGATAATGAAATTGAATTTGGAGTAAATAATAATTTTGGCCCAGCCCTTTCAATAACAGATACGGCATACACCACTCATTTTGCTAGGAATAGTGGTGATAGTGCAGACGATGGTACAGCGGTTTTTGCCGCTGCGGATTGGACATACTCTTTACCAACAGGATACAGCGCACTCACAAAAACTGTTACAGGAATTGGGAATACAACTCAGCTGGCTATATTAGACCCTGCTGCTGGCGGGATTTCAGATAGAAATTTACGGGTGTCGGGCACTGGTTCTGGTGGAGAATATATGCATGGCACTTTGTTTATACCGGCTACTGGAGATTATTATTTTGAGGTGCAGGTCACGGGGAGGTCAGGCCCAGAACTAGTTGTCGGCATTACAAAAGACGGTCAGACAAATACAAACTTTGGCGGTGTTGATTGGGCCCACTATTTATATAAAGACAACGGAAAGTTTGATGATAGCGGTTCACAAAGTAGCTATGGAGGTACATGGCAAAACGGCAACGAAAGGCTTGGTGTCAGGTTAAATAACGGTTCGCTATTCTTTTATCTGAACGGAACAATTCAAAACAGCGGTACAGCAGCAAAAACAGGCATTACTGGAAACTACTCACTTTTTGCCTACGACAATGGAGCGTCCGGCAACGAATACACTTTTAAAATCACCCCAGATCAATGGATCTACGCACCTGCTGGGGTGTCTTCATTTTCCACACAAAAACTTCCAGAGCCGACTGTTACTGATCCAAGTGCTTATTTTGGGACAATTTTATACTCAGGTAATTCCACTTCTGACACAAACAGAACGGGTCTTACTGATGCGTCAGGAGCGGCATGGACACCAGACTTTGCTTGGCTAAAAGGTAGAACTGGTGGAACTGCAACTCATAAACTTTATGACAGTGTTCGTGGTGCAGGGAATGAACTAAACCCCGATAGTACAAATGCACAAAGCACATATACGGCTGGAATGTCAGCGTTTATTTCTGGTGGTATTACTGTCGGCAATGGAACAACAGGCTATAACGAATCAGGACGGACATTTGCCGTTTGGTGTTTAAAAGCTGGGGGAGCGCCTACTGCTACAAATTCTGCTGGTCAAACACCAACTAGCAATTCAAAATTTAAGGGCGGTGTAGCAGATAATAGCGCCTATGCTTCTGCTGGAATTTACCCTCTCAAGGCATCTATTGCAGCACATGGTGGGTTTTCAATTCTTCAATACACTGGAACAGGGTCTGCTGCGACTATTCCTCACGGCTTAGATTCCGCTCCTTCCTGTATCATAGTTAAAGAAACAAATAGTAGCTCGTATGGCTGGCAAGTTTATTTTGATGGCGTTGGAAATACGGCAAGTCTGTCTTTAGATGTAGGTGGTTCTATATCACCTAGTAGCACCTATTGGAATGATACTTCACCAACAGCAACTTTATTTACAGTCGGAACTTCTGTTGCAACGAACAAAGACGAATCGACATACATTGCCTATTGTTTTGCAAAAACTCCTGGTCTTATTGGTATTGGTAAATTTAAAGGAAATAATTCTGCTGCTGGTCCGTATATAATTGTTGATGATGGAGCTTCAGGATTTAAGCCAGCTTGGACAATGTTTAAAAAAACTGACGCATCTGGTAACTGGTTTATTCGTGATTCTGCAAGAAATCCTTACAACCCAGTTAATCTTGAACTGTATTCTAATTCTACTGATGGAGATTACTCAGATGGTAATTCTGATGTAGATTTTGTGGGTAATGGTTTCGTCATCAAAGGTGCGGCAGGAGGCTACAATTCATCTAATAATTCAATTGTATATTTGTCATTTGGAGAATCTTCATTTTCACTAAACAATCGGGCCAGATGATATGGACCCTGCAACCCTTGCCCTTGGCGTTGCGGCTTTCCAAGCGGCAAGGAAATCGATAACGGCAATTCGGGAAACGCTTAAGGAAGTTGACGGCGCGGCAAAAGACATCAGTAGTATTAGTCACCACATCAGTGATTTGTTTCATCATTCGCGTGAAGCAAACAAAGCTTACACAGCGCAAAAATCTCACAATGAGGCCATTGAAAAAGGCGAGGTGAAGCCATCTGAATCGTTGCAAGAATCAATTGACCTGATGATCCATCGTCAGGAAATGGCTGAGATGCTCAAAGACCTCGAATACGAACTCAATAAATCTTTCCCCCAACCGCCTGACCAGCCAACCATGTGGCAGCAGATAAAGCGTGAGCAATCCAGGCTTCAGGCTTTAAAGATTAAACAGAAGAGAGAGCGTGAGGCTCAGAAAATAGCAGACGATCTTGCATCAAAAGAGCGATGGAAAAAGATTGGTCAAGAAACTTTAAAATTTGGTGCGGTAATCCTTGTCGTGCTTGGCATGACTTGGATGCTCATTACTGCTTACGACACGGGGCCAATACGATGATGGATGGCGCGGTTGACATCAAACTGCTTGTCACTTTCGGCGGCATTATTGTCAGCATGGCTGGCGCTGCTGCTGTTGCAAAATCACAGATACAAAGATTAACCGAAATGCTTAAAGACATGGAAGGCAGAATGAGGGTCCACGATAATCGCACAGACCGCATTGAAAACACAGTTAATACAAATGAGCAACGCTTATCTGTGATTGCAAAGATGATGTCGCCAGAAGTCATGGAAAGACGGGCTAGAGAGAGCGCGACTGTCTTGGCTAGGCTCGAAGTCTTGGAGCGCACACAACATAAGATCGAAGGGCGTGTCGGATTAAACGGGGTTAAGAAATGAAAATCTTATATCTCGTTGTCTTCATTATTATGAACGATGGCTCTTACGATGTTTTGGGAACGCCTGTAAAAAGCTGTCCGTCAAAATTAATGACAGAAGACCATTACAACTATCACCAGAAATTAGGCGCCTTTAAACAATGGGCGGCGTTTTGCACGACTGTAATTTTTTCTGTTCCAACGAAAAAGGAAACGTAATGCTTTCATTACTAGGATCACTGCTAGGATTCGGCACCAGTTTTCTGCCAAAGGTCATGGATTATTTTCAAGACCGTTCTGACAAGGCACATGAACTAAAAGTTATGGACGTGCAGATACGCCAGCAGAAAGAATTGGCGGCACAAAAACTGGAAATGGTTAATGTTGAAGCTGACATAAGAGAGGTTGAGGCGTTACAAAAATCCATGCAACCAACAGGCGTGACCTGGGTGGATGGGCTTCGCGGTTCCGTTAGGCCAGTGATTACCTACGCATTCTTTGGGCTATTTGTTTTTGTTGAAATATCGGCGTACCTCGCTCTTACAAATGCTGGGGTATCAGGGCTGGATGCGGTTAACGCCGTCTGGGACGAAGATACCAAAGCACTTTTTGCGGCGGTCATCGCTTTCTGGTTCGGTGGAAGGGCCATTAACAGAGCAAGAAAATGAGGATCAACGCCATCGGGCTGCACCTTATAAAGACGTTTGAGGGCTTTCGCTCTGAACCGTATTTCTGTTCGGCAATGGTTGCCACCATTGGATTTGGTTCTACTTGGTCCTTTGATGGCAGTCGTGTCACCTTATCTCACCCCCCGATTAATGAAGCAGAGGCCGAAGAGTTACTTTTACGAGAGGTCGCTAACTGCGAACGTGCGGTTGACCGACTTATCAAAGTCAGACTAAATGAAAATGAACACTCTGCCCTGCAAAGTTTTGTATACAATTTAGGCAGCGGACGCCTTCAGTCGAGTACGTTAAGAAGAAAAATTAATCGGGGCGATATGATGGGTGCCGCTGATGAGTTTCCAAAATGGCGACGCGCTGGCGGCAAGATTCTTAAAGGATTAGTCTTACGCCGCGCTGCCGAACGCAAACTGTTTCTTTCTTAATGATCCCCGATAAACTCATTGACTGCCCGTGGTGCGGACAAAGCACCCGCCTGGAACGGGTGCAGTCCCACTACGTCTGCACCTCATGCAAGCAGCCTTGTCTTGATTGTTGCGACGGCGAACAGGAATACGCACCAGAAGCTGAAGCAAAAGGCATTGGGTGCAAATAAATATTCTGTCTGTTTGCAGACCTGATGACAGCCCAAGCGGTATCGATCAGGCTTGATGAAAACTTGTCAGGGTTTGTGATAACGCGCCTTGCGTTTCGCAACTCCCGCCGAATAGATTGACGGTCATTCATCACACATTCCCCCCTACTTCGACATTCAGTTTTTGAAGCGCAGCTTGAACGTCATGGCCCATTTCTTCTGTGTCTTGACCGCGCTCCACCGCATTCATAAATGCGCGGTGCTTCTGAACAAAATCAGACGCGGCCACATGGACTTTGCTTGACGGGCTTGCCCCGCCAGCATCATCGACAATACTGTAAGAGCGCACTGTTCTTGGCGGGCCAGGATTAATGTACCCACGGGCGATTAGCCCTTGCAGCAATCGATAAGCATTTGAGCGTGGCGTTTTGACAGCGGCCCCTATCTCTGCATTGGATGGAACCGTGCCATGTTCGGCATGATAGTCCACGATGTATCGGTAGACTTTCATTTGCATAGGCGTAAGTGATGCTCTCATTTGCTGGCATCCTTTGCTTTGGCCGACAGGCGCCGTAAGATTTTTTTGTAGTCTTTGCCGAACGCTTCTGCTTTCTGAGGATATTCTGCCTTCAGCCGGTCAATCGTATCGTCGTGATCTTTTTTATGTTCCGCGATCTCATGGCGCCGGTCTTCAAAACTCAGGTCTGCATCCGCTTCAATGTCCTTCCATACCTTCCACATGGCCGTCTTCCATTTATCGGCTGTTTGAAACTCTTTTGTGCCGTCTTCATGGTTCATTTCCCACGCCCGTTCGCCCTCTTCGTCTGAAGCGTCCTCTGTTGCGCTCTCAGCAACATCCGTATTTTCTGGACCCGAAGTGTCTGGAGCGGCAACATCGTCGCTCACGGGCAAAATTTGGGGGTCACTTTCTGGCTCTCCCTTCCCAAAGGACGCATCCATCGGATGTGCGGGCACTTCCACTACCTGATCGGTAATGTCGATAGGTTTATCCGAAGCCGTTGGATAATCCTGTGCCTCTTCCTTAATGATCACTCCCGATAGCGCATCTGGAAATGCATCCCTGGCGGCAAATCCCCTCGCCCGCATCTGGAGCATACGCTTTGGATATGCCCGCCACGGTCCCTTGCTTATCAGTCCAGCAAGTTTAGCATCGGCCATAGAAAACGATCTTGTCGTTTCAACCTTTTCGCCAAACCGCATACGAATAATAGTGCAGAACGCTTCATCGCCTTCGCGCCATTCCTTGTGACCGACGTACTCAGGATGGCCAGTGATTAGGGCCATCATGCCATCGCCGTATAAGGATGGCTTGCCATTAATGACGGCCATATTCTGCATGGCAGCTAGAGGCGCCAGCCCCACTTCAGATGCCCATTGTACGGCAACCACAATATCTGCTGGCTTATGCTGGAATGCTTTCGGGCAGAATGCAGACACGGCCATTGTTTCCGCAAACTGCATCGCTTCTGCCATATTGCTAGGCGTCAGAACACCCGATTGCTTAACTGCGACTTCACCCATTTGCTTTCTCCACTACGCTTATTGATTTCTGACGAACCTGATATGCCGACTTGGCCGGTATAACTTTCTCAGGTTGCTCACGATATTTTTTGACAGGCCAGGACACGCGATAGTTTCCAGCAATTGCTGACGTATGGTTGCCCATTTTCCGTTGGATTTCGGCAGTCAATAGGCCAAGCGTATCGTTGGCCTCTTTGATTTGCTCTTTCATCAAGACAAACTCTTTGCAAAGTTTGTCGTAATCTTTCGGCAAATCCACAGGGTCTTCCTTGTCGCCAAGGGAATAAACCAGAGCCGCATCGGCTGCATTGGCAAGATCGTAATACTCAATCTCGTCCGCGTTTAGCCGTCTGTTTAAATCCACACACGCTTCACCGATGGATTTCTCTGTGCCAGCATGGAGCGTGAACAGGAAGATTCGCATTTCCACACCCCCATATAGGATAATCAGTGCCGCCCATTTATAGCCGCCGCACATCATCTGACCCTGCACCTGGACAGGACCGCGCCACATGGCGGGGAAATCTTCCGGCCTGGTCCGCGTTACCTTGCTCTCAAGGACGCCAATGCCATCCAATACAATGCGGTCATTGCCCACCACATAAATACCCTTGGACGGGTCATGGTGTATGGTCATGCTCTTGCCATCGGCCCTGCCGTCCAGGCTTGCCGCCAAAGGCAGTGTCGGATGCACCACAGGTTCAGTAATATTAAGTTCGGGAACCAAGCCCAGGCGTTCGCAACCCTCTTTAAGAACAGGCTCTTCAAGAACATTGCCCATGTGGGTCAGTTCATTGCCTTCCCACTCTTTGCCCTTCCCCTCTTTATGTGCCCACATTTCCAGCAACTGTTCGTTGGGCGTTTTGTAAGGCGATAAGCCCATAACGTAGGGCAAGATACTACATGAACACATGAGGTTTGATGTGAGTTTACCAACCATTTTATTTAGTGCCCCGAATGTTGACGACGTTTGCAAAATGCTCTTGACGCTTGACGGCTGGCGGTAATGCAGCAAGGCCGCATTCCACGCGCAAAATATCGGTCATAACTTGCGTCAGCTTGCGCTGGAGATCATGGATTTTGCGTGTCTGGCAGCGCCTTTGTGCCGCTTCCAAATCTTGCTGTAATGTGCTATAACTGTGGTGTTGAAAGAGGTCCATCACAACACCCCCAGCATAGCTGCGGCGATGATTGTGCAAGCCCATGCCCCTAGTAGTAGGGCACTAAACCCGAACATCCCCAAAATCGTTTGGAATATCGTGTAAAGCGTTGATTTCTTTACTAAATATATATTATGCGATTTAGCTAGATACATAATGGCTCCTTTCTGCCGTTTCTTCCCTTATTTAATGATTATCAAGTGATAAGAACCTTAGACCTTCGACATACTGTATATCGTCCCTAGCGAAGTTTTCCAAATCTTGGTTCGCTGAGAACAATACTGCTTTGGCACTAAGGATTTTCTGGATGTTTGTAGACCGCTCATGGGCGATCTCATCAAACCTTTCGGCAACATCTTTAAGAACAATTGCTGCCCATTTTATATGATCGGGATGCAATAGCGGCATCTGGAGTCGCGATGCACTGTCACCCAATTTATTAACAACAGTCCTCAACGCCTTCCGCGAATGCGGCTGGTCGAGGTCGTATTTCTTTAGACGTTTTTGATACTTTGTTACCATGTGTTATTTCCCTGATCCTTTCTGCCATGACATCACTTCGCCTGTCTACTCTCGCGGTGAGAGTAAAATCACCCTTTTTCACTCTCGCCGTGAGAATCGATTTTCGGGCTAAATCCCCAGTCGTAAATAGGGTTCGTTGGGGGAGTCGGTTTCTCATCGAAAAGGTTCAGCCAGTACCCTACAGAAAACACTTCTTCGATGCGTTTTGTCCGTCTGGTTATGTAGTAGACCATGCAACTAACGATAAACATATAGAACACTGGACTATCAAAAAATGCCAACGTCCGTTTATTATGCATCTCAACCATTGGGGCCAACGGCATCCATTTATTGTTAACGTACCCAATATCGCGCAACTTCGCGCAAACCTTGTATGCCGTGGCTTCGGGGATTCCAAAAAGATGCCGTATCTGTGCCGTGGTGGGGTCTGCCCCGTTGTGTGCCGCCGCGATTAGATAGTTTGCGATTTGGCGTGTGGCTTTATGCTTTTTGCATAGATCGTCATAAAGTTTAAATTCGCGGTCAAGCGTATACGATTTCCGATGCTGCGCTAGAAAACAAACGAACTCAGAAAAGCGTCTAGGCACTAATTTTTCGACTTCTGACCGCGCAAGTTGCGGCATGGCCACTTCAAAAACATCACCAAAAATTTCAAAATCACTCATTTTTTACTCCTTTTTACTCTCGCCGTGAGAGTAAATTCACTCTCGCCGCGAGAATTTGCCTGTGGATAACTGTGTTATTCGCTGCCCTCTATACGATCTATTATGGCTTTTACCTGTTGCGGGTGCCATTTGGGCTGGCCAAAAACAGCTTTATCCTGGTCAATTATCCGCTGCCGTGCCCGCGTCTGAACGCCACGACGTGTCAGTTCCTGTGCAATGGCCCGCATGGATGTCATGCCAAGCTGGCGGCACTGTAGGATTTCGGGCCATACTTTAAGCGCGTAAGCATCAGCCCGCTTCTGTTTGATTTCCTGGCCGACGGCCTGGACTTCATCCCACTTTTCTGATCCCAGCTTCGTCATCTTCTTCTGGCGATCAGACGACTTGGTCGCATAGAAACCGTCTTCTTTAATGATGCGCTTCATTTGAGCGCGGGTTTTCTTAACCCGATCACTGATCTGTTCGCGCTCATACTGGGCCATCGCGGCGACAATATGGATGGTCAGGTTGGACACA
>CENK01011042.1_pt1 | contig 11153 bp, 10 predicted proteins | sample 530191 | NCBI WGS metagenome assembly CENK01 (sample SAMEA2619686, study PRJEB7988) | marine metagenome | biome: marine biome (ENVO:00000447); feature: deep chlorophyll maximum layer (ENVO:xxxxxxxx); material: "saline water (ENVO:00002010), including plankton (ENVO:xxxxxxxx)" | depth 60 m | reverse complement strand
CTTCAATAGGACTAGTATTTAATTGCATGGCTAGTTTATCTTTGCCTATACCATATATAACTCCGAATGTAATGGACTTTGCTAACTGTCTATAAAACTTAAATTCAGGGTTGTCCTCATCCATGTGAAAAGCTATCTTAGCTGCTTCACCGTGAAAATCCACATCATCTTGTTTCATTAATTCATTCATCTCAGCATTATCTACATAATACATAAAGACTCTAACTTCCATCTGTGAATAATCATATGCCATAAGAGTGTAATCCTTACGAGGCACAAATAAATGTCGAATAGAAATCTGTGTTTTATCTTTGGCATCAAACTTATCACCACCTAAAAAACTCCATGTATCAACTACATCATCAGTAAGAGTCACAGTAGAGTCCCCACCTTTACTAGATATTAAAGCAGATATCCTACCCTTAACTTCATCGCGTTGTTCTTCGTCAAGCTCTCTATCTGCAATATATATAGTGTCTCTAGGTATGTTCTGCAAATTAGGATTGCTAGATGATAGTCTACCTGTAACAGTGCCCCAGTTTTTAAATCCTGTATGTAACACAGGCATCTCTAAATAAGGCTCTATATAAGTAGAGTTAAATTTATTAAGTGTTCTGTACTGTCTTATCAACCCTGCAAGTGGGTGATTAACTTGAACTAGCACTGCCTCATTCCATGCTTCAGCTCCCGTAGTAGTCTGAACAGGAGAGTGTACATTCATTTTATTAAATATCTCACCTATCTGAGACGGGCTACTAATATTAAACTTAAAGTCTATTTTATCAAATCCTAATTCACTTTTGGCTAAATCGTATATACGCTGCTCTAACTTCTTTAATCTTGTAAGAATTCTTTTATTAGCAGTTTGGGCATATTTATTATCTATTGCAACCCCTCTGCTTTCCATATCATATAAAGCCTTACTTAATTTACATTGTAGTTTTAATAAATCAGTCATACCTGCTTGTTTTATCTTAGCCAATCTATCAACATATAATCTTTTAGTGCAGTTGACATCTTCTATACAGTATGGACCTAATGTATTAATAGGTGCTAATGAATAATTATCTTTCCATCTTACCCCATCAGTGCGATTAGACTTTAAAATTTTATCTGTATTTAAATCATACTGACCTGCATTTTCTCCATAATCTTTGATAGTTATATCTAGTAGACTTAACTTGTTGACTGTAGTAGCCTCAGTCATTCTAACCATGACTAACACATCAATCATTTGCATATCAGATATATTCATACCTTGCTTTTCTAAAAACTTAGCATCAAACTTGATGTTGTACCCTATAACTATGTGACATGTATCATTTAGAAACTGTATCAATTTATTTACATCCGATATTTCTAAATTTGTATCTCCATCGTGTCTTACCGGAAAATAATATATAGGGGCGACATCTTGTGCGTTATGATTTGTTACAGGGGTAAGTCCTATACCACATAATTTAATATCTGGATTGTAAACATCTAAACCATTAGTCTCTACGTCTATTATCCAAGTATTTACATCACCATAGTTATCTTTGAGTGAACTAAGTGTATCTTTAAAATTATCTGTGTTTACAATTAATGAGTCCATAATTATTCATCCTCCCTAAGATGAGTTTAACTTAGGGAGGAAATTGAGAGGAGGTTCCTAAAAGGGCATCTGTACTTCATCTGATGTTGAATCAGATGTAGACACTGCATCTTTAGGTACGATATTTGTATTTGAGTTAGTGCTTTGTGATGCTGGTACGAACTTTTTACCATACCTATCAGCAAAGTATTCATCAAGAGCTGTTAATTCAGTAGTCTCTTTGAGTCTATCCTCTGGTATCTCAATAGTCTTATCTGAAGCAGCGGTTATAGTATAAGTAGTATCAGTGCTTAAACCATTTCTTTTAATTCTAAGCACACCTTTATCAAGCCCTTGCCAATCATTGTATATGTCAACAAGTTCGTTCCATAAGTATCTGCCTCTACCAAAACTTAATGTAATGATTCGGAAGTCGTTGATAGGTTCGATGAACATAGTTTTACCTGAAGGCATTACTTTTTCTTCCCAGTTCAAATCCCCTGCCAAACCTGTTTGAGGTTTTTCTGGATGTACTACTTCTGATACATACGCCCATAAAGAAAACTTTCTAGAAGGCACACTTCCTTCAGGGACTTCATCTGCTGGACCATCTTCTGTATGTAGAACAGATTGCCATCTACCATCTTCACGGAATGTATGCAATCTAATCTCTGCTAGATAAGGGTCATCAGGACTCCCTGTTGCTATTGATTTTATAAAGGCTTGGTCACCATCTTGTTTTAAAAATAGTTCCCTACCTAAACTGTTGTTTGATTGAGAGTTTCTATTCTTTTGATAACTCTCATATCTAGTTTGTATATCGGCTATTCCTGCCATTTTTTCTCCTTTACCAGCTACGCCGGTTATTTATCGTTTCTTTTAGTATATCATACTTTTTTACTTCCTGCACATCTTTATATTGATTGGGAAGTTTTAGATAGGATATATTAACACGACCTCTTAATCTTGTCAATATATAATCTCTACCTTTTTTACCTGCATTGTCGTTGTCTAAACACAATATTATTTCTTTTGATGGTAATCCTACTATCAAATCCTCTTGAACCTTAGACATCTGCATGCCTAGTAAAGCAACTGCTTGATACCCAAGTTGATTCAACCACATAGCATCTAACGCACCTTCAGTTATACATACTGCATTAGATGTGTCAACCAAAGGTTGTCCAAATAATATGTGTGATTTCTTGAAGCCTTTAGCATAAACATATTTTGGTATCCCAAATTCTCTCCTAATTATCCAACCAACTAACTTTGCATCTTTATCGTGAGCAGGGATTACTAATCCATTACTAGGTGTTATACCACACCCCCATCTATTTAATGTAAACTTATCAAACCCTCTATCAAATATCCATTTAGGCACTACATATTGTTTATAAGGGAATACTTTTTCTTCAAGTGCTGGTAGTCCAAGAGGAGCAGGAGTATTCAATTCAAACATTTTTGCAGGGTCGTAACCATCTGAGTTCTCTGCTAAAAAGTTTAATATTTCACGAGCACTCCATCCCGTATGCTTCCTAATAAAACTTTTTAGACTACCCTGACCACAACCTGCAAAGCATATCCATACCCCTTTCTTAGTATTTATTGATAAAGATGGTTTATCATCTTTATGGAAAGGACACTCTATGTTGAACTGTTCCTCACCTAGTGGTACATCAACATCAATCTTTTGTAAGATGTTAGTCCAATCTATCAAATCTTGTCCTGTTTGGTTGTATTCTGTATACAAGGTCACCTTTTACCTGCCTATATCCCTCTGGGAATGTTGTTCCACATTTAATACATGAGGGGTCGTCTTTTATTATTCCTAATATTTTAACTCTTGGAGAGCCATCTGATTTTAACAGTGGTATTTTAACTGTCAATCCTATATCGTATTTACCATTAATGCTACATTTTGCACATTGTAAATTTAAAAACGTGCTATTTTTATATTGTCGCATTAGTTTGCTCAATGTGTCCATTGTTTACCCTCCATATAAATTCAAAGTCAGAGAATGGTAAATCTCCATCTCTATACTTTTGAAACTGTATTTGTCTTTTATCTTGTATTACCATATCAAGGTCATCTTTCATCATGGACATTGACACTGCTACGTCTGAAGCTCTTATCAATGCGTCTCCAAATGCCACTTGATTAGGGGCAGGTGGGACATACATATCAGATGCATCTCGTGTAGCCTGTGTTGAAGCCATAACTGCTGTATTAGTTGATAATGCTAAATTTTTTAATCCATAGAACAGCGAATGAGATTGCTCCCAAGCGGCTCTCTTGGCATCTTGAGTAGATACTAAGTAAACTCCATCTATAACTAGTAAATCAGGTGAATACTTTCTAACTAAGTTTGTGATACTAGGTAAAGATATACTATCTTCTCCACTAATGTGGTCACATATCAGTAGATTTCTTGAGTCACTATTAGTCAAAAACTTCTTATATTCATTTTCATCTATCTCATTACCATTTCGTATGGCAGAGTGTGATAACTTAAACCCCCTCATGTGTCCTAATATAACATCCATCCTTAAATTGATAGAGGATTTAGTCATTTCAGTAGATACTAGTAATGTTTTAAAACCTTTTTCTACTGCTATAGCTGCTATCTTACAACATAACCATGTTTTACCTACAGTTGGTCTCGCATAAGCTGTAATTAAATCACCGGGTTGCCATCCCATACCTGTAGAGTTGATAACATCAAAAGGGGTAGGTATGCCAATCATACCATCTCCTAGTTCTCTTTTACTATTTTTATCTTTCCATTCTTCAAATCTATCAAGTTCCCCACAATCATATTGACTTACATCAGAATCGTGTAAAATTTCTACATCGTGTAAACCCTCCATAATTAAAGACAATGCTTTTTTAGGATTCTGCTCTAGAGTTGGTTTGTTGTTAGAGAATGCACTAATTATATTCCTAAACATCACTTGTTTTTTAAACTCAGCAAGAGCATACTGAAAGTTCATGTCTTGTGCATCTGTAGAAAGATGCGGAAACTTTTCTATCAGTATTTGATTACTAGGTGACTCTGAATACTCATCTAAATATTCTTGAATAAATTTATATGTATCCCCGTGTTGAGCAAAATCTTTTATTGGATGTGTAAAAGATTTAAAGTTCTGTGAATCACATAGTCCAAATATAAGTCCCGACTCTATAAAATTATAATTTTCCAATTATTCTCCTTCTTTGTACTTATTTCTTAACGATTTCTTGACTTTATATATAGAAGTATTAGTCAAGTTATCTTGAATACGTTCCATAGTATAATTTTTATACTTCATTGTCAAGAATTCTTTTTCGTTATTTTCTAAGCCTAAAGAATTTAAAAAATGGTCCAACCGTAATTCATCAATTGAATTGTCAGTGCTGGGTAATTTATCTTTCAATGTAAATTCATCCCCATCTAGATTTGAAGATGAGTTATTTCTATCCATACTAACAGTGTCTACCTTTTTAGTAGACTTAGTATGCAGAGTTCTAAGAGTATTTACCATCGCAGTGTGTAAATAAGTGTGAAAAGATGCATTTCGGTTAGAATCATACTTTTTTGCGGCTCTAATAATCGTTAATCTTAACTCTTGAACTAAATCTTCCTTTTCCCAGCCCTCAATGTAAGCATTTTGCAACATTTTGTAGATTTTTGGCTCCCATTTCTCAATCAGGTCGTCATTTATTCGCATTGTATCGTCTATATTCGGCATAACAGTCATATGTGCAGTAAATATTCTTTAATTTACTTTTAATCCTTGCTTTTACTACGGTTTTTCTTCTATAAAAGGGCACTTTACACCAAGAACATGTCAATTTCATAAATCTTGACTTGAATGTGCACTCTCCCTTGTGTATTCTACCTTTATCAGTAGTTATATCACCACACTCCTTACAGTATACCACCTTTTGAGGTTTTGGGACTTTAGTTTGTAGGTCATTTTTTTTTAAAATATTGTGAACATAGACACGACTAACGCCTACTTGTCTACTAATTTCAGCTGAAGACATTAAAGGATACTTAGTGCGTAACCTTACTATCTTGTTTTTGGCTTTCATTAGAAATCATCTATTGATGCTTGTTGTCTTTCGTATTCTTTTACTTTTTGTGAAAGAATTTCTTTCCATGATGTAGCAAGATAATCCCCAGTCACATCACCCGGATTATTTATTACATCCCCACCTTTTACATAAGCACTTGCAGCTACTATTCTAGCCCACTGAGCATCTGTAAATGATACTGTTACGTCTGGCATTATTTATTCTCCTTTAATTCTTGTATTTCTTGTCTTAATTTTTTTAATTCATCTAAAAGTATAACAGATAAACTACTGTATTTTACTGACTCTGGCTTACCTGTTTTTTCGTTACGATATACCAGTTCTGGTAATATTTCATCAACTTCTTCAGCGATTAATCCAATATCTTTTGTATTAGTTATTTTATAGTTATAACTTACAGGATTTAATTTATATAATTTTTCTGAATCTATTTTTAAATCTTTTACATTTTCTTTATATTCTATAGAACTTGTTTTCTTTTTTATATCACCCCCAGAGGTTACAACAACATCTGTCCCTGTGTCGCTACTAAGAGCATCAAATGATACAGCACCATCCACTTCAAGACCTGCAGAGATATATAATCCAGCTCGGCTGTGGCTTCCTACAGATTCACCCATAAACATCCTATTGTTACCCCCACTAAAAAAGCTAATAACATCTCCAGTGGCAGAAAAACCAGTATTAGGGTCATTTATCCATAAATAACTACCATTTACATAACTATGCCCGCCTCCAATAGCCATTGATGCAGTCCCACCACCGACAATTCCTGCAAAACCAGTTGAGTAATAATAAAAACCTGTATCAATATCTGAAGAAAAACTAAATGTAGGTTGAGCAGTGCTTCCGTCTAATCCATAGAAGTTCTTAAATGCATTGTTAGTGTCTCCAACTGTAGCATTTACATTTTCTGCTACTATACTAGTTTGTAAGAACACTTTATCATCAAACTCTACCACCCCATCAATAAATAATACTGCACTATTGCTTCCTATTGTTGTGCCACGTTTAGCAATTTGAATAACTGAAGTTCTAGTAGTTCCGTCAAATGATGCTAAATTCCATTGACCAGAATCAGCATATATTGACCCTATACCAGTTGGGGTACTACTACCACTTCTATGTAAAATATCTAATACATTAGAACTTGAACTACTACTTATTACATCTATTCCAGTTGAATTTAATATAACTCTATCATCACTAGCACTAGCAGAAGTTTGAATAGTCGCACCTGTAATTGTATGCTTAGATGTTATAGCATTCGCAATTAATTCATCTGCAGTTATAGCATTAGCAGCAATCTCATCTGCTGTTATAGTGCCTGATGATATCTCACTTGCAGTAATTGTATCTGCTTTTATTTGAGATGCAGTAATAGAGTTAGCAGAAATAGATTGAGCGTCTAATTTAAAATTACTATTAGGTGTTTCAAGGTTGGTTAATTCAAAAGGTGCTTCGGCAGCAGCGTGACTAGCTTTATTAGCTGTGCCCAGCCTTATTAAATCTCCTTGAAAAGCACTAGACCCATTCCCTGAACCTCCTGCTGCGGTTTCTGCTTGTTTTGTAAAATCAGCATCAGACCTTATTTGAAACTTAGTTGTAGAAAGTGCGGGGTCAAAAAATATTGTATACTGTGTAGAATCTGCGAAAGCTGTTCCACTATGGTCTGCTCCACCGTCAACTCCGTGTGTAGCATCCTCACTATCACCTGCAGTAATAGTATGGTCAAAACCATCCACTGAAAACGTACCAGCCGTATATTGAACTGCAGTATTTAAATTACCATCACTTGTATTCCCCGGTTTAAATTCACCTGTAAATACAGGATTTTGGTTTGCAAGTGGTAGAGCATCTGAGTAAGTTTCATCATCATAATCAATAGGAGCAGTTGAAGCTTTTACTCTTACTCCGGCTGTAAGGGCTTTAGGGTTGCTAACATCTCCAACAGTTTCTAAATATGTCATGAAACCTTGTTCACCCTCTTCATAAGTAATCGATGTTACCACATGATTGAAAAGGCTTGAATCAATCGCTGTATTTTTAATCTGCACAGTGTGTCCTACTCGTAATGGCACATATACTCTGTAATAATCATTTGTAGAGAATGTAGCAGAATTAGTTAAATCAGCTGTTAAAGAATTATCTTCAGTTTTTTCTATGTACCCATACTCAGACATAGTACCATCTTCACCAGTAAGTTTATGTAAAACCATACCAGTTCTTATACCTGCAGTAGGAAAGCTATCTATATTAGCAGATGCTAAACCATCTGTAGTTGTAGAGTGCTGATTAGCTATAGTGCTATCAGTTATAGTATTAGTAGATACTGAATTTACTTGCCCCTCTACAAAATGATATGGATAACCACTAGCTAATGAAAATTTAGCTCTAACTCTTCTTGTATCTTTGTTTTCAAAAGCTGCCGCAACTGCTCTTCTAAAAGTTAGTAAATCACCTGTATTGATACTAAAGTTTCTTAATATTTTCTGTTGAAATACTTCTTGAGGTCTAAATATATCACTCCCATTAGGGTCTGTAGTATCAGATAACGTAAAGTTTCCTAATGCACTACCGCTTGAATTAGTTACATTTAATTGTTCTCCTGCGGCAACACTGTGTCTTATAGCTCCAGCAGTTCCTGTAGTGCCCGTTAATAGTGCAAACCCAGCTCCAGACACATTACTTATATATTGTAAATACCCTACTAAATTACCTGAAGTATCTTTTACAAGATTGTCGGTTTGTGCTAAAGTTTTACCAGTTTCTGTACCTCCAGTATCAGTTCCAGAAGGTTCATAACTATCCTGTAACCCAGCTCCAGAACTTATAGATTTATAATTAAATACTTCAAACTCTAAATCTTTAGCGTAACCACTTATAGGGTCTTTGAAGTGAGCTGTTAAATGTGTAACTCTTTCTCGTGCTAAATCTTCAAAGCTAAAAGATGGTAATAATTTTAAAGTTTGACCCGTTTCAGTTACAGCACTACCACTACCAAACATTAATGTTAGTCCATCATCCGCTGGATTAGCTAGTGTATAACTAGTGCCTGATTGAGCTGCTGCAGGCATACATCCTGCTGGAAAGTAATTAAAAAAGTTTCCACTACCCTCTGTGTTAGTAGCGGTGGTCTGGAAATTCGTATCTACATAAAAATTATACGGTTTTAAACCACCAGTTATTTTAGCTGATGCTGTTGCTTCAATACCTGATTCTAATTCAGCTAATCTTTTTACCGCATTTAAAAAACTACCCCCAGAAGCACTAAAATCTTTATCTCTAGTATTAGTTTTTCCTAATGATTTCTGGAATCTAAATGCACCTGCATCATCACTATCTGTAGTATTTACTACTTCTATTGACCTATTGCCAGTGCCTCGATTAAAACTTCCATAGTCTATTAACTCATCTATATCCTCTGATATAAAATCATTATTTAAAACAGCCGGTGACTCGCTTCTATCACTATCATTTAAGAAATCTTTCTTTAATATATTCTGAGTAAGTTCAATTAAACTATCATAAGCTGTAATTGTTAAAGTATAACCTTTTAAACTATTTTCAGGAACTATATTGTCTACTTGACCAAGAAATAAAACACTAAATGTAGTCTGGTCAACTAGTCTTATTTTCATTTTATTTTTTATGACACTGTTAAAATCACCCGTGCCAAAAGCATCTTGTCCTGAAGCTCTTGGATTAAAAAGCGTAATTGAAACATATCTAGGATTATTAAGAGTGTCGGTTATTGATAAGTTTAATACTCTTGATACACCATCAGAATCCGCAAGATTAGTCCATGCAGAACCACTCCAATACTGCACTAACATCCTTGCTACTCTTGGGTTAGTTCCTATCGCCATTATGAATCCTGTCTATCTTTTGCAACAAATGTCATTGAAAATGAAAACCTATCTTCTGTTCCCGGAGCTAAATCAAATCTAGCTTGAGTAATTGCAACCTCATAAGTTCCATATACTGTGCCGGTTGATGTTTGAACAACCAACTGAATAGGTGTACTACTATCATCGTATATAACATCGGTAGCAAAACTTTCTAGTTGTTTCTGTGTAGGTACATAAAAATTAGCTTTATCTCCATCAGATAAATTACCTTTGGCTGGACCAGTAACTTTTTCTGGGGTAGTTGATTGGTCTCTATCTACTGTGCCTGTTACTGTTATATTAGGTCTAAACATCCCCAACTCTATCAATTCAGGTGAATTTTGAGGAAAAGGTATTTGAATGGGTGTTTTAGTTACGGATACTCCAAAAGAATCTGCTTTTAATGCATATCTTCTAACACCCGTTACATTAGTATTGTCCCCATGAGCCACCGCATTAGTATTATTTGCTCCTCTAGTTATTGTAGTAAACTGAGTTGAGCTGCCTTTAGATGTGTAAGATATTTCTTCACCCTCTACAAATATGCTACCAGTAGAATCAAAACTAGAGTTGTTAGTGTTGTCTATATTTATATCATCACTACTGTTACCATTTGCATCAGCACTTAATGCACCGTTAAGTAAACAAAACTTTGAAGTAGTCAATGAACCTATATCTGTTAATAATATTGATAATGCCATTTTACTCTCCTAATGGTGTTGTGCCATACATCATATTTTCTGTTTGTTTTTCACTAGCCCCACCTAACATAGTATCTAATAGACTTTGAGTTATATCTTTAACAAGTAAATCATATAAAGCAATCCCACCTATAGCTCCAGCTGTACCTCCTACCCCTGTGGTCGCAGTACCAAGAGCAAATCCACCTGCTCCAAATAAACCTCCTAATGCGAAGTTTACAGTTTCTTTAATAACACCTACTATTCCTTCTCGTTCAAATCCTTCAAATATACCATACGCTCCAAGAGCCAATCCAGCTCCGGGTATTGCTGTACCAAGCCCTTTTCCACCTTTTGCTGTTACTCTAGCAGCTAACCCACCTGCACCCACACCTACACCTCTACTAGCTGTATCTTCTCCGCCGAATCCGGGAATATAATCTATAACAGTGCTAATGACATCTCTAATTTTTTCATATCCTTTACCAATTTCTCCAAAAACCATCATTACAGCATCTACTATACTTCCTACACCACTCGCTACAGTTTTAATAGGGTCAAAAAATTTCATCAAAAACTTCAAAGAATTTTTAAGTAGAGGGAATACAGACATTAAAGCTACATCAACAAAGGCACCTAGTATTTGAAATAGTGAACCAATGAACCCGGTAAATATCTGTGATTGTTTTAAAACTGCTGCTACAGATAATTGAATACCTAAGTTTGTTTGTAAACTTTTTTTACTAGTTTGTAGTAAATTAGCAAACATATTTTTCTCATCAGTTTTTCGGGTTCTATCTGCATCAACACCACCATCGCCGCTACCGACTGCATCTGAAACTAAAAATTGAAAAGTTGATTGTGCCATTAGTATAGACCTCTCATTTTAGGAGGCATCTTGTTGGGCATAGGAGCCCTAGTTGCCGCCTG
>CENK01034018.1_pt1 | contig 11216 bp, 13 predicted proteins | sample 530191 | NCBI WGS metagenome assembly CENK01 (sample SAMEA2619686, study PRJEB7988) | marine metagenome | biome: marine biome (ENVO:00000447); feature: deep chlorophyll maximum layer (ENVO:xxxxxxxx); material: "saline water (ENVO:00002010), including plankton (ENVO:xxxxxxxx)" | depth 60 m | reverse complement strand
CTGAAGTTCTCTAATTTTACTACGCTATTAAAAGCTATGTCGCCTAATTGACTGGTTTGGCTTTGAATATGTTGTTCCAAAAAATGATCTGGAGTTTGGCACACATAATACACTAACTGTCTGAACGTGAAGTCTTCACTATTCAAGTTCCTGACTCTCGTGTCTATTGGCCATGTCTTATTTTTCCACCAAACAGCAACTTTTTTATTTTTGTAATAGCTTACTATTCTTTTCCATGGATTTCTACAGACTATAAATTTATAATAATCTCCATAATGATGTTGTATTTGCGTGGGGCTAATATGTGGAGCATTGGCTGCTATTACTTTGTGCGGATTAACCTCATCAGGGTTGACACCCATTGTTCCCAAATACCATCGTTTAACCGCAGTACAGCCAGCTTTTGCATTCCAGCATACTATAAATCTTTTGTCATTATTTATCAAAGGTAAAAGCACAATGAATTCCTATACTAAAGCTATTGGCACTTCCTCTATGCCTTGACTCATCAGAGCAACTGCTCGGTGTAAGCCATCAATTATTTGTTTATTTCGATTTATGATAATATATTTATCTTGGTGCGGTGGGTCCAAATAAGACAGATCAGTATTTAAAATTTTATCAAATTTATCAAACATAAACTGGAGGTCTATGTGTTCTTGATTGATGGCTGCTCTCGCCCATGTTATATGTTTGCATTTTTCCAAATACTCTTTATAGGGCTGAATATTTCCCATAGCATACTGATAATGAGGTGTCTCCTTTATCAAGGTAGGTTTGAGTGACAGTATTGTTCTAGATTCAACGTTAACCCTGTCAACAATAGAATCAGTGACAAAATTAAGATTTGCCATCATAATTCTGTGTGGCTGAACATTATAGCCCGGTGGCCACCAGCAATCACTGCTGAGTTTATTGTTGGTTACAGATTTCATCTTTTTTCACATACCACATTTAGAGATAAATGTAGTCCGGTTTCATCCATATGGGGGATGTAGGCTCTGGAATAATCATCAAAGCCCTCCGGTAAGAAATCTCGCCAATCGTATCTTTCAACCGAAGCAAAGCCGCAGCCTATCAATACTTTTTCTAAAGACTTAAAATCATATGTCGTGGTTTGATAAATCATTTTTGATTCTCCGTCTTCAGTAATCTCCCATCTACCAAATAGCGGACCAAGAATGCCACGAGACTCAAGAACTTTTCCGCTATCTAGGTAGACTTGCACCATTTTTTCAAAATCTGCAATGGAAATTCTAAGTTTTCCTCCGCTCTTTAAAACGCGACTCCATTCTTTGAGAACGTCTTTGATTTGGAATCTATCAAAATAAACAACAACTCCACAAGAGTAGATTTCATCTACGCTATTGTCCTCAAAAATAGACAAGTCTTTGATATCAAGAACATGTTCCACATGCTCAAGTGGGTCCTGATCTACATGCACGAAGCCCGGCAAGTACCTATGACCGCAGCCCAAATGAAGTCTGATAGGTTCGCTCATATCACAATCCTCCAATAATGTTGCCATCAATTCTTATTGTATCGCTTTCATAATCTTGACCGCCGCGACGACCCTCACTAAAAACAATGAATTCGTTTTCATCGATAATTTTAAGTGCGTGAACTTCAAAGGGAGGGGTAGATATTATATCACCCTCTTGCATTATAACACACTGTGGTTCTTCGTCTGTATCTAATTTTTTATACCAATATTCTAAACTTCCTTTTGTAATCAACATATGCTGAGTGGATTCCTCATGGTAGTGATTGCCTCGAATAGAGCCGGGTTTAGATTTAATTATGGCAACATGTTCTATGGAACCCTTATAAAAAATGTCAGCTATCTTACCCCTGTCATCTTCATGGAACTCAAGGGGTGCTCTAATATCGTTCCAAGCGTTTCTTTTTATCATTTATTACTCCGATTAAAAATCATCAAAAACTAAAAATTTAATTTTGGAATTAATTTCATGTAACTTTTCTTTTAATTTACCAGAAATATTCCAAGATAGTATTATTGCATATACTTCATTATATTCTCTAAAAATATCATCGCCACAAATTGGTATTGACGTAAGAGGTGTGAATTTGCCTTGCTTGTATTCAGATGCATCGGTCACATAATCTATGATTGAATTATCTAAATTTAAAAATGTCAAAAAAGTATTGCCCTTGGCGGCGGCACCAACACATATGAGAGAGCCACCAGACTTTTTGATATCATAGATTTTTCTCATTAAGTTTATCTTTTTATTGTCAATTTTTTCCAATAACAGCTTGTAAGTGTCTTTTTTGAAGATGCCGGATGCGTCCTCATTATTTATCATATCATCAACCACTTGTGGTTCTTTAGACACAGACGGTCCGCAATATACTCTCAATGAGCCACCATGGTAATCAACAACCTGCACATCGATGATATTTAGCCCAGATAGTTCCAGCGTCTTCTTAACACTTTTTACAGTCATATAACTAACGTGCTCATGGTAAATTTGGTCTATCTTTTCAGAATCAACAGCGGACTTCCAATAAGGAACTTCAAAAACAAAGACACCGTTATTTTTCAATAAAGCAGCCACCGCCTTTGCAAAATCTACAGGATCTTCAGAGTGATTAAAAACATTATTAGCAACTATTAAATCTGCCATGCCGTAATTGTTTAACACACCCTTTGATACTTTACTATCAAAGATTGCAACTTTTGTCTCAATGCCATTTTGATTTGCTATATCCGAGACGTGCTTGGATGCATCGATACCTAGAACATCAGCGTCGAAGTTTTTCTTAAACTGTTCAAGAAGATAGCCATCATTTGAGCCGACCTCTATGACAAAAGCTTTTTTATTTAATTTAATTTTCTTAGCAACGTCAAGGCAAAAACTCTTCCAATGGTTTTGTGAAGTTCTTGAATTAGATGATGTATAGGAATAATCAAACAACGAATATCTATCACTTGGATTTGTCTTTGAACAAGTTTGAATATTGCCACAATCATGGCAGATTGCACATGATAAATTGTATGTAACTAGTTGATCATTTTTCTTGTCAATAGGGACAAATGTATCTGCAAAAGCATGATTGCCAAGATCAACAATAATCTCAAGCGACTTAGAGCCGCACACAAGACAACTATTTCTTTTCATTTTATGTCTCTGTATAGTTTATTGTAAATCATCTCGGCTACCATAAAATCAAATTCCGTATCAATATCCATAGATTCTATTTCATCTAATACTTTGAATGTTGGGTTTTCGTTCACAATGTTTTTATATTCTATCATTTCTTTTCTTGAAATTATAGAGATACCATACGTGATAGCATGAATATTTGGCAAATCCTGGCTATTTGGAGAGTTTGCGATATCGTAATTTAGAGGCTTGCCATCAAGCCACATGTGATGGTTTACTCTACGAGCGGTGACTAAGTTTTTTAATTGTTGGTCATTCTTAAAAGACGACAAGCAGTCAAAATATGTCTCTAAAGATATCAAAGGGCAGGTCACCGGGCTGTACATAATGTAGCTAGCGTCAATAGACTTTCCAATATTTTCAAAAAACTCTGAATTTGTTGCCTCTGAGCTAGCATAATAGTCTTCTCTTTTATGAACACCCACTCCAAGACTATGTGCCAAAGAAAGCATCTTATCGCAGTCAGAACTAACAACAATCTCATCTAGAAGATTTACTTGCTTAAGCTGTCGAATCTTTAGTTCTAGTAAATTTGTGTCTGCAAACGGTTTAAGATTCTTGTTTTTAACTCTTACGGAGCCCTTTCGGACTGGAATAACGGCAGTTACTTTTTTCACTTTAACCTCTCAAGGATATCATCCCAATTGTTTTTAAATTCAATAGCCTTATCATCGATGTAAAATTTAGCTCGTGGCTTTTCATGAGTTATCTCAGAAACACAGTTGCGAACTCCATGCTTCTCTAGCCATTCATCTACCAACTCGTATCCAGTCATACCGTTTACAAGCGGTCTATCAGGTCTAACCTTGGCAGAAAAAATAATAATGTTCCAGTGTTCAGATAAGCTTTTTATAGCCTCTACTGCTCCTTCTATTGGCTCACCGTAGCACGTACCATCGTGCCATCCCTTATCAAATGTGTGCACAACACCGTCAAAATCAATTGCCAGATTTGACAATTGATGCTCCATGCCCGGAGGAACTTCTTTATTATGTATTTCTACTTCTGATTCAATTCCTAGCTTTTCAAATCTTCTTTGCTGAGCCTTCTTGGATATGCTGGGGCATGTGAATCCAGCACCATGAATTAATTCATAAGTCATGGTCAAAGACAGTATTTCAGATGTATGGTAGTGCTTGGCATGCTGTATTATTTGGACTACCTTTGAATTGATTCCTTTTTCTTTTGGCTGGGCTGCCCAAAGAGCACTGGGAATGCCAGCTTCGGCTGCCCAGTTTAACGCAGTTGCGAGACAGTCTGATGAGGCGCCACTAGTAGAGCATGATAGCCCAATCGCAAGGCACTCATCAAAATTTAGATTTCTAGTTCTAATTTCTAGCCAGCTTTGTATCCAATCGTTAAAACTAGTATCTCCTTGGATAGAGGTTACTATCACGCCACCACCGGGGGCGTACACGTTCTTGTTTGTAAGCCTAGAGGCGTCTATGGCTGCATGCTCAGCGATACTCATGTTGCCACCATGACCAAAGAAAAAAACGTGCTTTGCTTTATTATAAACAGTTTGTAACTCTCTAAACTCACAGGTATTAATAACAGAATTGAATTTAGATTCAATGTTTTCTATATCTAACAAAATTTGACTCCTAATTTAAAACTTATATACAGTTTGACAAACTTTCATATGCACTATTAATTAGAATTTTTTCTATGAAAGAGGTTACTTTGATTCTATCATCTTTTAGGTACATGTTGTACTTAAAATGCCTAAAATCGTTATCCGGGTTATGATGATCATGCCCATCGTATTCTATCTCTAAAAATTGTTTACTCTTTTTATCCGACCATTGGCAAAAATAATCACTAAAATAAGCATCTTCAGAATCAATCATTATGTTTCTATAAAAATCAATTCCAACTATGAAAAGTTCCTTTAAGTCCGAAGACAATAAATCCATTATAGCACAGAAACCCGTATTTGGTCTAGAACTCATTTCATTTTTTATTGTCCAGTAAGGTTCACTGGGCATTGTAACGGTTGAGAAGTGCTTTACATTCTTCAAAAACATAACATTTCTAGCCATTCGTTGTTGGAAAAACCACTCATCTGTGGGATATGAGGACGATAGAAATTTTACTTTTGCTCTGGCGCACTGTAGCGCAATTTGCTTAGGAGGGTCATCTAGCGTTGCGTATATAACATCGGTTCTACTACCAAAGTATTTTTGATGCTCCTCGCTAATTTCCAACATGTTATTTAGTCTTACTACAACATCATAAGAATCAATTAAATCACCATCTTCAGCCAACATTACGCTCTTAGAAGGACCAACTACAGCTACTCTCTTGCCTGACAGGTAACCTTTATATTGTTGTTGTGGGTTCATAATTTTCTTATCTCTTCTTCGTTTTTTTCTACAGTTATAATTTTGCGATCATCGTTGAGGTTTTCAATCCATGGAAAATGAGCGTCAGTTGGATAACAGTATCTTGGATCTAGCGCAAGGGTTGGTTTATTAATTGATAAAAAGTGATTCCAATGCGACTCGTCATGCCACACCGCCATCACGCCCTTTGACATATCAACGTTTATGTTGTTCTTTATCTCTCTGCAAACTGCTAAATAATGTTCCGTTCTGCCGCCCTGAACACCACCGCAAAAATAAGGGCTATTGATATTTGAATCTACAAAGGCTGTTGATATTTGTCGTCGCTCAAAGGTACCATTGGTTTTTCCAAAGAAGCCCGGATGATGAACAGCAACAATGTCAGAAATTATTTCTTCTCCAATTGACTTCTCTATATACAAATCTGCGTCAAGATAGAAAAGAAAATCATACTGCAACAATTCTTTCTCAGCTAGCAAAAAGTAATGATATCTAAGCAGTGTATCACCGGGAAAACCTCTTCTTTTAATATTATACTTTTTAATATTATCTGCAAATTGCTCATCGCTGTCAGTAAACAAAAAGATGTCTACTTGATGATCAACTAAAAAGTTGCTCTTTATACTTTCAAACAGGCGCTTTGACAAATCAATGTATCCGCCAGTTGCGACATTTAGTACAGCTATTTTCATTTTACAATCTTCCAATGTTCTGGGATTATATCGTTATCTTCTAGGTGTGAATTTTTAGGACCATACCACTTGTGTGGAGCAATAACTATTTTGTCTGGATTTTGGTTGAGCCAAGCACCCCACCATGAGAACGTAGAGTTTGCGATTATATTGTGTTCCATAACTGACATAAAATATAAATCAACAACATCAGTCTCTCCTTCTATAAAGTGGGTGTTATTTATAGATGAAAAATTTTGTTTACACCATTCTATGTCGTCACTAAAAAATATAAAGTTGCTATCTTCATCAAACAAGCTCATGGCTCTGTGATAATAGTCAACTGCTTGAGCATGATGAAATTGGCTTAGCGTTGGTGTCAAGTAGTCACCTCTTCTTACATGAACTCCAATAAGTTTTTGTTTTGCAAATATGTCAGAATATTTTTCTTTTATGTGACCCAAAATAGAATCAGGAATTTCAAATACTTTTAATATTTCCTTTCTTCTGTGGGCAAAATATTTCTCTGATTGAAAATAACCACTTAAGCACAGATCCTTTTTATATGGTATTTTGGCAAACTTCCAGCTTGGCTCTTGATATAGATATTTTACAAACCCTTTATCTCCATCAATCGTCAGCTTTCTAAAGACATTATCTGTATATGTTCCGAACCAGTCTCTGTTTTGTAAGTCTGGGAAAACTGCGACATCTTCATTATCCAATGCTAATGCCACGGTGGCGGCGATTGTAAACATTTGATTACCAAGACCAGCAAGATAATGCCCATCTATTTTACTAGGTCCCATTACGTCACAAGTTAACATTATATTATTTCCTCATATTTTGGCTTGTTTCTAATTTCCATCTCAAGCCTGACCTGATAAGCATTATCTGTCTTATGATCGTTTAATGGATTATCAAGATTATATGTATATAAACATTTATCTATAAATCTTGACTTGTTTTTTGACATCTCTAGCATTGGAAACATAAAAGATAAGTCCCAAGCCATTTTATAAAAGTTGCCTTCAGAATCTAATAAATCCTCTTTTTCGATCTTAGACCATAAGTGATATTTAAACGTCCTAAGGTGTGAGCTACACCACTCGTATTGTCTATAAGCATTCAGATCTATAACCTGCTGGGGTATTTGTCTGGTGAATTTGCCTCTACGACCACTAGGAAACTCTAAATAGCTGCCATATGTGAGCCAACAATCTTGTTGATTATAGAATTCATCGAGATAGCTTAAAACATCATCAGAGCTAAACCAATCATCTCCATCCAAAGTCACAATGATATCTTCTTGGCTAGGATCTGCCAATTCAATACCTTCATAAATATTTCTTAGAGCTAGTTTTTTCTCAGTGTTTTTGACCAAAATGAAACGCGGGTCTTCACCCACCATCTTTTTCGCAACCTCATAAGAGTTATCAGTGGATATGTCATCAACCAAGACACAGATAAAATTATCATACTTCTGTTTTTTAATAGATGCGATATTGTATTTTATCCATTTTTGTACATTGTAGAACGGCACCATTATTATAAATCTATTGCTCATTGAAGATTCCTATTATTTTTTCTACAACTTTTTCCCTTTTTTCTATCATATAATCAATCAAATCTGTGCCCTTTAGTGAATACCAAGGCTCTTTGCTTGCGCCGATCAGACTGTTAACGACAACTGACATATTCATCATTCTGGCTTCGACGCATACCCTAGAGAGAGTTTCAGGAGTTTTTGGTATAAAGACAAACTTTCTATTTTTGCCTAACTTAGATAGAAAAGAATAGTAATCTTTATCACTCACTAGCTCGTAACTTTCATTCTTTCTAATACAATATTCTATTGCACCCAATGTATTTTTGTGCTCAATATTTGAATGTAATATTGAAGTTTTATTTTTTTTTTCTACTTGACTTATTTGTCTCATAAAATCTAATGATTTTAGACTCCAGACATTGCCGCCTACGCTTACAATATTATCTAAACATATGTTTTTTTTTACTATGTCCATGTGAAAATTTGACTGACACAAAACAGCCGCCGCATTATCGTAAAAGTCCTGATTGATTATCTGGTCTTTTGGAGCTTCAAAGTTTTTGTATAGCGCTGGGTTTCTAGAGCGTATGTATTTGTGATCATGCTCGTAAATTATATAATTGTAATCCTGTAGTAGCTCTCTTAATTGATAATTAAGATTAATGAAATTGGAAATTACATAAAATGCATCTTTGTCTAGATGGTCAGAAGCGAACATATGGCTTCTAATTCTGCCAACCTCATATCCTTTTTGAACAAACAATTTATAAACTTCATAATCGTTTAGTTCACCGCCACCTACTATGTCCTCAATAAAAAAATCTGAGACAAATACAATTTTATTCATATTCTTCCAATTCTTCTTCTAGTTCTTTCAACCATTCAGACATCTCGGCTGCCTCTTGTGATTGTGTCAGGCTGACAAACCTCTCATACATCTTTTCTTCAGAGAAGCGTTCTGTCAGGCTCTGTGCATATGTGAGGTCGCGTTCTACAGTTTTTTCCTCGTAGCACTTGCGCATTTGTTGTTTTGCAGATCCTTCGCGAGCATAAGCCCACATGGAGTCAGGGACGATTACCCCATCCCAAACAACCTCTTTCTGGACTTGTTGCAGGTCGAAGGCTACGTTATAAAATTGTTCTTGACCTTCGCTATCAATAAGAAAATCTAGCTGACCAGACCACCCTGTAGCGACCACAGGAAGACCTGAGTAGGCTGCTTCAAACAATGGTAGACCAAAGCCTTCGCCATGTGGGAGAGAGACAAATGCATGGATTTGCTGGTTGGAATACAAGGAGTGCATTTCGGCGTCAGTCATGTCGCCGTGTAGGAGGTATACCTTGCATTGTCTCTCTCCCTGTTGACGTAGGAAGTGGGTCAGATCTCCATGGAGCTTCTTACGATCCATTAGGGAGTTCTTTGCTATGTTGGACTTGACTACAAGACCGACATCTTCATTTCTAAACTCTTCAATAAACCACTTGATAGTGTTGTGGAGGTTCTTTCTCGGACCAAACTGGGCGACCGTCAAGAAGTTGAATGCGGTTGATAGACCGAGTTCTAGTTCTGGTAGGTTTTCATAGGTCTTCACAGGATAGCCGGCAGATTCAACAGGGGTCTGGGTGCGCAGGGTGACCTGCTCTCCAGTTTGTTGGTTTGTAGCGGCGTACTCTGTGCTCTCGAACACTTGCTTAGAGTGGTTGGAGACAACAATAATCTTGTCCATCTCATTTGCTTTCTGAATCCACTGGTGCGCTACTTTTGTAGTCTCGATGCCGGCGGTGTAGCCGACATTGATAGGGGCAAGTCGCTGGAACTCGTTGGGAATGGTCACTTGTAGCGAAACATCAAACTGTCCGCCTTGTTGGACGTAAGCGATAGTCTTTTCGATGGTCTCATCAATCCAGACACGCTCTTCATCCATCTCGGAAGCCCAAGAGGTCTTGCCCCACTGTAGAGGCTGAATAAAGACTTCAAATAGATCTTCACGAGATCGAAGTGAACGGAGAGCAAAGCGAGCTTGTTCTCCATAGCCAGAGCGGGTCAGTAGAGGACCCTTTAGCAAAACTTTCTTTTTCACGCTACCTCCATCAAATGCCAGCGTTGGTATTTTTGTCTTGTTTCCCAAGAGCCATGCTCTTCTATGACTTTGTCCATTAAATCAATCCAAGACTTTTCAAAAGTCTCAAAGTTGTAAGATTTTAGCACGTGCCTGCGACCCTGTGAAGCCATTTGTCTGTATTTCTTTGTTGGGTTCTTAAGTGCCTTCGTAAGTGTCTTCTCGAAGTCTCGCTGTGAAATGCGATCCTCATAGATGTAGGGCACTTGCAGAGAGCCGATGACTGTCTTCGATGCAGGCTCGATGCCGAAGCCAAACCAATCCTTTCCGTCTGTTACCTGTTCTTGTAGCCCGCCTGTCATGTTAACAATGATTGGTGTTCCGCAAGAAAGTGACTCAAGAGTTGCAAGACCAAAGCCCTCAGCATCAGAGATGTTGATGGTGTAGTCTGCCATTCTGTAGAGATTGGCAAGTTCTTCGGGTGGAACTTTCTTGGTGGACATTAGGACTTGTCCATTATCTAGACCAAGATGGTTGATTAGATGTGGCAGATCTTGACCGTGAGGGTCGCGAGGATCTGTGTGCATCAAGAGAGTTGCCTTGTCGTGTCCGACCTTATCGAGCCACTCCTTGAACCACCAAATAAGGGTGCCACTCTGCTTGCGTCGGGCATTACGGTTGTTCCAGAAGAAGATTTTCTTTTTTGGGTGAATGGCGGTAGATGTGTCCATAACCCTTTTGCGCATTATGACTTGTGCTCTTTCTTCTTCATCAGTCTTAGCAGGATGGAAGATGGATTCATTGACTGCGTGCGGGAGATAGCAAGACTCTACTTCTGGCGCCACATCTTGCACGACTGCATGTGTGACTTTAGAAATGCAGGCAACCACATCTGTAGAGTTGTAAAAATCAGCGTTGTACTGTGGGGCGGGGAAGTTGTCCCAGACATGGTAGTAAACCATGGGGATGTTTGCTCGGACCTCGTTTTCAATTTCCCAAAGCCATCCATAGAATCTGGGGTCTGTCATAAACCACAAGGCGTCTGGACGTTCTTTTTGTAACACAGAGCGAATAATCTCGTGGTTACCATAGCCATCAACTGGGAAAATGCGCCAATCATCACCCCAAGGATCGACCATCTGAGGCGTGTAGTCCCCGTGCTTTACGGCACCTCCGAGGCAAACAAACTGATAGCGACCGGTCTTCAATAGTGCCTCAATCATGTACTTTGTTTGAGTCCCTACGCCAGAGGGTGATAGGGGGTGGTCTGAGAGGACTAAGATTTTCTTTTTTGTCATCTGTTCTCCATAACTGTTTTTAAGATGAGACCGCAAACGAGATAAGGATCACAGTCGGCATTGGGGCGGCGGTCTTCAATGTACCCCTTGCCTGCTTTAGCGACG
>CENK01028309.1_pt1 | contig 11267 bp, 8 predicted proteins | sample 530191 | NCBI WGS metagenome assembly CENK01 (sample SAMEA2619686, study PRJEB7988) | marine metagenome | biome: marine biome (ENVO:00000447); feature: deep chlorophyll maximum layer (ENVO:xxxxxxxx); material: "saline water (ENVO:00002010), including plankton (ENVO:xxxxxxxx)" | depth 60 m | reverse complement strand
TCTTCTTGAGCTAAAAGCGTATCAGATAAATCAAACAGCGCTGAAGTATCTGGAACTATTGCTTTATCCTGTAACTTAAAACCTATTTTAGTTGCCATTGTTTAGTTTTTAATTATCTCTTTTGGGAAATATATTAGTAAACAAGTTTGACGCACCTCCACTAATACTCGATAATAAATTACCAAAATTAGTGCCACCACCTAATGTATCTCTATATTCTGATCTAGACATTGTACCTCCTTCATCCCTATATTGTCCAAAACTTACTCCCGCAAACGGATCATTTGGATCACCTTGATTTAAATACTCAGGTATTTGTTGACCAGCTATAGCTCCCATACTTGCAATACCTTGCATTGCTTGACTTTGGTAAGCAGCTCTGTTTTGAGCGGCTTGTTGAGCTGCCGCTTGTTGTCCTTCTACTTCTTTAACATCTAATCCTACCCTTAAGTTTTGTAGTCTTGATTCTTCCTGGGCCGCTGCTTTTTCTAAATCTGAAAGCTCTCTACCCATGGCTGCTCTTGTTTGAGCTTGTTGCGCTTGATTAAGAGCTGCGGCTCTACCCGCAGTAACTCCAGCGCCTCTTTGCTCTCCCTCTTGACCAGCTTGGACAATTTGTCCTAAGCCAGATAATGCGGCTTCTCTTTCTAGTTCATAAGGTTCTTTTTGAATAGACAAACCTTTCATATAATTTACCTCTAATTTTTCTCTTGCTTGTTCTAAAGCTTTGCTTGCTGCATCTTCAGCTTTTTGTTGTGCTTTTTTTTGCTTGGACGCGTTAGATAAACTTACTGCCGTGCCTGCAGTTGAGGCTGCAAAAGCAGCTCCCGCAGCTATAGTGCCTGCCTTAATTGTAGCTCCCGCTATTGCTGTTCCTGTTATTATTGCCATATTAAAACGATTTAATCATTTCTTGTGTGTATGTATCGCCCTTAATATAACCCAGCTTCTCGTATGTTTTAACAAGACCATCGTGTTTTATAAGGGCATAGGTGTATTTATTTCCGTTGTTTTTACAAGTATTAGTGAGGGCCTCTACCAGCATTTGCACAGCTTTGTGCTTTCTTTTTTTCTTTGTGTATTTTTTATTTGATATTATCCAGTCCACCCAGGCTACTTTTGAATTTGTTATATATATAAACCCTGCGCATACAGGGACGTCGTTGTCTAATACTAGCAAACCACCTTCTCCATCATCTGGCAAAAATTCTTTTGCCGGAGGCTCCCATCCCCAGTCCTCCCACCAACCAACAAGTATATCCTTGTAATCAGTAGAATTAAGTTTACGTATATTAAACTTCATACACTAACAAAGATACTAATTTTTATGGATAGCTTTTCATTATCTGAGACTCTACCGCAAAGAGCTCTGCTCTATTGGGACCTATATTTTCTAAAGTCATTAAAGCATAGTGTCCAAGGATCCCATGAGATTCAGCAATTGAATTTTTTAAAGCCATCATTAACGGAGTGTTTGTAGTAGGATTAGTAGCTCCCGCTATTGTGCTGTCCACAGTTATAGAGCTTGTGGCAATGGTAGTAATAACCCCTGCTAAAGCAGGTGAATTAGTAAACTCATTTAAATAATAAAGATAATCCCCAATACTAATTATTGAATCAATAGGAACTACAAAAGAAAAAACTCTAGGGTTAGTCATTGTAAACCCTGTGGTACTTCCGATTCCATTTACAGATCTAAAATCAAAATCAGCTAATGTTGATGGAGTCTGAGAAGTGTTTTTAATAGCGGCATAATAAGCGCCCTCTTTCAGCTCAAACCATGTGTTGTTTATAAAGGCTTCATTATTCATGTCTGTGTTCAGACTTATATTCCACGGAGCATCCGCTTCTAAACCAATGGTTTTAAATAATTTATTGTTAAGCGGCGAGTCGTTAATTACAGTAGTTATTGTACTGTTATGTTGAGTTCCATAAAAATTATTACGCAGTAAATTAGTATTGTGCCTATAAAGATTGCCACCTGAAAAAGTATAAAAATAGTTATTCATCCCTACCATATAGTCAGGGTTGTATGAATAAAAAGAAGGCCAACCGTTTACACCGTTGCTGTATGTGAGCGTATATAGCTCACCATCAGGCACTTGAGGTGTTGCAATTGGATTCGGTGATGAAGGGATTGATGCCAAAGTAATTGTATTTTAAATACAAATATACAAAAATTTAATCCTGCTATGCAACGGGCGTAGCCGTAGGAGTAGGAGTAGGTGGCACTGGTGTGGGTGTTGGTGTAAGCGTAGGAACAAAAGTCGGTGTAGGTGTAGGAGTTATTTGTGTTCCGCCTATACATATTTGTGCTGACCCTTTTGTTCTTCCCTCTGGGTCATCAATTACAAGTTCAAATGTCAATATGGTGTAGTCCCCACTAAGCATTGGTGTTACTGGGTTAGAAGGAAAATATACTTGGCTTGGACCAAAGCTATAAGCAGGCACCATTATCGAAGAAGGATAGAATCTAGTATACTCGTTTCCTAAAGCGTCTAATATTACTCCAATCCCATAGACTTTCCCTGAACCACTTAACCAATTAGTCCTAATAAACGGAGATAATCCTGCGGTTAAAGTTAGGTTGTTAGCAAGAGTTATAATTTCTCTATTGGCTACATTATATCTAACTCCATCTATTCCTAAGTATTGGGTAATGGTTGGAGCAGAAGTCCCCGTTCTTACTTCAGCAGTACATGTAATGAAACTCATAAATACAAATTTACAATTTTTTTGCTTTGTTTATTTAACAGCCCCTGTTATTTGATTCGTCCATCCCTTAGCAGCACTATAAGGCCACACTATATAATTTTTTGGGTACTGTCCCATGAATTCACTTTCTATTATAATTTCTTTTAATCCCTTCCAATGTTTTATTTGGTCAGGGAGAATATCTTTTCTATACAGCTGCGTTTTGTTTTCGTCTTCAAAAATAACCGCTACAAAAGTATAGTCATCTTCTTTTAGTTGCTTGCTAGATATAGTTATTTTGTATCTAAAAATTTTATGATAAACTTCTGTTCTAAACATAGGAGGCTTGTTGTCAAGAGTAGACTGTTGTACTGTTCTTTGTTTAAAATTAATACCAGCAAAATCTTGATACCATGATAATGACTTCATAGGCCCTAAGTCATAACCCTTCATTGCACGTTTAGCACAAGGAGTACATTTTTGGTCGTCTATTTTTAATAATGTTTTTACTCGTGTCTTAGAAGATTGATCTAACTTATCCCACTCGAGGTTGTCTTGCCAGTGTTTAGTTCTACCCTCCCTAGTGTATTCATGCCATGCTATAATTTTATTTGGATGAAACAGCTCATACCCCCATGTGTAAGCTCTGACGGCAATACTAATTTCTTCTCCGTGAAAATAAAGTAAAGGATCATGCGGTACTTCTCTGCAAAAAGCACCTATGGTAAAAGCGAAGTGACCCGAATAAAACCTAGTTGGTATTGGTTGTTTGGTGTTTTTCTTTATATAGTAAGGTAAAAATAAAGCAATGCCATCTGGTGTAAATCTGTCAAAGGACATACCCCAAGGAGTTTTTGTTCTGTGTTTTGGATCATTTTTAGGATCGTATGACGGCAAGTAACTGGTGATTAAAGGTCTAGCAACACCTTTAGATCTCAATCTAAAAAACATATCACAACATTTAACGTCCCAGTTTTTTACAAATCGGTGATGGGAATCAAGTTGTAAAGTAAAATGCTGATTATTGTAATGACGCTGTATCTGATTTCTTGCCCAACATGTGCCCCTAGATTCAGTGTGTGGTATTTCTATTACAATAAAACGAGCATCGTTTTTAAACTCTTCAAGAGAATCCCATTTATCAGATTCTGAATATTGATGGGCTATACAAATGGTTAACTCCTCTGGATATTTGGCGTTTTTTATTAAACTCCGTAGTGTTGGAATTAACTCTGGATCCCGATAGCTAGCTATCTGAACAAATATAGAATACATTAGATTTGATTTTATAAATCAAATATAATAAATATTAACTAAGATAGCTGAAGCCTCCCCCAAAACCTCCAGAAACTGTACATGCTTGACAATCATCCCCTACATATGTCGTAATTTGTACAGGAGGGCTTGTGCTAGAACTATATTGATTTGGCGTTGTAGTTGTTTCGTACAATTCCCAGCATATTGCTTCTACAGAATCTCTATAAACAGACCCCGCTCCACCATTATTAAATATAGGATCGTTAGTAGGTTGCACGGACACTCTGTCACCGTTTAATATTTGTGCTTCAGGATCACAAGCTCGCAATACCCAATATGTTCCTGGGCAACCTACTGCTCCTATTGTAAATCCTGGTTGACCTTTGGCTACACCGTTTTGATCTACTTCGAGCACATTAAATAATTCAGCTTTTCCTGATAATTGAGAGGAATTAAGCTCTTGCTCTATAATATAAATAGTTGATCCGCTATCATTTGTAACTCGTGTGCCAGGTAAAAATATTGTTGTTGTTGATTTAAAATAATAATCAGTGGTATTATCACTACATTTTCTTAACTCGTATATGTTTTCATTTACAACATTAAAAGAAGGACATCCTGTTTCGCCTGCTAAAACGCTTAACGAAAGACCTCGACCTGCGGAGCTTTCTAATTGATCTTGAGCAGGAACTGTGCTTTGAGGTGATGTCGCTTGATCATAAACAAAATACTCTACTGGGTTAGTGTTAGATGTCACAAACCTTTGATTAGTAGCAGGACCAGCGCCTGAAACTCTTTCTATCCATCCCCCTGCAGGAACGCTTCCATTAGAGTTAGCACAACCATTTAACTTATAAAAAAGAGTTGGCACAGTAACTCCCGTTGGTATGGGTTCTATGGATCCAGTTAAAGTGTTCGTTACTGTAGTTCCTCCTGAATCAGGCGGAATTAATCCGTCAGGATTTGTTGCAGTAAAAGGGGCTGTGCTTGAAAACTGAAAGCCTGCTAAAGCTTGAGCAAATATTTCAAAATCATATGGAGACTGTGCAGGGCCTGTTTGTGTTACTGGTCCTGGAGCTCCACTACCATCGTATCCAGATCCTGAAAGAGAATAATTAACCCCTAAAGTCCCTACAATATTATTAGTTACATTCTGTGTTACGCTATATAAAGTAGCCGTTGTTGGGGGTGGCGAAGCACAATTATCACAAGTAGTTTGAGCTTGTAAAAGACCATTTAGTTGTTGTCTGGAAATAGCAGTATTAGAATAAAAGCCATCAGCAGCTAACGTAGTTAGGCCAATGTCAGTATATATAGAAGTTGCTTCTTCTAATGTTAATGCGTCCATGTAATAAAGTGCTTCTGTTGCCATATTTTTTTATATTAAGTTGGACATCCTATTTTTATATGCCACGCTGTAGTTGGAAGCGGGCCATATACTTTTATTGTACAGGTTGTGGTTGCTGTTGTTTTTTGAAAAGTAAAAGTATGCCAAGTGTTATTGGTTGTAACTCCATTTATTTCCGTGACATATCCACCATTAGAAACTCTAGGTAAAGGCGCTGTTCCATTAGGCTCATAAGCTTGACCTGTAAACGCACCGTTATTAGGCTCGACGTAATAAGTTCCTGTGTCTGGATCTATACCTTGTAGTGTTGCTAATAATCCCTGAGGCCCTTTATACCAATCGCTACCCACGCCTATACCCATATATCGTGTGTCTATTACTACCGCTCCGTCAAACTCTACTATAAGTCTATCAGGTAGGGCCTCAGCTAAAAACTCTACTGATACTGTACCAGTACCTGACCCTAAAGTATATGTTTGAGCATCAGGATAGTTGTTTCCTCCAGAATAGCTAGCAGCGCTACCACATGGTGTCGTCGGTAAAACAGGAACACATCCACAGCAAGCATTGTATGCTGTTGTATTTATACACAAAGTAGCTGCTGTTATTTTTCTGTAATCCCAAATCAAATACAGATTATCATCAGCTGTAGTCATTGTTGGCATAGTAAAGGTTGCATAATTAGTGTCCCCACTATTTATAATCGGTGTGGCTTCAGCGGAAGCAGTAACTAACGCGTTCATGTCGGTAACATTATTACTATAAACAGTAGAACTTCTTAAATAACGTAATTTATTAGAACCTTGATCAAATAAATAAGTGTCTGTAGGAAATTTATTACTTATTATACTAACAATAGCTCCTTCGTCTGGAACGGTGTTGGAGCCTAAAGCTCCTGTGAGGGTTTCATACTGAGATATAATTGTTCCACTACCTGTTTCAAATTGAACTAAATTAGTTTGAGTGGGTGAGGAAAATACATTATCTGTCCATCTATATTCATTATGAATTGTTTTACCTGCATCTGTATTACTTGTCAAAGCAATATTGTAAACAGTAATTAAGTTTTCTACCGGACAACTAACTGTAACTTCCGCAGAATCAGAAACTAGACCTGAAGTTGAAGCTTCAATAGTAACCTCTGATTCATCAATGTTATTTTTTGGAATAGTGAAACTTCCACTCACAAAGACTAAACCACTAGTATATTTAACACCATTATAATATGCGTTAAAGGTATACCCAACTCCTGTGTTTGTGTCTTGAGTTACAATCGGAGAGACTCCAGCTTCTGTTTCCATTTCTTCAAGCCCTCCAGCAGGTGTGTTTACCTCTGTAATTATATCATCATCTGAAGCATTTGGAATTATATAAGATACTGTAACCTGACCAACAGCTTGACCCACGTCTACGCAATAAATATTTCTTTTACCTGGTTCAATTACAAGGTTTTCTGATACGTCACAAGCAAGACATAAAACAAAATCAAATGTGTTTTGTAAATTTTTAGCCAATACAAACTCATTCATATAAGGATCGTAACCGCCAAGCTTTTGAGTACCTAAGGAATCAATAAAGAAATCTCTAAACCATCCACGCATTCCTCGTTCAGAAATAACAGTAAGCTCTTCAGCGCCACCAGACCCGCCTCGTAATCTTATAACTGCACCTCTTTTTGCGTCTACAAAATATTTATCAAAGCCCCATACCGCAAAACTTTCAGGATTATTACTTATACCATACTCTTCGTCTCTAGCAATTTGCACACCTAACACCTGAGGTACACTTGTAAGGGCTCCTCCTCCAGTAGCATCTGTTAATAAGTCTTTTCCTACAGGCACATAAGATATTTTATCTTCTTGTATTGTAAGAATATCGGTACGTCTAGCGTATAGTTTTCTAATTGGACCAAAAGAATCTTCTAATGGACTAAAGTTTAGTAAACCTAAATTAAATTCGTTAAGTTTATTTACATTACTTTCATCATTAAATACACCGCTATAAGTTAAATCAGAAAATCTATGAGCTTCTTTATATATCTGAGAAGATGTGGTTGTTGTTCTATTACCAAAATTCATAGGCCTTCCTGTAATAGAGTCTCTTATTTTATAACTTTCTATGCCGTTTCCAAAAGCAATACAGTTTGAAAAACCTGTGTCTATAATTGCATCTTGGGCAGTTACTACTCCAGAGTTATCAAAATCAACTATTTGGCTTTGAGAGCTTCCAGTGTGTTGACCAAATGCATCTATGGGAAAAGATAAATCGTTTTCATACCAAACATCAGGTAACGCATCTAAAGGTTGTGTTTCAAAAACTATATTAATGCTTGCTCTTATTACTTCTATATTAACCTCTATACCTGTAGTTCTACTGCCATTACAATTTCGGTCACCTGTAATTCCTAAAAAAGTTTCTCCTGTTGCGCTTCCTCCTGAGTCGCTTTTAAAAAATTGAAAGAAAAATTTAGCGTTTGCTTGTGAAGGAAGATCAGAATTATTTGGCGTAGCTGTAGATATACTTTGTAAACTAGAATCATAAGAAATAATACCATTAAAATCCCCATCATTATCACCACAAATAAAAGTTGAATTAGTTTGAATTAGACCAGTCGATGCCGTACCCAAGCCTTCATTATCAAAAAACTCTTTAAAATTAGTATAATTAGCTTTTGCAATAATAGTTTGATCATACCTCCAAGTTCTTCTTTCACAATCAGCACCACAGTTTTTTCTACCATTTCTTACACCTTGTATGGTAATTCTAACTTGACTAGCAGCGGGTATATCGTAATCGATAAATTGACTAGTTCCCGTACCCCCTGGATTTTTAACACTTACTGGGTAAAATAATTTTGGATAATGGTTTCGATCTCCAGCTGTACGAGAAAGATTCCCATAACTTATAAAACTATCTAAATTATCCCCTGATTCAACAGCGAAATTATTAGGTATCATTTTCATATACGTTCCTGCTGGAGCTTTTACTTTGTCTCCAGTTGGATCTAATGGATTGGTAAACTCTATAAATCCTAACGCCATGTTCTCTTTTTCTAAAACAACAGCAGTAGTACACTTTCTTCTAACTCCTGCAGCGTCGCTCTTCACAATTAAACGATCTCCTGCTTCTACCTTGTTTGCGTTTTCTCCTTCTAAAAGAAAATAAACACCATTAGAATTATCGCCACGAACAAAAGATGAAACAAAAATAGTTTCGTAAGTAGTTTTATCTGGCTTTATACAAAACTTGTATCTCGTTGCCCAATAAGGCGCAATTTGTGCTGATGGCCCACCAGCTTGACCACCAGGGATATTAACCGTAATACTATTAGCTGTACCAGAGTCGCCACACGATGTAGAAACAGTATTAAAAGGACTTACTAAAGCGGTAGATGATCTGTTAAAATCATCCATATATATTATTCCTATTTCATACCCTCGATTACTATGTAAGCTATAATTATCGTTAGAACTTATAAACGATCCAGAAATACTTGTTACTGAAAAATACTCATAGGATTCATTTGCCCCATCAATCCATTTCATGGCTAACAATTGAAGAACTATATCGTCCGAATTTGGTTGAGATAAAATTGTTAAACCTTGAGGAGAAGTGGTGACACCACTTGCACTTTTAGTAAAGGTGCTTAAATTGGTAGGTATTTCACAATTAAAAGCATCCGTAAATGTAAATCCATTACACGAGTTAGGTACTGTTTGTACGTTTGAGGCTGTTCCTATTGCAGAAATAAAATCAGGGTCTTGAGTCAAAGCATAAACTGTAGAATAATCTCTTAACAGCTCATAGCTAAAACTAACAGTTGTAACCCCAGTTGCAGAAGTGGGAGCTGTTCCAACGGCTGCATAAAAAGAATTGTGAACAAAAGATAAATCCCATGTAATTTGATTGCCTCTTTTTAAAGTTTTCCCTGTTAGATTTAAAGCAAAGGTTGAGTTGGGTATGCTTACTGATGAGCCAAAAGTATAGTTTGAGGTGGTTCCAATAGTGTCCGTAAGCTCAGATTCTTCAATTTCGGCAGATAGTAAAGTAGTTTGATAACTAAAATTTACAGCGTTATTAAATCTGTCTTTTAAATTATAACCTTCAAAATAATTTCCGTAAACTAATCTGTTACCCATTAAAGTTTGTGCTTGTGCTTTTAATGGTACATTGTCGTAAAGCCTAAGTATTTCGTTTTCAGGAAGAACTGTAAATATTTTTTGATTTTCAAAATTAAATAAAAAGGTGTTGTTGTCTCCTAAACCCAATACGGCTTTGTCAAATCGCTCTATAATTTTAATAGTGGGGTCAGACATATCTTTAAACAAAAGCTCTATGTCTGTAACTAAAGGACCCCCAGTGTTAAAACTAATGTCAACCGCATTAATAGAGTTGACCATTCCTTCATTTAGAAAACTAGTGGGTGTAAATTGAAAAGGTCCCGCTCTAAAAGCAGGATTACTAAATTGTGATACTGCAGAAAACTCTCCGTTTTGATATTGGTATCTGTAAGCAAAGCAAATAAACCTGTCTTCTAAAAAAGTACCCCCATTAGGAATTGTTTTTAAAACAATAGTAGGCGCTGCTAAAGGTGGTTTTTTTATAACCAAAATACTTTCTGCACTAAATTGATCTCTATACGACATATTAAATAGTTAAAGTATAAGTTACACCATCTACTAATTTTAAACCACTGAGCTGTAAAGATCCTAGAGCCTCTGGATTATAAACATTTAAGTTTTCATCTATGTAAGACAAAATGCCAACCGCATAAGAACAAGAAAAAATTCCACTTGATCCGTCACTACCTGTAATATTACCCGATATAATTCCTGTTCCAGGATTAGAAGTTCCAGAAGATAATATTAATCCCATTAATCCCGTTCCATCTGGAAATTGGGTAAACATTGTAAAAGCTAAACCACTTGCGTCATTAGCTCCTTGTATTCCATAACCCCGTGTAAAAGGAAAAGTATTAACAACAGGAGCGCCTTGAAGAAAAGCTACAGACCCATATGTGTAACAGCCCGTTCCTGGTAAATCTATCTGGGTGGTTGTTGGTGCGACCCCAACCCCTATACCATTCACTGGTGTTGGGCACCCTAATAAAGTTCCTCGATGAAAACCTATTACTCCTCCTGAAGAATCCACATAAGCTCCAGCAGTAAAAACAAAAGCTGTTGTCTGATTTGGATTAGTAATAATTGAAGTTGATTCAATAGGCTCTGCATAAGCATTTTTTATATTTATAAATCTTGGAGGGTTTAAAAAATCAGTAAAAAATAATAAATCGCCTACCTTGTCGGTGCCTGTAATTAAAAACTGTGGGTTAAAATTTAATGTAGTGTTTTCTCCTGTACCATCATCAATGCTTACAATATGATAAATAAGTTGTCCCGTTAGTACATTAAGGGAAACTATCATGTCTAATTTACCTGTATTGCCTAGAGGAAAATTAGGGTCGTGAACAAACCAATATAATGTTTCGTTAGCACCATCTTCATACACACCTATAGTTCTTGCTTCGCTACTTAAAGGGGTATTTGTTGAAGTAATAGGGTCAATAAAATAAAGCTCTGTTAATCTTGAATTACCCTTGGCATTTTCTACGGACCCAACCTCCGACTCTTCGGTTGAACCAAGCCTTACGTTTAACGCATCAACATACTCGCCGTTAGGTAGCAGCCTTTCGTCAAGGCTTTTATTCATTCGCCCTAATACAAAATTTCTTTGCGTTTTTGCCATTTTATTTTAGCCACTTGTTTTCCCCTCTCATGTTCATTAACAAACGCCCAGGGTGAATATTACTTAGCCTTATTTTTGCATTTCTTAATAATGCCGACTTGTCTTTTCTTGCTCTATTTATTATGTATTCCTGTACTCCAAATTTGCTGTTTAATACAGCGTATTTTATATATGCATAAATGTAATCCTCAAAAAGTTTATTTAAAGTAACCAAAGAATCATC
>CENK01008604.1_pt1 | contig 11271 bp, 10 predicted proteins | sample 530191 | NCBI WGS metagenome assembly CENK01 (sample SAMEA2619686, study PRJEB7988) | marine metagenome | biome: marine biome (ENVO:00000447); feature: deep chlorophyll maximum layer (ENVO:xxxxxxxx); material: "saline water (ENVO:00002010), including plankton (ENVO:xxxxxxxx)" | depth 60 m | reverse complement strand
GATTGGAAGGAAGGCGATCCGACAACAATAGAAGTTACTGTATCGGGAGAAGTTATAAGACAAGTTGGTTCAGATGGAACTGTTGCCGAGTTTGTAGAGCGTGTATTACCAAACGGTCAACGTTATAAGGTATATCTGACTATGAACGGGAAACCAACTGGAGATGCAAAAAATGTCCGGCTTGCTACCCCTAAAGCAGATTCTACACCTACCCAAGCAGATGCTACCCCTCCCGTACCAGATACCCCCACTGAGACTGCGCCAGTTGCTGCTGAAGACACGGAAGCTGCACCCGCTACCACCCCACAGGGTGAGGACACAACTCCTGCTCAGGAGGCTGAGACTAAGCCTGACGAGACTGCTGAAGAAACAGGTAAAGCTACTACCCCACCTGATGTAGCAGTAACAGATGTTGATGAAGATCAAACTCAGGATCAACAGATTGCTGAGATGAGAGCCAAAGAGCAAGCAACTGTAGCTAGGGAAACAGCAGATCAAGAAGCTGATGCTGAATTCCAAGCGGGAACAGATGACACTGGCCCTACTGTTGAAGATGTTGAGGGGGGTGTTGATATACCAGAAGCTGGTACTATAGCTGCTACTCCAGATTTGGAACAGGTAGATATTGCTGATGAAACTGTTACAGATGAAACAGCTATTGCTGAAACAGTTATAGAAGAGCCTACTCCTACAGAAGTTCCAGTCCTTGAGTATGCAGAAACAACTGCCAATCCAGATGGCGTTCCCATGAGGATTTATGAGGACCCGGATAATCCTAATCTGAATATTGTTGAAGTAGACGGAAAGCCATTTAAGCAGAAATATAAAGATAGGGCTAGAGCTGTAGCATTTGCAAATAGGTACACACGTCCACGACCTACCGAAAAAGCAGCAAAGGCTGCTCCTAAAGCCAGACCAGAAGGTAAGACCTATACTGGCCCCAAACCAAAAGGAGCAAGCGAATCGTTAGTTAAATGGATGGGAGGTACTGCGCCATTTAGAGCTACCATTGGAAAGCAGAGAGCATCACAAGCAAGGAATGTAGGGCTTGACCCAGATCAGTATACAACTGAAGAAGAACTGTATGATGCAATTGTTGCACAGGTAGAAGCTGAGCCAGTTGAAGTAGTAGAGCCAGCAGCTGACATAGCAGAGGAAGTTCAGCGGGTAGCTGAAGAGATCGTTCCAGAGACTAATCTTGAAAGGATCGCTAGAGAAGCAACAGAGCGTAGAGTTAAAGAAAACGCTATAATGGTTGAGCAAGATTTTACCCCTCAAGAAATAGCTGAGATGGAACAGTTTGAAGATCGGAATGAAGAAGTAGAGTCTGGTCTTATGGAAGATATTGATGCTGATATTGAGGCAGAGATTGAAGCACAAGAAGCTGAGTCTGAAGCAGCTAGAGCAACAAGAAAGCTAGAGATAGAATCAGAAAAGGTTAGCTTTGAAACTGTAGACAACATGGAGGTTGCTGACTTCTTGCAACTTGCTCAGACTCCTAGAAAACCTGGATGGAGCAAGCAGCAGCTAGTACAGATAGCTAACAATATTCAATCTAATGATCCTACTGTTTCTTTTGATACCAAAAAGAAAAGAGCTGACCTTGCTCAGGAACTTATAGCTTGGAAAGAATCTGGCGTTACAATAGATGACTCAATACTAGAGCCGGAATACCAGGATGACGTAACATCTGATGGTGATTTTTATTCTGCACCAAGTGACGATACTGATGTTACTTACGGTTTCGATAATAAGAAGTCCACCCTTAAAGATGTAAGGGTATCTGAAGAAGAGATATCAAACGTCGAAAGGTCAATCAATAATAATCTAGAGTTAATGTTCAGCAAAAGAAAAGCTGCAATATTAAAGAGGCTTAAGTTTATTAATATGATCAACTCTTCAGAGGCTAACAGCTTGGGAATAGAGGGAGACTCTATAGCTAGCTATGCATCTGGAGATGTAAAAGTTTATTTTGTGCTAGAAAGAATTGCTAAGTTTGCAAAAGCTCAGAACAAAGATGTAGATAAACTTACCAGATCATTGATCATGCATGAAGTTGGAGTTCATGCAGGAAAGAATGTATTCAGCGGTCAAGAGTTTGATCTGGTTCTAGATCAGGTTGTTAAACTGTACGATCAAAAAGACCCAACATTTGTTAATGCATTTAACGTTGTTGCTAAAGATTACCCAGACCTTACGTTATTTGAAAGAAAGTTTAATGAAGAAGTTCTTGCTCATGTCATAGAGTCAAAGGCATATGAGATGGAGACAATTAATAAATCATTCTTTGATAAACTTAAGACTGCGTTCCAGAAGTTCTTTGAAAAATTATTCTACACTGTTAGCATGGATAAGACCAGAGCAGATAACCTTACTCCAGATGTAACAGCTGAAGATATGTTTAATCTTATTGCTGGTCACTCAATGAGGAATATATATTCTTATGCATTGAAGAGGCATGGTGATAGCAAGAACTTTTCTAATGTAAGAACTAGGAATAGAGACAGGTTTATTGAAAACTCTGTAGTTAAAACTCCAATGTTTCATGGAGGATACTATAATTTTTCAGCACCAGTCCTAGATAAGACCGAGCTTGGGCTTCATGTGGGAACAGAAAAAGCAGCTCTTGATAGAGTCTTCGGTGATGGAGAAAAACTTAAAAAAGGATACATAAAAGTAAAGAATCCATTTTATTCTGAAGACCTAAACTTTTGGGAATCTTGGGGGTCTTGGTTGCGTGGTATAAATTATCAGTATGAAAAAGATTTGATAGATGATACTACTTACAGAAAGTTATTGAAAGTTGTTGCAGAACATAAAGCAGCATACAACAAATTAGTATCAGTTGGTTCTCCAACAATGGCTGATAGAAAGCATTCTTTACAAAAACAGTTTTCAGAAGATATGAGAAATGCGCTTATACAGCTTGGGTATGATTCTATATCTTACATAAATCTGGCTGAAGATTTAGGAAGCACAAGCTATATTCTTCTTAAAGACAACCAGTTCAAAGATGTTGACTCCCTAATGTTTAGGTCAGGGACCAATGTTTTTATGGATAAGAAGGTTGTAGAGCAGGAGCCTGATCAAGCGGTTGTTGAACCAAAGAAGATATCAGATATTGCAGGGCCTCAAGTTACTAACACTCGCAAAGCCCAAGGCAAAATGTTCCAAGCTCTCAAAAAAGTTCAGAGAGCAATTGAACCATTGATGACCATCGAAGGTTACGATGAACTTGAAACTCAGCGCATGCTTGCAAAGGGTGAGATTGGTAAGTGGCATAACTATGGCAGGGTAGTATTCGATGTGCTATATCAAGCCAACGCCAAAGAGAAGAAGGCTATACTTAAATACTTTGAGACAAGAGGCGCATCACCTGATGACTTACCCACAAGGAAGGTACCTGTTGCTAAACTACCTACTGTTGCTAGAGGTACTAGAGCAAAAGGAAGTATGGCTGAGAACAGGTCAATAAGGGATGTTGCCGTCCAAGCAAAGAGAGAGATTGAAGAACTGGGAGCTAACTTAGTTAAGGCTGGTCTTATTACTGATGAACAGTATAAGAAATGGCAAGGGCAATACCTCCCCAAAACCTACCTAAAGTATATTGAGAAGGATAGGATTGCCAGAGGCATTGGGACTAGCAGGATGACCTACACTAAGGTTAGGTCTGCTCATGAGAACTTCCTTAAGGATGTTATGGAAGGAAGGATTGAAGACCCTGCGTTCCTGGCTGGTAGATACATATCTATGGCTGGCGCTGACCTGTCTACCATCAACTATCTTAAATTCCTTGCTGCTGATACAGGCAAGAATGGATGGGTTCTTCCTAACCAGACCATAAACTATGAAGGTATGGATGGTACTGTTGGGTACTGGAATGAATACGTTAATGAAATGCGTAGCAACATTACCAGAATGCGTGAGCTTAACCCTAACAAAGCAAAGGAAATGGAGAAGATTTCTGACGCTATTCAGAAAAAGATAGATAGTGTGGGAGATATACCAAGCGCTGAAGGATATAAAAAAGTTCCAGATAATGTTCGTTATGGGGCTATGCGCGGACTGTTTGTTAAGAAAGAAATTATTGATGATGTAATGGGTTTAGAATCTCTTTATACTAACAATGAAGTTCTTAACAATGTTTTATCATACTCATCTAAGGCTACTAAAGTGTTTAAATATACCAAGGTACCTATGAATATTCCAACTCAGGCGCGTAACGTTATATCCAACGTTGTATTGATGGATGTGTCTGGAACAAACTTCCTTAGAATTCCAGGACTTATTAGCAGAGCTATTACAGACATCGTTAAAGATGGTGAGTATGCTCAATTAGCTAGGAAGTATGGTATTGAAAGTACTACGTTTGCGTCAGAAGAATTAGTGAACATGGATAGGGAGCTTCTTAAGTTAAAAGCAGAGAAGGATAGTTGGAGTGGCATGTGGGCGAAGAGCAAGATATTCTTTAATGATTATCTTGATGTAGGTGGAAGGGCTTACCAGAAAACAGAAGTAATGTTTAAGGTTGCCAAGATGATTGATCTCATGGAGAACCACGGTAAGAGTGAGGCTGAAGCGGCTCGGCTTGCTAACGAAGCGTTGCTTGACTACAGTAACGTATCGCAGGGTGTCAGGGTTATTCGTTCCATGCCTTTAGGCTCTCCGTTTATTACGTTCAACCTTAAGGCTGGCGCTCAGATGATTCGAAATATTAGGAATCATCCTATTGCTGTTGCTAAATATGCAGCTATACCTTATATTATTTCTGAGATGTTGCTTGATAACAATGATGATATTGAAGAAGAAGATATTCCAGCAATGCAGAAACTTGTTGCTGACTATATGGAAGGTAACCTTACCACTATGATTCTTCCTTGGAAGGATGATGAGGGCAGGCTTAGGGTTTTTGATATGGGATACTTCTTGCCTTGGGGTGCTCACTTAAGCATGGCAAAGAATCTTATGGAGGGTGAGTTTGGTGAGGCCGCTAAGACCCCAGGTTTCTTTGGAGGACCTTTTGAACTTGTTGCTGGTATTAAAACTAATGTTGATCCATTTACAGGCCAAGAGATTTGGAATGAATCTGACCCGCCACTACAGAGATACCAGGATATGTTAGGGTTTATGGCCAGCTATGCCATGCCTCCTATGTTATGGCCTAGAAATAAATCTGGCGATGTTATTGGTAATGGTGGTCAGTTAATTAAAACATTGATGGCTATAGGTTTTCTAGATGGCAACATAGATGTTGATGGTCTTCCTAAAAATACTATACCTAGCTCTATGCTTAGTTGGCTTGGTATTAATACAAGCCCTCTAACGAAAGAGACAGCAGGAAGAAAGTTGTTCTTTAAAGGTAGGTATGCTAAAAGTATACAGAGTAGACTGTTAAAATTAATTGATGATCCTAATATAAGTGAAGAAGATAGGAACAGACTTATTGATGAGTATAGGATGCACCAGCAAAATGCTCTTGATAAATATCGTGAATACTCAGAAGCATACACACAAGTAAGTGATGTCCTCTAGTAGCCCTTATGTTGAAGTTGAATGGATAGATATTATATCTACGTCTGGGTGGGAGAAATCTGAAGATACCAAGATGCCAACGTTTTGGTCTTATGGGTACTTGGTTAATCATGATGATGAAGAGGTTCGTATAGCTACTACGAAAGATGAGGATGATGAATGGTATGGGTTTACTGTGATACCAGCTGGATGTGTTAAAAAAATAACCCCCCTGGGTAAGGGGGGCTATATAATTCAAACAAACAGCATGATTAGACAGGCAGAGAAAAATATATAGCTAGTATACCAACAAATAAGGTAAGCTAAGTCGCCCATCTTGCATTCCACTTTTTAATGGCGGATTCTTTTTGAGATTCCACCTTGGGATGAAAGCTAAAGAACACAGAACACTTTGCGCACCCTAGCAAGAACTTACCTATTGATGGATTTGCACCACAAAAAGGACATGGCTTCATGTATAATCCCTCAGTAGTTTGCGCTGAGTTACAGCGTGAATGTCATCGTAATACCCCTCCCCATCTAGTCCATTTAAAGTAACAACTCCTCTCCACCAATTGTATTCAGTATCTCTACACCAACTCTCTGAGTAGTGTGGATGTGAGAAGCATCCTGCGCTTAGTCCGAATATCTTTTGACCATCTGGTCGTGTTTGCTCTGCGTGATTATACAAGTGAGAATGTCCTTGCACCGCTGAGCAGTGCAGCTTAGAAACTAATTGATGGCCAATGTGTGCTGAACTAATAGGCCTTCCCGCTACACCAGATGTAAAGTAATGGGAGAAGTTTATTCCCTCCAGGGATAAGCATCCCTTAAATGGAGTTATCTTCCACCCATTCTTTTCATAGTGTAAGTCCTTCATTGAAATAGCGCCCTCAAGCTCAGGAGCAGAGTTAATTGCTCTGTCTATTCTGTCCTCATGATTGCCTAGACACATATGCATTTTAGGTTTATATTGTTTCTCCTTTCTTTTTCTTTTGTTCTCATTGAACTTTTTAATAGGAGCAAACAATTTATCCTGTGCATCTAGTATAGAGTCTACGTCCTTCTTGTATCTCCTACCTTCAAACCCTTTAGTTCCCTTATCGTATGATGAGAGACTAGGCATATCACCAAAGTCTCCCAAGCATACAATAATATCTGGCTGCTCATCTATTATGAACTTACCTAATGCTGTGAACCTATCGTTGTCATACTCAGGTGCTGCGTGACAATCCGGTATCACTAGTAGATTTTTCTTTCCCTTCATTTAATTTCTCCCATTCTTTAGGTAACACATTGTTTTTAAAGTTCTCGTTAGCTAAGTATGTAATTACCTCTTTAATTTTTTCATACTCAGCTTCTAAATTACCTATCTTTTTTTGAAGTTCTTTTAAATGTATACCATTCTTTGGTGTATTATATCCATCTAGGTTAGCTCCGCTCATATTCCACACACTCCGCTTAAACATTGCTCTTCACTGTTGTCTTCATAGATAACACCGCGCTTAGCATGGGCTTCCTCGTAAGGTACTGAGGTAATTGGTTGACCGCCTCTAGCTCCATCAGGATATACAGTCAGACCACGTAGTCCACTAGCATACTTAGCAATAGTAGTAGCATATTTATCTACAGTATGTTCTCCATTTAGTTCTGTTCCCCATGCTGGCAGGTTAATGGTGCTGCTAATAGCGTGATCCACATATTTTTGTAGCTCATATTGAAATTTAATTCTACGCTCTGGATCAGATGCCAAGTCAACAGCAGACTCAATCTTATCTGGATTAATACCCCCGTCAATTAAGGCTTGGGCCGTACCGTCAACGACAAATTGATGCTTCCATCTTGTCCCATCTGTAAGGTAGCGTCTGCGGTATGCCACGGCGTAGATTGGTTCCACACCAGAGGTCGTTCCGGCGAGGATACTAATAGTCCCTGTCGGAGCAATTGCTCTATAGCCTTTAGGACGTTTGAGAAAAAGTCTGTCGCAATGCTGGTCAGCGGATCGTTTGCTTTCTCGTTCATATACTTTCATCCATTGTTTTAGTTCGTCAGTCATTTCATATCTAGAGTTACGTTTAAGTAACCACTCATGCATTCCCATAAGACCAAGGCCAATACGGCTGTTATCTCTCCTTACCTTGGCTATTTTTTCATACGGTAGTTGCGCTCTGATAAGTCCGCATACCAAGAACTTACTAGCGAGATTAACCACATCGCTAAACTCTTCGATTGTTTCAATGTTTGCCAGATTAACAGAACCAAGGTTGCAGACATCACTATCATCTTCACTTGTAATTTCTGTGCAAGCATTCCTAAGCGTTTCATTTTGTTTATCTCCAAAGTTAAATGAGAATCCAGGTTCTCCAGTCATCATAGCCTGCTTAACATTCTCAATGAACACAGGATTCATTTGGTCTTTTAGCCATGCATCATCATAGTTAAGAGAGATGTTCATCATGTCCAATGGAGCAGGGAAGTTAAAGTCTGCTTTCTTCAAGTCAGCTATTGTAGTATCACCGACAGTTATATCATGCCAGTTCTTTGCTTTGAGTAATTGTGTTGCATCTTCATGTTGCCAGTTCATACTACCGTATAGTGCAGAACGACGGCTACCTCCCTGCATTACATTCCTACCAACTTCGTTTAAAGTGTACAGCAGAGGAATAGGCCCAGATGCTACACCACCTGTTCTTTTTAGTCTCCGTCCGGATGGCCTTGCTTTGGATATATCTACACCTATCCCTCCTCCTGTCATAAGACATGACATTGCTCGTTGTGTAACTCCAGCCCATTCTTCTCTTGAATCCTCCTCAAGTCTTAGAAGGTAGCAGTTGTTGTAGAATCTAGCATCCCTTCCTGCGTACCAAAGATAGCGACCACCAGGAATAAACTTAAACTCAGAAATGTACTGAGCAAGCTGATCCCTTTCAGTCTTTTCCATAAGGTTGTTCTTGGTTCCGTTGAAGTCACCGCATACACTGTTAACTACGGCATGAGCTTTATCACTCCATGTCTCGTATTCAGTAGACGCATATTTATTTTTAAATATATCTTCACCAAGTTGTGTTTTAAATTTCATTTATTTTTTCCACTTTAATATCATTAATACCTGTACTACCAAAACCTCCTTCACCTCTTATGTAACTTACTGCAGCTACTTCACTAAGAACTGGTGACAAGTAATAAGCGAATACCATCTGAGCAATCCTATCTCCTCTTTCAATATCAAATGGAGTAGGACCTGAGTTAAATAACAATACCTTTACTTCTCCCTTATAGTCAGGGTCAATAGTTCCTGGAGAGTTTAAAACAAATACACCGTGTTTGTTTGCCAATCCACTACGGGTTCTTATCTGAGCCTCAATACCCACTGGAAGATTTAACTTAAATCCTGTGCGAATAAGTTTTTTATCCAACGGCCTAATGCATTGGTCCTCTGCTGAGTAAATATCATACCCAACAGAGAACTCGGTTGCTCTTTCCGGTGCGGAGTAAGCAATCTCCATCAAGTCAACTTCTATTTTGTCGCTCATGTATATACTTTTCCTTTAGGTTATTTTTCTTGGCGTATTCCATATACTCTTGCAAAGTGCATCCTGCATGGTGTCTAAAACATTCTGCCCAAGAACTAAATTTAGAAGTCGGTTCTCTTGGATTAGCATAGATATGTCTTGCAAGGAAATAGATGATCTCATCTCTAGGCTCACCTTTAGAACGGTATGTCATCGGCAGCAACCTGGTTGCTAATAGATGCCATCTCTGCTTTAGCAGATGCTGGAACCTCTCGCTTACCTTCCGGTGCTGATCCCTCTACCTCCTTATATGCATCAGGACTATTAATCATCTGTAACTGATAGCCCTTAATGTCAGTTGTGTATTTTTCTACACCACTCTTATCAGTATACTTACGATAATCAATTGATCCTTCAACGTACAGGTTTGTACCCTTGGTTACGTAGTTATCTACTACCTCGGCTTGCTTGCCAAAGAATACTACGTTATGCCAGTCAGCCTTCTTGTACTCTCCGTACCCTGATTCAGTTACCATAGAAACCTGAGCAATCTTGCTGTCGTTCTTAGTGGTACGAATGACTGGGTCTTTCCAGACATTGCCAAGGATGATTGCTTTGTTAATTCCCTTCATTATTTTCTCCGTGTCTTTCGGGCCAATACTTCTTTACATTTTTCCAAACGATTAAAGATGATTCAAATATAGTCCAGTATCTATTTAAGTCATCATTATGCCACTCATGAAATACTACTACTCCAGGATTGTTTGCGCTAATAAATACATTAGCAATTCTTTTGGGAGGTGCAGGCAATGCTCTTTCATAAGCGATCAATTGGTAAGCCATTGATTCATATGCCAATTGTTTGCTACCAGTATTGAATTCTTTGGTCTTGAAGTCAATGACCCATTCATCTGATACCAAGTCTATCATACCTCCATAACCTTTCTGAAGATTACATACTACCTCTTCTGATCTCCAATTTTGATCGCCACAGTTTATTTTTAATAGTGCATCTACCGCATTAAAGATTTCAGCATCTGCACCGGAAGGCTCTAACTCTTTCTTAAAGCAGGACTCTAACATATCATGTATCCTACTACCTCTTTCAGATGCCTCTACGGTTTCGCGTTTGCTTTCTTCAATAACCTTGGCTTTCCATACGTCAACATCAGCAAAACTTCTGTCTACTGTAGCAGCAGCCTCAATAGTTTTGTTGATCTTCCAATTATCAAGGCCTGGTTTTGCTAAAATATCTAGGACAGATGTAACAGACGGCATCCACCCATGTTTCCTAGCATCTCTTAAAGTTGTTGCTCTAGTCTTTCCGTTCTTTCCTTTGACGAAATGACAAGGCTCACCTTCTTTGTTATACCAATGCATTAGATACCCCTATATCTATACTCTCCAACTACACCTTCGCCCCAGTCCCATTTCTCTGAGACCTTTGGCATATCTGCTATCTCTTTTTCTCTTTCATAATGCATCACTGCACCTGAGAAGTCTCGGTACATACTATAGTATACATCACCTTCACATTCTGAAAACATATTCTCAAATGAGATTGCTTCCTTGATTAGTTTATTTTTAGCCTCCTCTACTTGCAGGTTGTCATACTCTTTTTCCTTTTTGTTTTTACTTCTTGGTTTCATTTCTCTTCTCCATTAGTTCATCGAAACCTTCCGGTGTAGCCCACACAGCAGCCTTCTTATTGCGATCAAAAGCATTAGGGTGGTAAAGATATCTGCCAATTCCAAATAGCACTGCTGCTCGTTTGAGAGCGTCTGAGATGCCTCCTTTTGCACCTTCTATATTAGAATCATCTGCACCATCTGACTTGGTAATCCATTCACCATCAATCTTAACTGATAACTCACAGATCATACGATCACCAATCCACTGGTACTTGGTCTGCCAGTTAGCAATCCCAACAGTATCATCAAACCTATCCATTACATCTCGAGCTGTAATGTACGCTAACTCAGCGCCACCTCCACCCTTACGCCAACGAATCTTTGACTCAGGGAACGGTCTCTTTAATGCCATCTCTATCTTATTCATGCTTATCTTTTTCCTTTTTAAGTGAATCTAGATACTCACGGTAATGATCTTCTTCATCGTCCTTTTGCATCTTATCTAACCACTCTTCATATTCCTCCTTGAATTGTTCTTCTTCTGTTACTTGCTGCTGTCTCCAACTCATAACTGATTGACCTCTCTGCTCATGGTTGTTGGGTTATAGAATCCAGCC
>CENK01002539.1_pt1 | contig 11333 bp, 18 predicted proteins | sample 530191 | NCBI WGS metagenome assembly CENK01 (sample SAMEA2619686, study PRJEB7988) | marine metagenome | biome: marine biome (ENVO:00000447); feature: deep chlorophyll maximum layer (ENVO:xxxxxxxx); material: "saline water (ENVO:00002010), including plankton (ENVO:xxxxxxxx)" | depth 60 m | reverse complement strand
TATTTCATCTTAGTTTCCTTTTATTGGAATGTGAGAAACTTCGCTTACAGGACGAACCTCAGTTAAAACAATTTTTATAAGGTCGTAATTCTTTCCAACCTTTTTGTTTGTTTCCGCAACTGAAGTTTCCAGCACTGCTACTTTCTTGTCCATATCAACCAAAAGCAAAATAGCCCAGCCGCCAATGGCTAAACAGCAAGATGTTAAAACAGTTACCAAGTGCCCTCTCATGACCGCCTCTTAACGCCCTTCACAGATTTCTGTGATTTAGGAGGAGACTTCTTTGATTTTCCGGGGCCACCCCAAAGCTCTTTATTAGCCCAGTACGCAGCAGACATCTTGCCCTTTTTGATGTTCTTTGCGTGACGAGCCTTAAAACTTTTCCGAGCTTCAGGGGAATAGTTGTGCCCCATTGACGAGTCACCGTAATGAATAAGCTTGATCTTATCGCCGTCTTTAGCAAGAACCATTCCTTTCTTGCCGGAACGATTAGACCGCTTTGGCTTATTAAACCCAGCAAACTTAGTGCCGCGATACTCAATGCCGCCACTAGGTAGCCTTTTTACGCCGGGATAAGCCTTAGCCATTATCAGTAACTTTTTCTGCCGGAAATAAGAATTGTGTAGGTATCGTTACTGGCATGACCAACTGTCGTAAACAGAACGTCACCAGTTACACCAGAACCTGCATTGTTCCAGATACCGCCAAAATCCCTGTAATCATGATGACCGGAAGAAGTCTCACCCAACTCAATAACAAAGGCATTGCTCGTTGCGTCAAAAAGCAACTGAACCTTCATCCCCACACACTGCCACCAAATCTGTTCAATGGTAAATTTGGTACATGCGTTTTGAGTCACATGCTCTTTCTCAAGTGCCGATACATCAACTTTGACAACGGCAGCTTCGCCTGAGCCGTCACTAATGTTCGTAAACTTAAACGCAGCGTTTTTCTGGCCATCAACAATCGTTTGGGTTGTTACCGCATCTGCCACGAGCTTACTCCTTTATCTTGCCCTGCAAGACAAGGGACTTGTACTCAGCACTCCCCACAGGGGGAGTGCTGGCAGCAACGGCCTTTTTTGCAGAAGCTTTAGGTGCAGACTTTTTTTCCGCAGCCTTAACCTTTGGTTTCGTCGCCATGTTCTATCTCCTAACGAGTTTGAGAAGCGAACAGGTAATCTACCGCCATAGACTTCGTGCCTGTAGCAGAACCAGAAAGCTCCATAGCGCCAATAGTCATATTCTCATCGTCAGGGATATTGGCAGTATGCGTAGCTACAAGAAGCCGGTTTACAAAAAACTCAACACTTGATGTGTTGATTACATGGAAACCGAGCGTCACTGCCGTACCGCTGGCAATATCAATCCCCGAATCCGTTGAAGTTTCCGTACCGTCTTTCTCCGTCTTGCAGAGAATGTTGCTGTCACCATCGTTTACCTGAAACACAATACGGTCAGCAGCAGTAAGCATTGCTTCGGGGTTGGTCGCAAAGTTAACCGTCAGACCAACACAGATATCCATGTTGCTACCCTCTGCATCCGTAGGGGTAAGCTTGGTCTCAAACCAGATGTCGCGATCTGCGTTAACGGCAAAAATTTCGTTGCCTTGTACAGAAGCACCATCATTGTCGGTGGTTGCCTGACTTGACAGGACCAATGTCCCGCTTTCAGCGTCAGCACCAAGAGCAGCAGAAGCACTGCTGTCTTTGATCACTGTCCAGTCATTTGTTGAATCTAGAGCAATACCCGTGAAGTCGTCCATATAAACGACATAGTCAGGGCTTGCGGTGATGGGCAGGTTAGAAAACCATTTGCGGCTTCCATCCTTACCTGCATGAAGGATCGGTCCAGTAAAATGCACAGCCATGTTATATCTCCTGTCGTGGCTAGTGTCGGCTTTCGCCGTCAGGATGTATAAAAAAGGGGAGGGGCGAACCCCTCCCCCCTACGGTTTTAGGAAGAACCCGGAGAACCGTAAATTCCGAGAGGGTCAGATACTCCGAAGGAGTAGCGTTCCCGTGCCTTGTAACGAACATTACCAGTATCGAAGTCACCGTCCATGCTGGTCTGCATGGGAGTGCGCTCGAAGTGCTTCATGCCATTAGGAACATCGGTAACGATAAAGAAGGCATTGGTATCGGTCAGGTAGTGGTTGACCTCATAGCCTTCTGGAATCGAACCGTTGCTACGAATAGCATTGATGTCGTTATCAGCAGTTCCAACCCGAAGCTCCGACTGGAGAATACGAGTTGCAACAAATGTCAGTGCAGGTGGAATAATCAACCTACGCGGACGGGCTGCAATAAGAAGACCACGCTCATCAACGTATGCAGCAATATCAATTACCGCATTCTCAAGAGTGGTTTCGTTCAAGTCAGCCGCTGTTGCTGGACGGTTGGAGTTCGTGCCACCCGCAACCGTTGGGTGAGAAGCATTAAACAGCGTTACACCATCACCAGACTGGTAGGTGTCAAACCCCGTATTCAGGGGAGTAACAGCCTTGGTCTGCTTGCTGTAAGCCATGCCACGAGCCAGAGCCTTGGTATAACGAGCCGAGAGCGAGTCATACAGGTTGTCTTCCATTGCCTCTTCGGTAATGGAAAAGCCCATAGCAACCGTCTCATGGTTATACCGAGCCGTAAATGACTCTTGTGCGCTGTCGTAAGAAATAGCTTCGCCTTCGGGCTTAACCGGGGCGGAACCAAATCCAGACAACTTAACTTCTTCCTCAAAGCTACGATCAGAACTTTCTGTCTCGTAGATCATCGTGTGTTCGTCTTCGTACTTTTCGTACTCCAAACCGAACAGGGCGTTTAGGCCCGGAAGAAGTTCTTTAAGGAGTTGTGTTCTTGCAATAGCCATAACTCAATCCCCCTATGCCGAACCAGTTGTGGATGAATGCTGGTGATAGTTAAACTTGCACACCAGAATTGGGAAAGTCGTACCCTTCTCATCCCCTTCGTTTCCGCCGAGATAGTCAATTACCCGAATTGGGTTCTGAGCATCGGTAGAAAGTTCAGAAATATCCAGAGCAACACGGCTAACATTCAAAGTGGTGTTAGGCGCAGTCTGGATTAGAAGAGTGTTTTTCCCGTAAATGTCCCCTACGTTAGTAGGCGCAGCATCCGCTTGGATGGTGAACAGAACATTAGGATCATCAACCACATACGCCATAGCATCAGAGGCAACCAAACTGGCTGGCCACTTTTGACTAAACGTAAGTTGTCCAGAGTTGGGGTCTGTATATTTACAGCCCATGAAAATACCGACCATATCAATGGCGGTTGAGTCGTCGCCCGTTGCGGACTGCTTCTCAATGGTGGTGGCGGTTCCGCCATCTACTAGTTGAACAATGTCACCTACGCAGATAGCTGTGCCATAGCCTGAGGCTATTGGATACTGGCGCGATACTTCTAACGAACCACTATCCAACCGACCAATGGGGCGCAGACCGAAGGGTGCAGCAGTTGAGGACATTTCTGTCTCCTTTTCGCATCTTCAGTTGAAAAAAACCCATAGGACTTACTATGAGCGGCCATTTCCGAAACCAACCCGCGTCGAGTTCTCTGGACGGAGAACAGGCATCCGTGGGTCGCTTTCTCTTAGATAGCTCTGGTCAACTGCATCAATCTGCTGTTTGGTTTTGCTTGCATAGTAGTCATCCCGCTTCCGCATATTTTCTTCAGCGGTGCGACAAAGCAATAAACCACCAACTTCAATAGACCCTTCAAACCGCGAGTTGTGGTCAGTCAGGACTTGCATTTCAGGATGGTCGTCAACAGGAACAGGTTCCCAACCCTCTCTAAAGCGTTGAGAAACATTCGTGTTGTCGGCTTCCCCTAAAGTGGCCGTGCGTATCCATCGATACACATAACCGTCTACAGGAGTTGGCTCAGGCAGAAGTGACGGAGGTGCCCAGCTTTTTTCGCGCTCACTCATCTCGCGGGTTTCTCTATCACCCAAGCTGGCGGCGGTTCTCGATTCGCGCTTATCACCGTCGAACAGTTCACTATCATCTTTATCTTTAGCCATTCGCTTGCTCCTTCAAAAGCTGCTTCGCGTACTGTTCGTTAGTAATCCCAAGCTTTCTAGCGAGGTCCACTTGGGTCTTCGTGAGTTTGGCTCGCGTTGGTTTTTTGTTACTGCTACGAGTAGCTGGCGCAACCACGGGGGCCACTGTTTCTTCCGATTCAACTTCTACTGAAATACTTTCAGCATCCGTTGACTCACGAACATCAGAAGAAACAGAACTTTCTGTAGAACCATTTTGGTAGTTATTGTTAATTTCGTCAATAGGGAAATGTTTTCGCATTTCCTCATCGATCATCTCGTAATACTCTGAACCATTGGGATGAACTCCCTTTTGCTGCGTAAGCTCATAATGCAAACCCATTGCATAAGCAGTTAGCTTTTGATCTTTCTGGAACCACGGGTTTTTCCTTATCCAATCCGCGTCCCGCTCTGTCAGAGTAATATCAGGTTTTTGCGGTGCGGCAGCGGCAGGGGCCGGGGTTTGGGCAAGAACCTCTCGCTGACTAATCGCTTCCTGAAGCTTGCGTCCGTCAAACATTAACTCGTTAAGCTGTGTCTGAGCAGAAACAATTTCTTCAGCGTTTCCTTCGTCATAAGCTTTAGTCAAGTCTGACTGTGCCTGAGCAAGATCAGCGTCGTTCTTTGCTTTGGTCACATCGAACAAAGCCGAATTACCGCTTTTTAACAAAGCCTTAAGCTGTTCATTCTCCTGACGTATGGTCTGGGCAACATTGATAGCTTCAGTCTGCATACGTTGCGCTGCTTCAGCTTCACGCCGCTTGTCATGAAACTCACGCTTAAGCTGACCAATCCTGTCCTGCGCTCGTTGACCGACACCCTTGATTTCGTCTTCATCATCAGAAGCGCCCTTGTCCAAGAAAGGACGATCTTCTTCCGGGGTGTCATCAATAACCTCAATCTCAAAAAGCTCTTCTTGAGGTTCTTTCGATACTTCGGGTTTTTCTTCAGCCATCTCTAAGCCCTCGTAATGCCGCGTGGGTCTTCCACAACAGCTTCAACATTATCGTCGTTAATAAGACGAAACTCTTTACCGTGGATACGGATGCGGGTTCCCTGAAAAGCACGGAACAGGATAAAGTCCCCTTCCTTACAGTAAGCTCCCGTAGGGAACTTCTTGCTCTGATCTGCCGTCTGGTCGTAACAATCTGGACCCAACTTCAGCACAAAGCCTACCACTGTAGAATACTCTTCAAGCTCCCTGACTATGTCGGGCTTGATGATGCCACCTTCAGTGGTTTCTTCGATTTCGGGGAGGGCTATCAGTATTTTATAGCCACAGGGCTTGGGTAACTGAGAGGCTGTTTCTTCTTCAACTACCTCTTTGAGCGACGGGCGCTCCTTCTCTAACGTCTTCGTCATTCTTTCTGTCTCCGCGAGCAATGCTCGATTCGCGCTGAATTATTACAGGCACAGCGGTATCCTGTTTAGTCATCGTCTTGAAGCTTGCTAGAGAGATCAACCATCTCCCTCTCTACCATAGCTATTCCTTCTATGCGTCCGACCATGCGACTGTACTCAGCCATATCCTTTGCACCACCAGACGCAAGATGGTCTGCCCCGTCGTTCATCTGTTCTCGCATGAACTTCTGTAGACGAGTCAATATGTGGTCGCCTTGTATACTCACTAACGATACCTCCTTGTTTTCTTTGCAATTTTTTTGGGTTGCGCGACGTGCTGCTTACCTTTCTTTGTACCTTTGCGTTTAGCCTTTGTGGTAGCCGCGTATTCCTTGGAGCTTAATTTCTTGATAGCTTTTTCTGGAAGATACCTTTCCCCTGTTGCCTTCTTCCCCTGCGTGGACGGCTTGCCAGACTTGGTTCGCCACTTCTGCTTTGTCCAATTCTTCAGGGATTTCTGGGATTTTTTAAGGGCCATTACTTGCCGACCTTTTTCATCGCTTGCTTGTGCGCTGCGGTAAAGGTGCCACCGTTTCGCATGACCTTTCTCATTTCAGTCATGTGTTTTTTGGTGTGGTGAACGGCGTGTTTCTTCAGGGTGTCTTCCTGACGCTTGGTCAGCTTGCCGGGAGCTTTCTTTTTGACGGCCATTATTTATAACCTCCACCAGCTTTCTTGTACTGGGAAGCCAGCATCTGGGCCTTTCTTGCCGACCACTGTCCCGGTTTTCCGCCTTTGCCTCCCGCCTTAATCTTATTGAACAGGCGTTTACGCATGGTGGGCTTTGTGTAGTTTCCCGCTTCGTTAACTCGTGACTTAGTCTTCTTTTTTGCTGGCATTACCTGCGGCCTCCACAATGTCTTCAGCAATCTTGGCCCCTAGCTTGGCACCTTCGATCTTCTCCTTAGACGAGGTCTCATTGTCATCGACAGCAGCCTTCATGCTTTCCGTTGCAATCTTGGCCCCAATCTGAGCGCCCGTCGTTTTCTCCTGAGATGAAATACGCATCCGCTCTGTCTCTGCCGTTGTCTGGGTTTTGAGAAGGTCAGCTTCGACACGCATCTGGTCTCCCTTGGCTTTCCGCTCGATATCCGCCGCTTGCAATCGAAGCTCTTCCTGCTGCATCTGAACAACGGGGTCTTCCATTCTTTTGCGGTTTTCTTCGGCCTGAGCTTCCGCGATATCTTTTTGCAGAAGCTTCTCTGCGGCAGCGGCCACAAGACCTGCAAGCCTTTGCTCCACGTCGCGTGGCAGCGGCTCTCCAATCGGGGGAAGCTCGACACCAAGCTGCTCTTCAATTTCAGAACGATACTGGAACGCCAGATGTTCACGAAGATGAGCCTCAAGCGCAGCTTGTATTGCAGCAGCGTTAGGCGACTGCTGTACGAGAGCCAGTATCTTCGGGTCTTGTATAGCTGCCATATGGGTACGGATGTGTGCTTCATGATCCTGATAAGCGAAAGCCTTGACGGGCTTCATGTTAATTATGTTCATGTTTTCGCTGACAGGGTCTTCCGGCATAACCTCCGCGCCGACAGGAATAATCTTGTCTACGTTCTGGATACCCAGAGTTTCCAGCATTTGCTTGTGAAGCTGGGGCAAGTCATACATTTGTGGGGCTTGCTGGGCGAGTTGGAGCGCAGCCTGATACTGCATAATCCGCTGCGCCATTGTCGTAGCGTTGGGGTCCGAAACAGGAATTACATCAATGCGGTCATCAAAGTCCGTCTTACGATTGGCGTCTCCATTGACTTCGTAGTCATAGACGGCGGGAAGGAAGTCTTTGATAACACCCGCTAGTATCTTGAACTCGTTACGCAAGGAAGCATGTAGCCGCGCCTGACACGCAGACATGACTTTCATGGATCGTTCAAGGATAGCAAGCGTGGAGCCAACGGGAGCCTGATTGCTCATCTCTCCGATATTCATATCGGGAACAGCCGCATATTTACGGGCTTCGTCAACGATTGTGCCAAGCAACTGGTAAAGAGTTCCAGACGGTTCCTTGTATGGCATGAAGCTTATGTTGTCGCGGATCGAGCCTCCGGGTACATCAACGTCACGAAACTCGCCGGGAGCTATCGGTGAATCGTCACCCTTAATCCGCAAGCCTCGCGTCTTCAGACCTGCGGGAAGATTGCTCAGGGTTCCGGCATCAACTAGCTGGCGCAGAATAGACGTGGCAGACTTTGCCATGCCACCGATCATGTGGGTCAGTCCAATCCCGTAGAACCCAAGTCCCGGCATAAATTTGTAGTGCGAGAAGTGCATACGCCGCATCTTGCGCTCGTCGCCCTTGTTCCAGTTCTTGCGAATTGAAAGAATGTCGCGAGACTGGCTATCGATGGTCACAACATACGGACACGCAATCCCTGTCGGCTCACCGTCCTTCTCGTCTTCGTATCCTTCAAGATCAAGGTCAACGTGCATTTCAAGAAGGGTATAGCGATCATCATACTCGACAGACGGATCATCACCCTGAATGCGATCATAGGCAGATTGTATCTGGCTGTAATCAGGGCTTGGCTCAGGAAGATCAACATCCCTGTAGAACCCCGCCACCTGTAGCTTTCTGACTTCGTTGGTCGTCTTCTTCATTACATGGGTGAACCGCTGACAGCTTCTCAGGTCAGTCGCGCCATACGCCACAACCAAGTCTTCCGCTGGTACAAACACGGCACACGCCCTGCCCATATCTACGTCGTAATAAATTTTCTTGAAGGCTGATCCCGCGAGCGGCAGATGAAACAATAGCTGCTCATGCTCGCTGCGATAGTCAGTCATGACTTCCGTGATCTGGAAGTTCATTTCATTCTGCACACGAAGAGCCTGTTCTTCTTTTTCCGTATCTATGTTGCCAAGCACCTGCGTCTTGACGGGACCGGAAGAAGGAAAGGTTTCCATCATGGAGTGCGCCTGATAGCGAATAATGCTTTCTGTCAGCACGGGATGGAAGACACCACAGGCACCGGGAAACGGCTGTGTTCTGTCTTCGATTTTGAGACCGAGAAGATCAAGACCCTTGATGTATGTTGTTTCCCAGTCTTTGCGGGACATACGGTCTGACTCATATTGACCCATCAACTCCATCGCAAGATGTTGCAAGTCACCGTCTTCCATGAACTCGGCAAGGTTTGCATTGTGTGCGCTGGCGTCTGGGTCTTCGTCTTCAGAGCGCGGATCAAACTCAATGATCACGCCGCCGTCCTCGGTTTCAATCGAAACAGCCTCAGGATTGAGAACACCTATTGATACGTCAGCCTCGTCCTGCTCGGTATCAACCTCGATTACTTCTTCCGTTTCTTCTGGAAACGGTCCACTCACCAAGGGTTTCTCTATAGCCATTAGCCCGTCCTTCCGATCAGTAATACTCTACAGTGTCACGCCAATGCTCCTGCTCCACTTCATCACCGGCAGCGCGGACAAACCCACCCTGCCTGAAACGCAGTAATGCCTGAGTGCTGGAGTCCACCAGATCATCATTAGACCCGGAAGGAAATGAAGCAAACTGCTCTATAACCTCTTCAGCCCATCGGGTCTGTGGTGCCCAAACAATTCCAGAATGGAAAAGGTCAGCAACCGCATTTACCCGTGCAATCTTATCGTTACCGCGACTCGGCGTAAAGTCCGTTACTGGTATACCCATTTGCCTTAATTCAAATATCAAAGGCATTCCTGTTGCTTTTCCTTCGACTATAAATGCGTCTGGTGTCCAGTCACAGTAATGCTCATAAGCTTTTGCTTTGAGTTCTGGAAACTCCATCCTGTCTTGGAATGCATTTAACAGTATCAGGTGATGGTTGTTAGCTTCTTCATTGAACCACACACCCCATGTCGTACACGCAGAAAAGTCGCTTCGTTGTGTTTTGAGGAAAGCCGTGTCCCAAGACTGAATAATAAAATCACAAGGGGGAGGGTCTTCGCGCTCCCACTCCTGCCACCATTCCCTTTTGATAATAGCGCCCTGCTCACTTGTCGGGTCTTGCTGATACTGAGCCGACCACTTGCTTACAGGCAATTCATTCCTAAGGGTTTCGAGTTCCTCAAGCTGCCAGAACTCAGGCCACAACGCGCTACCTGACGGCATGATTGCGGGTAACTCAATAAGCTCCCACTCATCAGAACCCTGCCGCTCAATCGACGCCTTGATAATCTGGCCCGTAAGGTCACGCTGGTGCCACCGCGTCATAACGATAACGATGGCTCCTCCGGGCTGGAGACGCTGGCGTGGGCCTGAGGTGTACCATTCATACACACGATCAAACACGTCAGCGTTATATGCCCCCTGCTGGGCATCCTGTTCGGAGTGCGGATCATCGATAATCAGGAGGTCAGCACCTTTACCAGTTACAGCACCGCCGACACCGATAGAGAAGTAGTCGCCGCCAAGGTTTGTATTCCACCGACCGGCTGCTTTTGAGTCAGCCCTTAATGAAACATTTGGAAATATATCCTTGAAGGACTCATCCTGAAAAAGGTTCCTGACCTTTCGGCCAAAGCCTGTAGCGAGTTCGGCGGTATGTGCGGTCTGGATAACTTTCTTTTCCGGGTACTGCCCTAGAAACCAAGCAGGAAGCAGATAACTTGCAAACTCAGATTTGGTATGACGGGGTGGCATGTTGATAATCAGACGCTTGAGTTCACCCCGTGCGACACGCTCGAACGCCTCGCCCATAATCTCATGGTGCCGTCCTTCGATAAACGCTGGCCACACAGACTTAACGAAAGTGATATATTCGCTTTGACAGTTTTCCCGCGTCTCTGCTTTTTTAATTTTGTCTACAAGCGCAAGAAGCTCGACCCTGTCATCATGACTTATCTTGTCAATATCGACAGCGGCTAAATTCATGGTCTAGTTCTTTTCCTTGGCAGAAGCTGGCCACCGACCAAACAAACGCACTGACCAGTAAGCTGACCACATCTTGTAAGCGGGGACAGGCGGTTCCGCACTCTGCATACCCCACAGAAAGATATTGTCCGAAAGCTTCCGCGCCTTCCGCCATGTGGACTTTCTGGGGTTGGATGAATGGAAGTATTTTCTAAGGGAAGCATACAGATGATCATGGATGACAGCCGCTCTCGCCACATCCCACGGAGATATCACAGCCCACACAATACGGGGCACCGAAGCCAGATCAGTCTGCATACCTTCGACGCACGTCACCTTTCCCATAACAAGGCTCTTGTGCGAGGAAACATTTACCCCGATCTGACGCAGGAGGCTAACCTCGTCCTTGGCAATAAGCCGCGAACTGAACGACAAAGGCTTCTGCAACACCCACGTTTTTGGCGGCGTAAACTCTGCCGCTATCTTAGCGTTAAATTTCCCCTTCAATCTTCCCTCCCTTGAGGGCGCGATTTGCTAACATTCCGTAGAACGCAGCCGCCCTTCCATCGGAAACATTTGCTATATCCAGTATCTCCTGTAACGCATCCTCCAGAACCTGAATACGTTCCAGTAACTCCTTCTCAAACCCGATCAGAAGATCGTCATCCTGATCAGTCATACTCATACCCTTGTCCATATATCAAAATTACACGTTCTTGCACAGGGGGAATGCCACACCGATACGGCAAGTGCCCGATCCGGTTTACCGCCCTTACCCAGATAATCCTCGCGCCAGTCCATCATGGCAAACTCACTCGGCCTGTGCTTGACAAACTGCTTCCTCCCCTTGGCACAAGCCCACAACCTTTCCGGCGACACCAGTACCATCCGCTTCACCCCTATCAGAAACGCATGATCGATAAACTCACGGATATACTTGAAGGGTGGATTGGTAATCAGGTTCTCATGGAGAGCGCCATCGAAGTTAAAGAAGTCTTTGCCATGCTGAATGTCCGTGCGTATCGGGGTGTAGCCTAAATACTCCAGAGAAT
>CENK01020445.1_pt1 | contig 11567 bp, 14 predicted proteins | sample 530191 | NCBI WGS metagenome assembly CENK01 (sample SAMEA2619686, study PRJEB7988) | marine metagenome | biome: marine biome (ENVO:00000447); feature: deep chlorophyll maximum layer (ENVO:xxxxxxxx); material: "saline water (ENVO:00002010), including plankton (ENVO:xxxxxxxx)" | depth 60 m | reverse complement strand
GATGCTGAAGACGTAGAAGGTGGTGAACTAAAGGTCGATGCCGCTCCCGAAGGTGAAGACGAAGAGCCAATGATGGAAGTTGAAGACGACGTGATGAACGAAGACGAAGAGATGAATGAAGAAGAAATTGTACAAGAAGTTGCTCGTCGTGTTGCAGCCCGCCTTCTTCGTGAACAGAAGCAAGATGCTATGGCGACCAAGCTAGCCGAGAGCATTTTCGCGAGACTCACTTCAAAATAATAGCTTGACAAAAATCTCCTGAGCCGCTATAATAACCATCTAGGTAACCATGCCTAGGTGGTTATTTTATTTGGAGAGACAATGGAAATTATCGTTAGCATAGTAATAGCAGGCAGTTCGTTCTTACTTGGGTGGCTTACTTGTTCTGGCTTATACTTTTTCAAAGCCACAAGACTTACAGCACTTATTGTAAAAATGTCTTATGCTTTCTACTTGACAATTATTAACAAAGGGTTAGAATATCTACACTATGCACACACAAACAGGCTAGAAGCTCTTCGTAAAAACGGCAAGTCCTATGGGCATGAAGAGTATGAGTCTCTTAAAAGAGACAACGATAAAGTCACCGAACGCTACAAAGATAATTCAATCACCTATTTACTCCAGGCACACCCAGATTTGTTTAAAGACTTTATCGAGTTTGATGATTGGAGGGGGTCACAAAGATTCCTAAACAACAACAAGATGGCAGCCATTATGTTTTCAAAGGAGACAAACAAATGATGCGTAAGATTATTGGAAAGATTATTGACATGGTGCTCCCTCCTGTAAAGGCAGAAGAAGCATCCAAGGAAGCCAATGGAGAAGCAGAGTCCAAGTCTGAACTTAAAACAATCAGTCTTGAACAACTACTCGGCGGCGATGCCCCCAAAGAGCCCGACCTTCGAGTTATTGGTCTCTACTCCGCAGTTGAAGACGAGAAGGTAGCCGAGCTTACACAAGCCCTGATTTACCTAAATGAAGTGAATCGCCTGCTTCCTGAAGACAAAGAAAAGAAGCCTGTTGAATTCTATATCAACACTTATGGCGGCAGCGCAGATGATATGTTTGCTCTTTACGATGTCATGCAAACTGTTATGGAAGAGACAGAAATCCACACCATCGGTGTTGGAAAGGTTATGTCCGCTGGAACCCTGCTCCTCGCAGCAGGAACTAAGGGCAAGCGCAAGATTGGCAAGAACTGTCGAATCATGATTCACAATGTCTCTTCAGGAAACTTTGGCATACTTCCAAACTTAGCAAATGAACTTGAAGCCATACAGCGCTTGCAAGAAGACTACATCGTCGCTATGGTTGAGAACACAAAGTTTACACGCAAGAAGCTAGAGAAACTACTTAATGAAAAAGTAAACATCTACCTTGATGCTGAAGAAGCGATCAAGTATGGTCTTGCCGACGAAATAATGTAAGGGGTTGTTATGTCTGATAGTTTGTTGATGCTTCTCGAAATGATCGAGGAGGCTTTAAAAGAAGCCAAAAGAGATGCTGTTCCTGACACACTCGCAAGGCTTGTCCCAATTGAGAAAGCCTCGGAGGCAGAGCGTGCAGTCTATGACACAGAGCTACAGACAATTCAAGACCCTGATGGTACGTCTAGAGAGATAGAGGTTGTTAGGATTCCAATTACGTTGAAAACCAACACTGGTCTTGGCGCCGAGAAGCACCTCAAAGTCTCTTTGGAAACTCATTTCAAATCAAGGGGGCAGCGATTTTCTGACTACAAAGTGGGAGATCCTCAGGGATCAGGTCCAAACCCTGACATTGTGGTTTCCGCGCCTACAGAATCTATAGCATTTGAGGTTAAGAACTCTCCAGGCGGTCTCGTAGATTACGGACAATCTGATTTGTTTTTTAATGGTCAGGAATGGGTTTTGGTTAGCGATAACCCCGAGCTTAGGCGGTCATTTGATTATTTGAAGAATAAAATTCCAGTCAACCTCGACATTCCCACAAACACCGTTTCTGTCTCAATAGAACAAGCAAAAAGATTAGCTAATGAAGGTCTCAGGGCTTCTGTTAAGGTTCCTGTTACCAACATAGCAAATTATTACGCACCCAAAAATCGGTTTATCTTTATTAGAAACACTGATTCGGTTTATTGCCTTCGGAAAGACGACCCGCTAATCAAAGAAGGGATTCCCTATTTTGCAAATAGCGTAAGTGGTGCCATAACATCGTTTAGGATCAAGAATCAAGGTAAAAAAGCATCACCCAACAGAAGGTTCAGGTTCAAACTAACCCAGAGGATTGCAAGTGATAAAGATATAGAGGCTGGGATGGGTTTGGATGACGCCCTCCCCCTTATCTTCCCTTGACAGCACCCAACAACTCGGTTACACTATAAACATAACATGGAGGACTCATGCCCGCAGGACAAGGCGGACGCCACTACGAGCGATTGCTCGTGTCAAAAATCAACTACTTCGCTCTACAGCATGGACTAGATCTGGAGTGTTCAGACCCAGCCGGAGCAAACAAGAATGAGAAAGACATCAAGATCACTGGTGTCAAGTCACTCACGATTGAGGCAAAGAACACCATCGGCAAGCGTGGTGAGTTTGGACAGTTCCAGCTAAAGTGGGCTGATGGAGAGTGGAAGCTAAAGAAAAGCAAGAACTCGGACCTGACAAAGAGGATCTTTGATGCTGTTGTCTCAAAACTCCCATCAGTTGAGGGCTATGATGCTCTTAGCTACACCAATCTAAACTTTGAGATTGCAGATAACCTGCGCAATGCTTGGCTTGGCTCTCGTTTTGAAGATGGCAAGTATGCTGGCTTTGACATTATCGATGTTGATGCCTCCGAGATTGGTCTATCTGCTTCCGGCATCATCGAAGAATACTATGCCGGTAACGATGCAATCCAGATCGATGGCTATGGGCTATACGGCTTGAGCGAAAAGATTCCAACCAAGTTTTCAGACGCAGATCCTTGGGTAAAGGTAAAGTTCCGTGTAAAGTATCACGGCGGATTCAAGAAGGGTAAGCCCCGCTACTCCTTCACGGTTGTTCCATTTGTGGAAGACCTTGCGGCATCTGACCTAGATCTTGAGGATGACGAGACACTAAAGCAAATCTTCATGGAGGAAACTTGAAATCACCACTACGTTATCCCGGTGGCAAGACACGAGCAATCAAGCACCTGCTGCCTCACATTCCAGAGGGAGACATCTGCGCCCCATTCATGGGCGGTGGATCGCTGGAACTAAGATTGGCTGAAGATAGGAAGGTCTATGCTTATGATGCTTTCTACCCTCTCTACAACTTTTGGAATTGCTTGCTCACCGACAAAGAAGAACTAGTAAAAGAAGTTCGTGCGCTACATCCGGTAGATAAGACTGGCTTCAAGACGCTGCGAGAGCTACTCAAGTCTTACAACAGCAAGCATCTACAGTCTTATGTTGCGGCTGCCGCTTACTTTGCAATCAATCGCTCTTCGTTTTCAGGCGCAACATTGTCAGGTGGTTATTCAAAGCAAGCAGCCGATGGGCGCTTCAACGAGAATAGCATCAAGAGGTTGGAGAACTTCGACGCACCCAACTTAACAGTAGGCTTTAAGAGCTTTGAGGAGTCGATAGAGCTTCACAAAAAAGAGTTCTTATACTTGGACCCTCCCTATTTTCTAGAAGAAAAGAGCAAGCTTTATGGCAAGAACGGAGACATGCATGAAGATTTTGATCATAAATTGTTGCATTCCCTCTTGACAAATCGTCAGAACTGGTTATTATGTTACAATGATTGTGACTTCATTCGTCAGCATTACTCGGACTGCGAAATAATCCCAGCCGAATGGGCTTACGGAATGAACAAAAGCAAGAAGTCAAACGAAGTTTTCATTATTTCACGAGGTTAAAAATGACAAACAAGATGGTGTTCGCAAACAACGAAGAACTACGGCAGAAGATTCTAAACGGAGCCAATAAGCTGGCTGACTATGTTTCTTCTACTCTCGGACCAAAGGGCAGGACCGTTCTCCTCAAAGAGCAGGACAAGTCTGCATTCGCGACCAAAGATGGTGTCACGGTCGCCCAGTTCGTTCAGTTGGACGATGAGTTTGAAAACGCTGGCGCGCAGATTATTCGCCAAGCTGCAAACGAAACCAACACAAGCGCAGGCGACGGGACCACAACGGCTACTGTTCTTGCGAGAGCAATTCTGAACGAAGCACAACGGCACATAGTTGCCGGCGTTTCGCCAATCGAACTACAAAGAGGTATAGATGCAACTGTTTCAGAGATCTGCAAGAATTTATCAGAAATGTCGAGACCGGTTACTAGCATTGACGACATCAAGCACATTGCCACGATTTCTGCCAATAACGACTCCACTATTGGGGATCTTATTGCTTTGGCTGTGGACAAAGTTGGACAAGATGGTTCTATAACAATCGAAGAGTCTCGCTCAATGGAAACTTCCATCGATGTCACAGAAGGCTTCCGCTTTTCCGCTGGCTATTGTGCGTCTGCGTTTGTTAATGATGAACGCAGAAATGTAATGAGCTATGAAGAGCCACTTGTCATGGTCACAGACTACAAGATTACACAAGTAGAACAGATACTACCAATTCTTGAGTTGGTTGCAAGAGAGGCGCGTCCCCTTGTTATTATTGCAGAGGACATTGAAGGTCAAGCCCTCGCAGCGATGATTATGAATGCTATGCGTGGATCTCTGAAGATTGCAGGAATCAAGGCTCCCTTCTATGGAGAAGAGCGCCGACACCTGCTCTCAGACCTCGCAATGTCTACGGGTGCAACCTTTATTACTAGAGAGTCTGGGCAAAAACTACAGACCACAACCCTTGATCAGCTTGGTTCAGCAAAATCTGTTGAGAGCACAAAGGTTGGCACTATTCTTGTCGGAGGAAACTGCGACTATGAGGGAGTAGAGACTCGCATTGAAAGCCTAAAGAACGAAATTGCTAACACAGATGACTTTGCAGAATGCGAGCGCATCCAGGGACGCATCGTTCGACTATCATCAGGCGTGGCGGTTATTCATGTTGGTGGCGCGACTCAAGTAGAGATGACAGAACGCAAGCATCGCATTGAAGACGCGCTTGAAGCAGTCCGATCCGCCCAGGAAGAGGGAGTGATTGGTGGCGGTGGCACTGCCTTGTTGCGTGCGAGCAATTCTATTACAATTGTAACTGACCACAATGAACAGGCAATCGGCATGACTATCGTCAAGGCTGCTTGTCAAGCACCCTTCCGCCAAATGTGCAGAAACGGAGGCAACAGCGAAGACCTCCTTCTGGCACACGTTCTCGACCAGCCCAATGACATGGGTTATGATTTCCGCACTGGGGGTTTGATTGATCTCTATCAGCGTGGTATCCTAGATCCTGTGAGAGTAACTAAGTCCGCGCTAAAGAACGCAGCTTCTTGTGCTGGCACGCTCATCACAACAAACTATGGGATTATTGAAGTGCCATCATGATAAAAGGAGACTTGGTTCATATCCCGCAGGGAACGCTCTTGCTGAGAGAAAGAAACAAGACTTTATGGGATGGCACAGCTTACATCAAGTGCGAGAAGCCGATTCGTGCTCTTTTTTGGGAGCGAGATCCAAAAGAACCTCGTTGGGGTTTTATTTACTACAAAGAGACCGTTTGGTCTGTTAAGATGAGAGAGATTTACCCAATAATACAGGAGATTGGAAATGCTAGTTAGACTAACAGAGATTTGTGGAACCGGCGCCGTTACAACTGGTCGTAAGTATGCGCTGCGTGAAGTGTTTGTAAATCCAGAGCACGTTGTAATGGTGAGGGAAGAGCACCAACTTAGGCAACTAAACGAGCATGGAATGCTCACCGAGGGGCTCAATAAAGAGCACCGCTTTTCAAAGATCACTATTGACAAAGGCACGACAGGAACAGAGATCACGGTTGTTGGAGACCCCGACACTGTGGAGAATGCCTTGAATAGTCGCAGCCATGTGTTGAAGGGATGAAAAGATGGGACAAAGAGTAAACATTCAGTATTCTGTCGATCTTGGTGATCTAGATGCAGAGGTCAACCGGCTTTTTGACAATGCAGTCAAACAATTGGCAACGCTTGCTCCCCCTTCTTTCGACTATGTTTCTATGGATCTTAGTGGAATTGAGAGGATTGATGGACTGCGACAGAAGTTGGCAAAAATAGACATAGCTCTTGGAGATGTTCAGAACATTGTCGAGGGTTACGTTCACTATAAGACGGCACCACAACAAAAAGTTGAGCCCGAAGTGACTAATAACTCAGAAGAGTTGGAGATGGAACAACTAGAAGACAGGATAGCTAAGTTTAAGGAGTTGCTTGATGCGCAGTCCAATCAAGAATCTGAAGAAGCGAACGAATAGCCTTTCGATAATCAAAGAATTGATGCCAAAAGGCTCAATTATAGAGAGCCATCTGTTCTATGATGGCTCTCTTGAGTTGAATCTTGCTGAAGATGACAGGTTTGTGGTGGCGAATGCTTCAAAGTATGTTGTCTATGAGTTTTGGGCTTGTGCAATGGAAAACCCAAAGAGAATAGCCGACATGGCAAGCCACCTGTTCCCCTCTTTAAACGAACAAACTTTCGACATTCTACAGAAAGATTGGGCTCGTTACAAAGATCCCTATGTTCGATCCGCCTTCTTCTTCCTTCTCAATAGGTGCAGTGCTCTTGGGATGATTACCCACGGAGAGTTTGACACCAAGAACTATAACCCTTTCGCAACTAACGATTTGCGTCAGTTTGCTCCAAAAAACTTCCACCTGATTGGGAGTCCAAATAAAAAAATGGAGGAAACCATAGGCGTTGTAGAGGAAGCAACGCACATCTTTATCCACGCTGGCAAGTTCTCGTTCAACCTATTCGAGCACGGCACAACAGAGTCGTTAGAAGAAACAAAATTTAATCATAATAAACTTCTCGAATCTCTATCTATAAGCGATAAGAAAGCCGCAGTGGTTTACGATTTTCACCCGAGACTCAAGACTTATAAAAATAAATTTAATTTGACTTTTTTGGATGAATCGGGTAAGATAACAACTGAACAAAATGCAAAGGAAATAGTCTTACACAATGCTTAACAAGCTCCTATTCGCTACCATCCTTTTTGTCATTGGTCAGACCATAACTTGGTTTTCGTCTTATGGGCAGTTCGTGTGGGTCTGGGCAAAGCAAAATCCCCTGATGATTGCCCTCATAACGGCAATCCCGGCACAATTGTGTTTCATTTACGGCGTTAAGTACGCTTACAGCTTTTTTGAGAATGGGTGGGGACCAAGGTTCTACATCTTTTCTCTATCATTTGTTGTAATGCCAGTTCTTTTTTGGCATTTTATGGGTGAACAGTTCTTCACAACAAAAAACATCTTATCGGTTGCTCTTGCAACTGCTATTGTCTACATCCAAATGAGGTTCAAATGAGAAAAGTCGAAAAGAATTGGGGCTACGAGATAATCTGGGCTGAAACTAAAGATTATGTCGGTAAGCTACTTCACATCAACGCTGGTCACAGGCTGTCCCTTCAGTACCATGAGGTAAAAGAAGAGACGGTTTATGTTGTTTCTGGCACGCTTTACATTTATGATGGCGAAGGCAACATCACCAAACTAAACCCCGGCGAGAGCTTCCATGTAACCCCGCTTCAGGTCCATCGCTTTGGTGCGAATGAAAGTGCTGTTGAGATTATGGAAGTAAGCACTCCGCATCTTGATGACGTAGTTAGACTAGAAGACGACTATGGCAGGAAATAGAAAAAACAAAACTATTTATAGCGTAATAGGAGAATAGAATGTCTTTTGCGACTGATAAATGGTTTAAGCACCTACACGAAGAGTTACTAACAGAGGGTCTTGGAGACATCGGGTTATCCGAGTTGATGATAAACTTGATACGTGCGGCAATGCCTGATGCTTCCGAGAAAGGCAGGGTATGGGTTGGCAACGCTTGGAAGTCAGAAGACCCCGTAATGCTTAGGAGAAGCGGACCGCAGTTTTGGGTAGACGCTATGGAAATGTTGGAGAAAATCTCTAAGTCCGATGCCTTTGCACAGTCAAGGTATGATGACGACCGAAACCCAGACGAAATCCCACCAAATGAGGCTGATAAAAATAACATCTTGGACAACGCCATAGAGACTTACAGACGCAGGGGCATGAGCAATTGGTCTAAAGCCCGCCGTAAGTTTATAAAGAAGGCAAGTCAAGCAAATATTCCAGATGAAGTGGTGATCAAAGCTGTCGCAGCACTTGATGATCTTGAGAGAGGCACTTGGGAAGACTTCAGTAACAGAAAAATAAGTAATGTCATCACGACTCTCAACCAAAACCCTAACAATTACGACATGATTAAGTCAATCCCGCCCGATGACTGGGATGAAGCTGAGATGGATTGTTATCAATTTCAGCAAGAACAAGAAGACCCGGATCAAATTATGCACACATTTGACGATGGGTCTTATTGGTATGATCTTCAGTCTAGTAACTGCTCGGTCGAAGGGGACAGAATGGGGCATTGCGGCTCAGACCAACGAGGTACACTATACTCTCTACGCAAGAAAGATGAGAATAAAAAGTTCTCAAGTTCCTATGTTACGATTGCTTATAACTCCTACGACAAGACCATTTACCAAATTAAAGGAAGAGCCAACGAGGCTCCTCCCGAATCCGTTTGGGGACACATTGCTTGGTTTATCGACAAGACGGAGACCGTGAGGGTCGAAGAAAGAGGTGAATACTCTAACGACCAAGGAGGCTTCGATAGGATGACCGCTGGACTGATAGAGCGCACACGCGGAGTAGAGTTCCCAAACAGCCCTGAAGAAAGAGCCAAAGAATTACTCGAAGAGTGCGAAAACGTCCGAGAAAGATATTACAACACTGACAGACTAGAGGGCGTCAACTTGAACGGAGTTTGGGTCGATGACGACGACGGCGAAGAATACATGTTCTGGTACGACCAAGTTCGTGAGATTATAGTCCCGTTCATAGACATTGAGATGACGGAGGTGCTGGCTGCCAAGATCAACAAAAACGAAGGGGGCATCAAAGAGGCAATCATAGACATTATCAACGAAGAAGACCGGAACGACATCTTCGATCAACGGCAGTGGGAAGTAGAAATTGTTTCTGCGGTCGGTGCCGAGCCTTGGCTTGATGGGTTGGAAGATGCTCAGCGCCCCGATGAAGCAAGCTACTATTATGCCTTTTATGATCTTAGTGGAATTCAGGACTACTTTATGTATAGCAACGGGAACAACATGGAGCCCGCTGGCTACGAAGAATTTTTAGACATAGCTTCAGAATTTGTCCAAGATATTTACGACGCGCAGGACGACATCCAAAGTCTCTTGATAGAAAGAAAGCTACTGAACCGATCGGGCGTAATGGACTACGCTGACAAAGTTAAACAAGAATTCAACAACTTCCGAGTCGTAGAGGGTGTTCGGAGCAATGAAATTGATGTTGTGTCTTCGGGTGTTCTGTTTAACACCACATTAGACGAGATGGACACCATTCTCTTCGCACTCAACTTCGCAGATCACCCTACAATAAGAGGGGGCTTGAAACTCAATCGCTACGCATCAACTCCTGTTTTCAGGAAAGAGATAATAAAAGAGTTAGCCAAATCAGAAAAGGCTGCCGCAGATTTTGCCAAAAAGCAAATGAAGCTGAACTATGGTCCAGAATACGAGAAAAAGATCGACAGCATATGGGACACAGCAAGACTTTCAGAATTCTTTGAGTCTAATTTGTTTGCTGGCATCAGAATTATTCGCAGCAAAACTGCTGATAACCCACGCCCCGCTCAAAAATTAGACTCTACCGTAAACCGATTTGACTACAAGTTCTCACTGAAGATCACAGGCGGCACATTGCCAGCCTTTGGTCCCTTTATGGAATATTATGACAACAATTTTGAGTTAATCACAAATGCCTTTTCAAAAGTAGTCAAGACAATGATTGCCGATAGGCTGAAAGACTTCAAAGCTAAGACAGGCAGCGACACAAACTTGCCTCTACAAGAGGCGCGCCCCAATCCAATTGATGTGCGAGTCTACGAAATTGATTTTGTTATGTCTTACCCCCTCGGTCAGGGCTTTGAAATCACCGACATCCACAACATCATTCGTGCGATTCCAGATGTGACAACCGTTCGTTCAGTTGGCAACGCCAAGAAGTCCCAAGGCAACAGAACTATCACCTTACAGAAACTAAAGTTTGCTTTACGAGGACAGAAAAACAGAATGGAGTGGGTCAGGCAGATTTTGCTCCCACAGATCCACAAGATTAACAGCAGCATTCGCATCCACAAAGTTGATCGTGCTGATTTGGTTACTTCAAGCAAAGCTAGACTTGAGGAAACTTACTACAATTCAACCATGCGACAGTCGCCCGGCAGAACAACTCCCGTCCCTTCTATTCAAAGCTTGATTGATGATTGGGTAGAGGGCGGTGTCATGTACGATCAGCCAGTAAACCAAAACCTAACTCGCTACAGCGTGATGATGCCAGTGAAAGATCTGGAGCACCTTTGCGGTCGCGAAGCTCGCAAACATGGAAATCATTTTGATGCTGGTTACGAAAACTTTATTCAGAATGGTCCACGCGACCCTATTTACTTAGCGATTGGCAAAAATGGGAGAGCGAAGATTACTGGAAATGAAGACGATTTGCGTTATGCAATCAAAGCAGGAGTAGAAGAGGTCCCAGTGTTTATCTCTTATCAGCGCCAAGTTTAGGAGAACAAATGAAGAAATCAATCCGTAGCATAGGGTCTATATTATTTGGAGTCATCTTCGGGTTGTTTCTTGTGACGTTGCTGACATTGCATCCACAGCCTGAGAACCCTCATAGTTATGAGACGACTTCTAAACACTACGACATAAGCCAGAAGCAGGCAATCAAGAGATCTGTGAATTCAGCAGTTCGTGTAATCTCAATGAATCTCAAGAGTGGCAATGTGTCCTCCCTAAGCGGCACCTACTTTGCTTTCGAGGGTAAGTTTTATGTTTTAACTTCTGCCCACGGGATTATTAGCGAATGCGATAGTTTAGTAATCTTTCACATACAAGAGCACAAAAGTTGCATAAAACTTGTTAAAATTGATCGTAATTCTGACTATGCCATCTTTGAGGTTGAAGAGATGCCATCGAGAACAGCAATTAAGATCCCCAAGGCTCTTGGAACTTGGAAAAAGAGTTACAACCTACTTGACAAGACATACTACACAGGTTATCCTAATAGCATAGGACCCACCACTTGGACCGGAAACATCTCTGGCTTTACTGGAGACTACTTAGTGGTGCAGACTTACGCTTGGTCCGGGGCATCCGGCTCAGGTGTATTTGACGAAAGAGGAGAACTAATCGGAATTATCATGGCACTTGATGTGGGGGCAAATGAGTATGGTTACCAAGTATTGAACAACTTTGTGATTGTAGTTCCTATCTGGCAAATTGATTTCGGTTCCCTATTGGAGTAAAAAAAATGTCAGATAAAGATGATAAAAATAGCCCCTATGAACAGGTGGCATGCAAACTAGATACTATTGACTTTTGCTTGCACAAAGCGCAGC
>CENK01002392.1_pt1 | contig 11846 bp, 19 predicted proteins | sample 530191 | NCBI WGS metagenome assembly CENK01 (sample SAMEA2619686, study PRJEB7988) | marine metagenome | biome: marine biome (ENVO:00000447); feature: deep chlorophyll maximum layer (ENVO:xxxxxxxx); material: "saline water (ENVO:00002010), including plankton (ENVO:xxxxxxxx)" | depth 60 m | reverse complement strand
CAAGAACTCATAGTCTACTATGAGAAAGCAATTAAACCAAAAGAGAAAAAAGAGCCGCCTAAAAAATAAAGCTTTTTAAATCTTCGTACTGTCTATCACTATAGTCTCGTAGGTATTCCACCAGCGAGACTATTTTTTTTGTGTTTTCAAAGTCGGGGTTCCAACCATCAAACGCTTCTTCTATATCTTTTTTTGACGGAGGCCCCTCAAAATCAATCGCTACGTTGCCGTCCTGTGTCAGAGATACTGACATCTTGTACAGCAGAGCGTCACGTTTAGTTGACATTATAACTCTCTAAGTCTTGTATTGGCAGATTGTAACAGTCTGCTCTAAACACGAACCCGTTACTAGGGTCATGTTCTCCCTTCTTATGTTCTGTGGCTCTTCGGAAAAAGTCTTTTTTACCTATGTATCCTAAGTACCAGCCAACAGACAAATCATACTTTATTCTTACAAAGGCGTAACCATCACAGTCCTGCTTAGTATTGAACTTAGCAACTGAACAGGAGTAATAGGGTAGTGGGGGAGATGAAGTTCTCTTAGTCTTCACATCAACTCTTGTGCCGTCATCAAGAATAATATCGTAATCAAAGGTGTTTGATGCCTCACCACCCAGAACGCTTACGGCTATCATCTCCCCAAGATATCCAGAATGAGAACCGTTTCCACGCAGTATAGAGTTGTTTAACTCACCTAGCATGAAAGCTTTGTGATCCGCCTTTTGACGCATCTCCTCAGTTATCTGGATTTCTTTTATCATATACTGTAATCTAAAGTTAATTCTTCACCTTCTTCTATTTCACATGTGGTAAAGAGATTGTATATCTGGCAGTCATCCCAATCATGTAACATATTTAACTCACAGTTATAATCATCTGAGTGATTTAAAAAGCCACCGATGGGAGTTCTGATAAGACCACTAAACATAGGAACTTTTATGTGTGTCATACCTAAGTCTACATCTTTTTCTATATCCACCACTGCAAAAATACCAAGACCTTCTATGTCACTTTCTTTTATTGTTATCTCTTCAGGTAGAGGTTTATAGTAAAAAGGATTGTACATAGGTAACATGTTTACACTAAACTCCTATGTCTACAAGTTCACAGACTTCGCCTGTGCAGCTAAGTTCTTGAGAACCCGTTGTGGTGTCCTCTATTTCAATTTCTTTTAGCCCTTCCCAGTTAATCGTATCGGGCATCTTCTTTACTAAACTCTCATACTCTTCTTTACTACAGTCAGTGTACGGTGCCTGTTGGTACGTGTGATCCGAGTGAGGCAGGAACGATACACCAGAGATGTGGTCAAAGTTCTTGTACACCCAATCACCGACCTCAAGCCACTCATGCTCTTTTACAGAGATAGTGATGGAGGGTTTGTGTTCGCACCAGTTTTCTGCGTATGTCTTCCACAACTCCAGATGTTCTACCGCCGTTAGGCTATCGCGGGTTAGTGCGCCTTTTGGTGACTGCACGGGAAAAGAGAACACAGTCATGTTGTCTTCATTACCTATCGCAGGTTCTGCAGGAATACCAGACTGTATCATAAACTGTGTCAGCGGGTCTTTGTTATCACCACGCACGGTACGAATGTAATACTCGCTGTGCCGGGGGTGGATGCCAGACGCACTATCGACTAACTGTGACACTGTACCTGATGGTTTTACACAAGTGATAGCTGTAGAGGCATTTATTCCTATGTTCTTAGACAGCTTCTCATTTGTCTTGACGGCTATCTGTCTGAAACCAACCAACATGTCTGTAAGCATACAGTTGTTAGTCGATAGCATTTCATTGTCTAGTATGCCTGTAAGACTAACTCCTAACAGCCTTTCTTCTTCCGTGTTCTGCTTCCATATCTTTCTCAGATATTTGAAGTCAGTGAGACAGGACTGATAGGTGCCGAGCTGTGTAGCCCATTCAATCTTCTTGGTAAGGCTTGTTACTGTATCTTCAGCCCTGACAACTACTTCTGTGAGGTTGCAGAACTGGTAGGGGCGTAGAATAATTTCAGAGCAAGGGTTAGTTCCAAACTCATGATCAGGATCACGACGACCAATACTAGCCACTTTGTTTTGTGCTGATTCACGATTAAAAATACCTCTCTCTCCAGACTTTGACTCATACAACGAGTACCACTCTTTTAAGAACGTGTTCATGTCAGGGCGCTCTGAGTAAACTGCAGAGTTATTTGCTAGCCCACGGTGCGGGTAGTCTCTAAACCAATCACCTGATTTAGCAACTCGCATTCTGTTTGAGTTAAGATCAGATAGAGAGATTAGTGCTGACCTACGCACACCACCTACAACAATTACACTAGCTATTTTGCACACAAGATCGTGACATTCTAGCGGTGATAGCTGCCTACCCGCAGCATTCTTAAACAGATTTACTGTAAATTTAAGAAGGTCATCAAGAGGCGCTGGACCAGACGATCTACCGCCAAACGTCTTTAAACGCGCTCCAGCGGGGCGTAGACGCGATAAGTCCCATTTTGGCACCTGACCAGCGTAGAGACACGCAATCAACTCACGGAGGCCCCTAGCCCATCCTGCCTTACTATCCTGTACAACGATGGTTGTTTCAGTCTCTTCAAAGTGTTCGTTCACCGTTGGCAAGTTTGCGGTGTACTGCCTCTCTGCAGAAAAGCCTACACCAGTGCCACACATGAGAACATACAGTATTTCATCAAATGCACGGGCCGAGTCTACAGGAATGTATGAGCAGTTGTAGCCAGCAGTGTTGTCACGTTCTAGGGCTAACCCTGAAGTCATTAAAGCTCTCATAGAGGGCATTACCTGAAGGCTAAGAACAGCCTCTTCAAGTTCTTTTCTGTTAGGGATTGTGTGTCCATACTTGTCCTTCATGGTGTGTTGCATGAACTCAAAGTATCGCTCCACAGTCTCTGCCCAAGTTTCACGCCTACTCCCAAGCCAACGTGCATAACGTGACAGATGAATAAACTCTTGGTAATCTGTTGGAAAGTAATTATTCTTCATTGGTTTTTTGTTCCTTAATTAATTTCTCTAGATACCACTCAGACTTCATCAAATCTTTTAGTGGCATTCCCTTGTGTTTGTAGCGGCATACATACTTTAGTATGTTACCTTTAAGATATCCGCTAAACTCTTCCTCTGTAAGAAACTCTTTGATCATATCAATAGTCTCCATGCTGCCCTGTGTGTAGTGCTGTGGGCTGTTTACAGCGGCTACTAGATCTGTTTTATACTTCTTTTCGTCTGGCATCAGTTGTCCTCGCTGAACTTTACCTTAATAACATTGTCGTACACATCTTCTACTATCAGTTTTTTGCTCTCTTCCTTCTCTTGTGATTTTTCTACTATCTGTTCCAGCGTAGCTTCATGCCCTAACTGCATGAGATAGTCATAATCTGTTTCGAGGAGACTGAGCATCCCTTGTTGCAGGATGTGCGCGGCAGATACGTCCTTGGAATCTGACGTATCATATGCACGAACACTCACCTTGTCAAATCCTTCAGGATCAAAAACAATGTACAGCCTATCTCGGGCTAAAAAGAATGTCTCTTCCTCTATTCTATCTCGCATCTCATCGTCTATAAGATCATCTTCCGGCTCAAAAGTAAAACCATCATCATTCATCAAACCACTCCACAGGTATCTTTTTATGCGCCCAATCAAATCCGTGGCGCTCTGCCCAATCTGCATGGGTAGTCTTTGAACCCTTGTATATTTTTTTATTAGCATTAGCGAAGAAGAACTTCACTTCAGTGTCCGGGTTCTGTTTCTTAACAAGCAGGTGCTTTACTCTGTCCTGCTGTGTCAGTCGTCCTTTTACTTCTATGTATATATCATTACGAGGTATGTAGAAGTCAGGTATGTAGACTTTGGGATCAGGCTGGTATGGTATCTTATCGGGTTCAAACTCCCAACTAATACCCATACGGCTTATAGCTACAGCAACTTCTGACTCAAACTTTGATCTAAAACGCATAGTAATCAAACTTATTTTTATTTTCAGGGTTAGTGTTTACTATCTGTATGTAACCCTCTCCTAAATCTTTCTGTACATACTCAGGAGACGTATCTCTTACAATAGAAAAACTTCTAGATGGAAATACTACTAACCTGCTTTGTCTTAGCATAGAACGTATGGCATCAAAGCAGCGGGACATTTTCCTAGAACCTTCATAGTTAAACTCTTCTGCAGTCCACATACCCTCCGAAGACATGTTCTTTCTATATATAATTGGAAGCTGCATGTTCTCGTGTAGAGATTTTACTAGTAGAGCATCTATGTGTGTGCTATCTCCTTTATCTGTATCAAAGTATACGAAGGCAGCTTTTGGGTTGAACATTGTTTCAAACTCAGTGATAGTCTCTGTAATATATAGTGGCATCAGATTTCATCCTTTACATGCTTTGTGTACCATACTCTCGGTCGAGTATTTGCTGTAGAAGTTGTCTTCTGTTTGTATGCAGCATTAGGCCAGCAGTGCATCTTAAAACCACAGTAAGAACAGGTTCTATTCATAAGCCGGTTGCCTGTTCTTTTAAGGGTTCCTGTCTCTTTATCTTTGTAGGTTTCAGGTTCATCGGAAAAAGAACGCTCAAACTTCTCACTACCAAGAACACTGCGTATATTTTTATCGGCTAATTTTAGGGCTGCTTCTCTATCTTCATCCTGCACCAGCGGCGTCTCACATACCGCCCACTCGCCTGTAGCCTTGTTGATAGCTATCCAGCCACCAAAGGTAGAGCCAGCCGCCTCTGCGTACAGGTAGCCCTGCGGCACATAGCCAAACACATCGTCCTTCTTGATGTTGTTGTACCCACGATTAGCCGCAAACTTCATAGAGAATGCACCGGGAGCAGCACTCTTTATATCATATATCTTATCATCTATTTTGACATCGTATGTGCCACGCAATGTGGTGCCACCAATGTCTAGGCTAACGCCTTCCTGTTCACTCTGTATATTTACACCTGCAGCTTTCATAACTGTTACTGCTATAGCCTCTATGATGTCTCCAAACAGAAACTTCATAACCATTGTGTAGTCTACATCTTCTTCTATGTCATCTCTTGCGGATAACTTTTGCTGGCATAGAGGCTTGCCTACGCCAGACATACGTACTTTTGAACCACGCTTTTCACTGAACTGACGTTCGATAGCGGAGCCACACATCTCCTTAAATTCGTTGATGAGATGAGGGGGAAGACCTTCGCCTTCACCCCTCGACGCTTTTTCTAGGAAATGCTGTACTTTATGTAGCAGCATTGAGGTCATTAGATGGCCTCTGCATTTTCCAACGCTTTTGCTACATCTAAGTCATCCATAGCAAGCACGTTTTCCTTACGTTCGCTGTACTGTTTGAGTACACGCTCGTTCCACCTCTCAATGTCCTTCATAAAAGTATTGAGAGTTTCTACATCCTCATCCACAATCTTTACAGGCTGCGGCTTATCAAACACTGGAGTGTAGTACGTGATGCCTCCATTCTTATTACGCTTGGTGGCAATGTTAACCTTCTGACCAAAGATAATTTTGTTGGAAGGCACTTCACGAATGTAGTTAGCCACTGGCATGAATGCAGAACCACGGGCAGACCAGATAAAGGGAGTGCCTTTGAGATCAACAGACTCACCAGTAGTGTCTGTAGCATCTTTAGCACCTGTTATAACACCATATATAACCTGCGTACACTTGATGCTTTTCTGTTTAGCATGTTCAAGCGAGTTAGTTGACAGAGCTTCAACTTCTTGCTTGTTCAGTTTACCACACTTCATACCACCACTTGTATCAGGGAAGTCATCACTCAGAGACGGAGCGAGAACAGTCCTGATAGAATCTTCAGGAGACTGTTGGTTCCACAAATCATAGGAGTAGTAGCGGACAAACATCCGCACAGAGATCTCCTTAGCATACACAGTATTGTTGTCCAGACGAATACGGAAGCTGCCCTTTGGCAACGGCTCACCGTCATCGTTGTCTGCCTGTTGTTCAATTGCTAGCCGGGGTAGTCCCTGTTGCACGTTTGAACGTGTTTCAGTCTGACCGACCATAGCTGCAAGTTTAGCCATGTTCTCTTCGTTCAGATCGTCCATCGTAATCATATCGCTCATATTTCTAGCTCCTCTAGATTAAGCCAATCAGTACCCATTTTGAGTTCTATCTCAATGGGCATATCAAAGTCAATACCAAACTCTCTACTACATTCTTCAGGTATACACAACATACTCCTTTTTAATAATTCAACCATCCAATCTTTTTCGTCAGGGTGAACGTCCATGATTATGGAATCGTGGACCGTGTTAATTATTTTACTTTTTGGAACAGGATTTACCATCTCTTTCAAAGACTTGTGAAGCCTTATCAGGGCTAATGGTAAGAGGTCTGCCGTAGCAAAACCCTGCACCGGATAGTTCTTGATCGATGTTGATCCAACAGTTGTACCATACCTAGTATACTTTGCATAGGGAAAAGCGTACTCCCTACCAGATGGTAGAACAACCTGTTTGTCTGTTACTGCTTCTTCTTGCAGCTTGTCGTGCCACTCAGTCACACCCTGATACTTGTTACGGAAAGCAGAGTAATAAGCCATCTCCCGATTAGTCCCAAGCACACCACCATACAGCGGCTTGAAGGTGTGAGCCTTTGCGTCCTGACGATTAACCCCCATGATCTCAGCGGTGTAAGAGTGTACATCGAAGCCACTCTTTACCTCTTTATAGATTACAGGGTCTTGTGATAAATAGCCAGCCACACGAAACTCTAGCTGTGAGTAGTCGCCTTCTAAAATATAACCACCTTCATACCTAGAAACAATCGCTTCTCTTGCAGGGAATGTTGCTCCTCTCGGCATATTCTGAAAGTTTGGTCTACTTGACGACAGTCTTCCAGTAGCAGTGACGCACTGATTAAAGTTAGGATGAATAAAACCTCTATCATCTTGATACTTCTCCAAGCTATCTACAAACGTATTGAGGTACGTTCTTATCATTGAGTAACGTGTGTACTTGTCCACGAACTCTCTTGCCTTGCCCTCTAACTCAAGACGTATCTCGGACAAAGTTTCTTTATCTGTTCTAAAACCTGCAGCGGCGGTATCCTGTGGTCCACGAGGTATGACCCTTAATCCTGCTGGCTCGTTTAACTTTACATAGACAACGCCTGTGCCACCACAAGTTTTACACTTCACGGTGTTTTTGCTTAACTCGCCAGACTTTAGTCTGTTTCTTTTACGGCCTGTGCCACCACAGTCCTCACACCTCTCGCCTCTGGTCTTGCGGAACACAGGGGCTAAATCTTTCACTGTCTCCTTAAACATTGTAGGAGACATTTTTGTTTTACGCTTTTGTTTCTTGGTATGTCCGCGCTGCTCTGTTCCTATATTAAACGCTTCTTTCCACGCAGTCTTGTCCACCACCTCGCGGGAATATAGCAGCTTACTGCGGTCATCAGGGCTATCAAGGTTGATCGGAGTATCTCCCATAGCAATCTCAGCGATATCCATAAGGTCACTGTATAGCTGATCATATTCTGCTTGATAGTCCGCTTTAATCTTTGCAAGTTTTTCATTTGATATCTTTATTCCTGCTCTCTCAATGTCGATGAGAACGTCTAGCATCTCCATACTAAGTTTTACAACTTGTTTCAAACTAGGCTCTCCTTGCTAGGCCAAGACATGTCTAGTTCTGCTAGTTGTTCTTTGGCTAATTGAGTCGTTGTATTTACGTCAGCCATACAATACTCTCTAACTATATCACACGGCATATCTTCGTAGGATACTTTGTCCTTGATATAATTGTCAGTAAGGTCCACTCTTTTTTCAGACAGGCCCCTGCGCTTGGCACATTCTGCAAGGCTAATTGATTTTTTGATACCACGACAAAGTAGGTACTCAGCTATCATAGTATCCCACAAAAACATATCGTACTGAAAGCCACACTCTCTTAGCCACTGCAAATCAAACTTCAAGTTGTGACCAACTAAGCAGGTTGTTTCATCTAACTTTTTCTGCAGCCTGTCTTTTGCTTGAGGTGTAGGCTCACACTGGTTGTGAAAGAAAAACAACTCATTGCTTTCGAACACTGACAGGTCTGGCGTAAAACTTCTGTAGCCAACAAATACAATCTGCTGACCATCATACGGAGATGATGTAGAACTTTCAAAGTTCATTGTAGTTTCTATGTCGAGAATGGTGATCATGAGAATATATCTCTATCACCATCTCGCCGTAAAACCAACGACCCATGCCAACCATTTATCTTGTTCTTCGAGAACTTAATGGTTCTAAACTCTTCATGTTCCGCTACCCCAATACCCACAATGATATCTGCTTCACCAGCCTTGCCTGTCTTACTACCATCAAGCATGGAATAGTCTATACTCTCTCTTCCGTGAGCATCATACGACGCTTGGGAGATTGCCCACACTGCCACGTTATGCCGCTTGGCAAGCTCTCTGGACCTGCAGTACAACTCCTTCAGCCGCTCATCGCCGCGTGAGAACTCACCATCGATCCTGATCTTATCTAGCTGGTCAATGAATACTACGTCAACTTCATTGCGTGAGCAGTAGTCCTCAACCTCTTGTATGGACGTACCAACACAATCCATGAAGGATATGTATGGTAGTATGTTCTCTTGATACTCCTGTACAAAACCCTGCTTGTCCTGCAGAACTTCGAGACGAGAGCGTTCTGTAATAGATTTAGCAACACGCATACGAGTCTTCTTCACAGGTTCTTCGTTACCCCAGTATGCTACATGAAACTTGTTCCGCACATACCAGCCGGATAGCCACGCAGAAAAACTTGTCTTACCTATCTCTGGCCGTGCAAAGATCACACCAAGATTTTGTCGGTCTATGCCGGGTACGTAGTCGCGTATCTGTGTAGGAAAGATGAACTCAGGATCACGCTCGAACTCTTCCAAGCTATCTTCAATGTTGTCCTCAAGCACTGTGTAGCTCTTGGAGCCTTTAACCTCATTGTTCTTTAGTTCTTCTACACTAGTAAGCAGAGAGTAAGTATCGCTAGATTTACCAAGAAATATGTCAAGGGCTTCTTCTCCTATCTCTTTTGCCTTTGCTCGTTTCCAAAAACTATGCAGAACATTTCCTGCCAGTTCAGGGTTTACTGTTATGCCTTTTAGTTCGTCTAATTGTTGTGTAGCCTTTTGCTTAGTCGCTTCAGGCATGGCCGGATAACGCTCATCATGTGCCAATGCTACATCAGCTAGTGAGAGATCACCCTCGTATGTTTTGTGTAGATGGCTAATAGTTTCTACAATGGTAGCCACCTCCTTTGAGAAATACTCCTTCTTAATTAAACCAGATACACGATTGAAGTTGTCCTTCTGTAGACATGCTACAAGCACAGCCTTATCAATCATATCTTTAGTACCTCCTTTGCTTCATCCTCAGTTAATCTTTTCAAGTCTCTATCCAAAAGACACACATCAACAATGTCTCCGTATGCAGCGTTCAGTCTTAGTGCAATGTCTACAGATTTATCTGAGGCATCTTTGTCTAACGCTACAGTAATCTTTTCAAACCCATCCAGTTCAGATAAAGCCTCATCTTGTAGAAATGTGCCTAGTAGCGCCACACCTGTTGCAAAACCTGATATAGATGCCGCTGATGCACAATCCTCTACAATCACCGCTTGATCATGTTTACCGCAAATAAACGGCAGCTTGCTTCCGCCGTATCTGTACCATTTTGGTCCTGAATGCAGACCGGACCCGATGTACCTACCAGCAGCATCAACTATCTTTGCTCTATCTTTTACAAGAAATACAGCCCTGTCTCGCTTGTAGTCATACCGTATGTCAGCTAATCCCTTTGACCAAGCAGAAGTACAATTGTTTCTTCTAATGTACTCAAAGAAATGTATAGGATAATTATTCTTGCGCCAGTTCTGTTTTTCTATCTCAAGCCCTACAGGTTCATGTGGTTTTAGGATTTCATCGTGTGCAGAGAAAGAGGATGCACTTAGTCCCTCCTTAATTACACCACCCTTACTACAGTTTGCATGAAAGCAATAGTATTTTATACAATCACTAAACTGAGTAACAGATAGAGTATTAGTTCCATCACATACAGGACAGTCTAATCTTTTAGAAGTACCAAGAGGTATATCTAGATTATAGATATAATCTTTAATTATATTATTCATAAATATAATATCCTCAATTTCGGGACACGGCAACATGCCTCCTAGCATGGATTTTTCAGCATGTCAAATATATTTTCGCTTGACACTCAAAAAAATCTCATGTATGGTGCAGCTTCCTTCAACAGCAGAGGTGAGCCATGATCACCCTATATGGAAGCAAAGTAGAAAACCCGGACATGATGCGCCGAATAATCGAGGCCACGGTTCAGGATAAATTCTTTACAATCGAGTTTGTCAAGTCGGATGGCAGCATCCGTAAAATTAATGGCCGTCTTGGTGTCGAGAAGCACAAGAAGGGCGGCAGAGATTGTAATACCAACAAACAAATGATGACTGTCTATGACAATTATGCCAAAGGGTATAGAAATGTCAATCTTACTAAAATTAACTCACTGATAGTTGATGGGATCAAACATGAATTTATCTGAAGAAGAAAGACAAATTGTAGCCTCTCGTGTAGAGGCAGAAATCAATCTATGTCTAGAGGAGTTTGAGGATACTTTAAGTGTAACAGAATCTGCGTTGATACAGTCTATGCTTTCAGTGATGAGTCATGCGCCGAGTGACAAGCATGGTATTCTGCTTATCACACACTGTCTAAATCAAATATGTAACCTATCCTTAAAAAACCCAGAGGAGTGCGTTGATGGTTAACTGTGAAGAGTGCAACGATATGGCAGTTGTAACAAGGAATGGTCAAAAACTATGTGCAAGTTGTTGGTTTGATAAGGAAAAGATAAGTGGTAGCCACAAGAAAACACAAAGACGAGTTTATAACAGAGATATTTCGACTAAGCAGAGAGCGTAGTCTGTCAGCCCGTCAAATTGCAGAGGTAATGTCACCTAAGTACAAAGACTACAATGGCGTGGATATGTCAAGAAATGCTGTAATAGGTATTTTGAATAGATATGCTAATCAGTTTACTTACATGGGTAAAAAGAAACCAAAACGTGTAGATTTTTCTACAGTTGTCGAACAACTAGAGAGTGCAAGACAAAACATGAGAAACAAAGATCAGTACAGAGTTAGAAAGTGCTTATCTTGTCGGAAAGAAAAACTACTGCACAAAGTCATGTTTGTGTGTGATAGATGTAAGTCTGGTGCTAATTACAAGTCCCCTGTAGAAGACTATAGAGTGTCGTACTGATATGAATGTCAAAGAGAAGAAGGGTCTACAGTCAAAGCTAGGCGTGATGCGATATTACGCAGACATTGGATACCATGTGTACAATGAAACGAACAATACTGGGCCTGTAGATTTTGTCGCCATAAATCCTGAAACAAAAGACGTAAAACTTGTCGAGGTAAAAACAATGTCGTTCCGTTCCGAGACTGCTAATTGGAAGCCGGGTACGATGATTAATCGTCAGCTATCTTCCATTCAGAAGAAACTAGGTGTAGAACTGGTCTATTACAACATTGATACAGGACAGATAAAATGTCGGAAATAAAAAAACGTCGGGATTACAAACAGCGCAGCAAACGGCCACAGCCTGAGTACAGCACCCGCGCTTACGATGGTAAGACGCTGCGCTGGGAGTGGAAGTATGAAGGTGAGTTAGGTATCTATCCTAAAGATTGGGCTAGACGTTTTCCTCACCTAGCAGAACGTGGACGTTGGGTAATAACTGAGATAAAGTAAATGAGACAGATAAGCCTAGAAACTTCAAAAGAAGAACTACA
>CENK01012064.1_pt1 | contig 11871 bp, 16 predicted proteins | sample 530191 | NCBI WGS metagenome assembly CENK01 (sample SAMEA2619686, study PRJEB7988) | marine metagenome | biome: marine biome (ENVO:00000447); feature: deep chlorophyll maximum layer (ENVO:xxxxxxxx); material: "saline water (ENVO:00002010), including plankton (ENVO:xxxxxxxx)" | depth 60 m | reverse complement strand
TTGTACGCCAAATGTGGCTAATGCTAATGTAAATGGATCCATAGTCTACTTTCCTAATATTAGCATATATTACCATTTTACTTGTTCAATATCAACTCGTCAACAAAACGACCTTCGTATTGATGTTCTCCAACATGGCTAATATTATCTAAAATATATGCGTAACATTTACCACCTATATCTTTCCATAATTTGCAAAATGCAAAATCTTCCCCTAAGAATGTTTTAGTTTTAGGATCGTGTAGAGTATCAAAGAAATTCCACATGTGTGGCTTAACTACTAGTTTACCATTAATAATAGTATTTTGAACGATTTCTTTGTCTGGATAAGCCTTAACCATTTTATTAATTACTTCTTTTTTTATAAGCATACACCCAGTTGGTGCATGAGTTACTTCTATAATTCCTTTATCCATTTTAATATTATTATCATTTTCTACTCTCATAGGGTATTGATTCATAGATTTTCTTAAATCATTAGGTGATTTAACTTGCCCCTTTTGAAATTTTTCATAACCTTTTTCCCAAGAAAAAGTTTTTAACGGATAAGGTATAGATATTACATCTTTGTCTAAATCTAACATTTTAAATATTGAGTCTGGATCGAAAGATATATCAGAATCAATAAATAACATATGTGTTGCTTTTGATTCAAGAAAGGCTGCAACACACAAATTTCTTCCTTGAGTAACTAATGATGATTTCATTAATTGAAATTGAACATTTATTTTTTTTTGAAAACATGCTTGTTGAAATAATAATAATGCTTGAGTGTAATGTAGAGATACATCACTATGTACAGGTGTACATACTAATACTCTATAAGGAGACTCGTCAAGTTGTAGTTTAGGTAGTTCTTCTTTCTTCCAAAGTGGTGTAATAGCCGTTGTATATTCTTTAACTTTAGGTCTAGGTTTCAAAGGGTTTACTTGTAGGTCTTTTAGAGTTTGATATGTATCTTCATTTACATATGTTTTATCTTTTTGCACGCAACGCTCCTTTTAAAAAATTCTCCCATTCCATGCCTTTCTTATTCCAATTATAAAATCTTTTATAAAATTTTTGTTGTTCTGTTAAATGTTCTTGCATAAAATCTTCATGTAAATAACCTGCTGCTACTTGTATTGCATGTGCCGTAGCAATAGCCATACTTTCTAAATCATCTGTGTAATTAACATACACAGGCCATTCACCACAAGTTTCGTAAAGAGCACCTAGATTATTGGTAATAACATGAACACCAGCTGACAATGCTTCCATAGCTGAGATACAAGAAGTTTCTTCAAATATGCTAGGGTATACAAACATGTCATACTCAGGCATTTTTTCTAAAATATATTCATGGGGTTTATAACCAATGTAATTTACATTTGGTAATTTTTTTGCTTGATCATATAAAGGTTTAAATTGTTCATCATGTTCTTTACTAAAGTCACTACCATAGACTTGTGTAGAACTATAAACATCCAATGTTATATTAGGATCTTTTATTTCTTGCATTGCTCCTAACAAAACATTTAAACCTCTCCATGGAGTACAATGATGTATTATTTTAATCGGGTCACCTTTTTTATATATTTTTCTTGTTGGAAAACTCAAACACCCATTCTTAATTACTATTGATTTATCAGTTGGTATGTCAAAAAAATATCTAAATTTTTCGTAGTTCCAATGACTGTTAAAAACATACCAGTCATATTCTTTATGTCTTTCTTTGTTTCCAAAAAACTCTTGTAAGTTAGGTTGATCGTATGAATTTTTTTGCCATAATATATTTATTTTATTTGGATCTAAAGGAACCTTACCCGGTATAGATGTACATATCTGTACTGATTCTACTAAATCTTTTGGACAATGCTTTAAAAGCATTTCCATTTGTAACTCTGTACCACCTCTAGAATCCATTTATAATATATATTTGTTCTTTATTGTATAAGTTAATATCAGTTTGTTTAACATTAAATTGAGTATGAGGCAACACTTTATAAGCATGTCTAGAATTTTTATACAGCTCTTTTGCACTTTTTAAAAAACCATATTCTGTATAGTTAGATTTATTTACATTTTCAAAAAGACTATCATTTATTATATCATCTAATATAAGCATTAAACCCTGCATATTGTTTTCTATTGCAACCATTGAATCATCTAATTGTATTTGATTATTTTCATATCGTTCAAGAATATTTAACCTAACAGGATCTAAATTATTATAAAAGTTTTTTTGTATATCTAAATTTTTGTTTATAAATATTCCACCATATCTATGTAAGAGACAAGCTTTTACAAAATCTTTTTTTAAATAAAAATTTATATTGTCATAGAATTTTAATTTATCCTTATAATTTTTTTCAATAAAATCTTTAATTTCTTTTTCAGTCCAGTGTATAAAAATAAAATCTTCGAATAACTTTTGACATTTTATTTCATCGAAACTATGTATTATTTTATTTATCATTTGTTTATAGTTGTATCACCAATAACTAAACTATCTAATTCAGAATTTTTAAGTAAAGCTAATGCGTCTGCAGGTTTACCTGCTATTGGTTTACCATTATCATTCAAAGAAGTATTTAATAACATTGGAAGACCAGTCAGTTTTTTAAACTCAGATATAAGTTCATAATAAATATTTAGATTAGGTTTTACTGTTTGTATTCTGCTAGTATTATCTATATGTGAAATAGGTTCAAATACTTTGTCTTTAAATTTAACACTGTATTTCATATAATCACTTTCTCCTTCCCAATCAAAATAATTTTTTGTATCTTCTATTAAAATTGATGCTGCAAAAGGTCTATAATCTTCTCTATGTTTTACTTTACTATTAAGTATATGTTTTCCATTTTTAACTTCTGGACTCATAAGTATTGATCTATTACCTAAAGCTCTTGGTCCTATTTCACCATGTCCTTGATACCAACCAATAATTTTACCATTAGCTAAATCTTCTGCAGTTTTTTTAATTGTTTCTGAAGAAGCGTCTTTTTCTGGTCTCATATCAGATTGCCAATAAGGATAGCCAGTGTTTTTAAATTTTGGTTGATTGTAATGTTGCCTTAAAAATTCAATACAACCTAAAGACAAGCCTTCATCATTACAATGAGGTGGTATAATTAAATTAGGAAACTGTTTTCTTATTTGTGTATTTATACACACATTGTGTGCTACCCCACCAGAATAAGTAATAACATCATTTGATTTTGCATACTTCATAAAAAATTTAGGAAACGCAACTTCCATGTAGTCATGCAGAGTTCTTAAATAATCTATAAATTTATAATTAGCTGCTAGTTCACTTCCTACACATTTTACAAATTCATTATAATCAAATATTTTTTTAGTATCATTTAATTCGAATTGTGACATGTAATCATAATACTTTTGATTAAAATTACCAAAAGCTTTTAAGGCCATTAGTTTGCCTGCAGCATCATCACCAACTGCAAAGATGTTCATGTGTTCACCCATAAGTGACAATTGTTTACCCAAAGAAAACATTGTTTCTAAAGTAAATACATCTACAAATTTATTATTAGAAAAAATACTACAAGATCTTCTTAAGTCACCAAACCCATCTAATACAAAGTCAACATCTGCTTTATCAACAAGTGGCCAATTAGATAAACTATGAGCATAATGATGATCAACTCTAAATACTGGACAGTCTAAATCAGTAAATGGTTTTTGTGGTATTTTAAATTTTTCAAAAAGAGCTTCTGGATCTTCTTTTTTAAGGTGAGGATATCTAAAAACATCAATCACTATAGCTATTGCGTCTAGGTCAGATAGTTTTATATTTAAATAATTTTCTATTTCACACCATTCAAAAAGATTATTACATCCATAATGTTTAATTTGATTGTACCGTTCGTGTTTAAAATACTTTACACTTGTGCCATCAGAGTAAGAAATATTTGAGTCATGCTCACATAATCTAAGACCCAAAAATTTCATTCTACTATTTCTATGTTACCACTAATAGTCATGGCTTGATCGTTAGGCTTTACCATATGTTCTAAATAACTTGGAAATAAAACCATATCTCCTTCAACAACATTTGGTGCAATTGTAGGATCTATATAATTTTCTAATCCTAATGCATAAATCATATCATGAGCAGGGTGAAAAAATACAGTTTGAGGTTTTGGTAACTTTTCATATATAGTAAAACTAAAATGTGACTTTACATGCATGTGTCTATCTTGAAAAGTATTTTGATAAATGTTTCGCCAAATATTAATTAATCTTATTTTTTTTACATTTAAATCAATAAGACAATTATTAATTTTATTTAAAAGATATGTTTCACCATTTTCTTTTAATATATTATCCTCTGGATTTTGACTGAAAGAAGACAAAGTTTGACTTCCCCAATTTGGTTTAAAATTCTTGCTATCTAGAAAAATTTTTGGTGGTTGTATTTTAGTTACCCAAATAGGACTACCAAATAATTGTTGATACATTATTCTTTGGTTTTACTAACTAGCTCCAATTTTGCAACCTTTATTTCTAGGTCTTGTTGAAAATCATCCACAGTAGTATCAGTGTTGGGATCAGCAACATCAGAATCAAAATGAGCTTTGCTATCATACACCTTACCTGTTCTTTTGTGCTTAACAATTTCTTTCGCTACCGCTGGTATTGTAATTAAATCGTCAGACATTATTTTATTACCTCTGTTTCTTTAAAAATTTCATTTCCTATATCTTTATTTATTTTATACACTTCTGAGCGTATTTCAACTGCAGCACCCATTAATTTTCCTGCAAATTTAGCAACTCCTTCAGGGGTTAACTCGAAATGTTTTTGTTTATTTATTAACTTAATTTCATCATCATCAAACTCTATTCTAAAGTTTGCAGTGCCTTCTAATCTTTTAAATATCATACTCTTCCTTGTCCTTTATAACGTTGTTTTTTACATCTTCTTTTTTCATCTTTATTTTTATTTTTCTTGTGTGCTCCTGGTCCTCTTTTCTTTGGCTTATCCCTAGGGATAAAATGCGTAAATTTTTGTTTAGCCATTTTGATCAGATCTATTTATCAAAGCATAAGAAATGACACCTTGAATAGCATCAGCTGTAGCAGATTGTACTTTTATACTATCACTTTCTTCTAAAACTAAAACTTTTCCTGCTACATCAGTTTCTGTAGAAGCGTTTGCAACAGTCTTATGAAAAAATTCTGTATTGCTTGAAGCACTATTATCCTTAACTTGACATTTAACTAACACAGTACTACCCAGTTGATTTGTTATATTCATACCTTTTATTAATGCTCTTGATTGAGAATCGATAGTCAATACTGTTGTAAGATTTGATGTTGTAAGATTAAATGATTGATTTTTATATTGTAAGGACATTAGTTATTAAACCAAGTAAATGCTTGGTCCTCCTCTGCTTGATCAACTTGAAATGTTGTATTTAATTGATCTGCTAATGTTCTTAATGCTTGAGCAATTTGTCTTTGGTTATCCTCAGAATATTGATCAGTAGGTTCTGGTATAATAATATTAATTTTTGCCATAGCTAAATATAAACCATATTGAAAGATAATGCTAGTCGGTTTTTTTCTGATTTATTAGTTTCTACTTCATGAGGCACCCAACAAGGAAAAAATAAAATACCTTTTTCTACAGGTTCAAGCTTATATTGATGCCAAAAACATTTATCTTTGTTATAAAGTTCTTTGTGTTGAACTATTGGATTAGGATTAGAAAACACTATATCTCCAGAATTTTTAGGTGTTTGAATATAATATACTCCAGATAAATCACATGCACCATGTATATGGTTTTTGTTTCTTGAACCTGGTGGGTTTTTACAAATCCAAGCACTTGTAATAGATACTTCTTGGTTTGTTTCATCTTTAAATATTTCTTCAATATTTATTTTAATATCTTTAAAAGCATCTGTTTTACACAAATTTTGTGTTTGTATAGAACCATCTGTAGAACTATTTAATGCAGTGTAATTATTTTTTACTGCTTCATCAAATATTTTTATAAGTGTATTTATATCTAATTCAACTTGTGTGCTCCATATTGGAGTTTCAAATAGATCATTTCTTATCATATAAAAAATGTATTATCCTCGCATACCATCGGGTTGTACATCGGCTCTAAATGTTCCAAATCTCCAATTTTGGCCTGTAGATAAATTAGCAATTTTTAAACTAGCAGCTCTACCTCTTGCTCTAGTATTAACTTTGTCAGTCGTTGAAGTTATCGTAAAAGGTCCGAGAGGCGAGGACTTTGATGCGTCAGTCGAATAATTTCTAAGGTTTATTGTTACCTGTGCATTACCAGTAAGTAATTTAAAATCAGGAACAAATCTTCTCATGCTCATGAAATCTTGCCCTTCTCCTAAATCAAAATCACCAGATTCTATAAATGCAGGGATTGCAGTTGGGGTGCCTGCAAAATCTACTTGATCATTTCCAACTTCATGTGCATAGTATGTAGATGCACCATTAGCTGCACTTACTCCAAGTATTGTTGGGAAAGAAGGTGTACCAGTGCCTATAAATTCAGAAGCATAAGGGTTATCGTAAAGTGTAGCATCAAACCAAGTAGTTCTTGATAATGAACCAGTCGTCCAAGTATTTTCTGTATAATTATAAGTAACAACTCTATCAACAGCAGTAGAATTAGCTTTAGGGTAGAACCAACTTATCTCTTCATACAAATGATTTAAGCCAGCATATACTTGTTCACCAGAAGTATAATTTATACCTAAATTATCTCCTTTTGATGTAAATACAAAATCTTCTACTAAACAAGGTACACTTTTTACTGTACCATCATAAACAAAAAATCCTCCTGCTTGACCCATCCACCAAACTGCACCATTTACATATTTGATAGCGTGTTGTCCAATCAATCCACAATTACTACCTACTTGTCTAATTGAAAATGTAAAAGGTGGTCCAACAAACTGCATTACATAAGCAGATGTATCTGTTAAAATTAAAATATAATCTTTTGCTTTAGCAGCTCCAACAATTTTTACACCTGAGTCTAACCTAAATGTTCCTGCAGTATTTGTTGAAGTAGGTAAATAATCACTTAAATTTTCTTGGTCTGAAAATCTAATAAACATTTTATCTTGTGATGTAGTATTACCTATACTTGTTTCTGTTCCCATAATAATTAAGTGTCTATCTCTTTCAGAAACAATTGACATGACTGATCTAGTGGGTGCACCAGTAACTACAGAGGCTCTAGTTTCTAAAGCGTTACCAGATGCTTGTATAGGATTCCATTCATATGTTTTACCATTTTTTACAGTAGCAATTAGCTTTTCGCCAAAATGATCAAGAGACCAAGAGGCTGGCTCTAGGATTACCGAACTTGTAGTAGATGTTTCTCCCCAAGCTGTATAGAACTCAACTGTCGATCCATTAGAATGACTGCTTCTTGTTCCGGCTACACCTCTTGTTATTTGTTGCAATATATTTCCACTTATTGCTGTGTATGAGATAAATTCTGTACCTACCTTTATTGTACCGGCAGTTGGAAAATTTGTCGTGCTAGTGAGTGTGATATCTGTTGACGATCCATTGTTACCAGCAGTATCGTCAGCTAGAGCACCGTCTAAAGTTGATAAGGTACCGGTTGCTCCTCCCCAAGAAGATGTGCCCCAACCGTAACCTGCAGTCTGCGTTAAGGGACCTACATTTACATAAGGATTGATGGTAGCAGCACCAGCTCCAGATGTTGTGCCAGTTGCTGCAGTGGCCATGGTTACAGTAAAGGTATCCGATGTTGGAACTGTAACAACTTCATAAGTGTTTGTTGTAAAATCAGATGTTGAATATCCAGATCCAACTGGTACTGTAACTGCACTAAAAGTAAGTAAGTCACCAGCTATAAGACCGTGAGCAGTTTTATTTACTGTCACTGTCGCAGAAGTATCTGTCGTGTTAAAAGTAGCACCTGTTATTGTCCTATCAAAAGGAGTGATGTCATAGAAAGCACCTTCATAGTATATAATTAATGCTTTGTTAGTGCCAAGTGCAGCATACTTTCTTCCGTCTAGATCAGCCCAAACAAGTTGTTCTCTAACTGCTCCAACAAGAGTCTTACTTGTAATTTGAGCCCATCCACCTATCTTTTCAGGTAAACCATACCTAAATCTTACAAAGTCTCCATCTGCCCATTGCCCTTCAGCACCAGTAGCAGTGACTTGTTTATTAAATCCAGGTCTAATTTGTATATTTGTTAATGGCATAATTTTAGACCATTATATCAAAATTAATTATGTTTGTAAGTTATAGGGTAACCTATCCCATGTCTTTTATCGTATTTCCAGTCTTTATGATCACCATTTTGATCTACATAATGTAAAAATACTTGTGCTTGTCCATCACCTAAATACTCATCTCTCCAATGTTCATTATCAATACCTTCATAAATAACACCATCACCAGGCTCTAGGTTAATTTCTGATTTACCAATATAGATTGGCCATGGTGTTCCATCTCCAGCCATATTAATTGTAACTGATATTTCACAAGAACTTCTATCTGTATGTTTAGCTAGAGTAGCACCATAAGTATACATTCTCCAAAAACTGTATGTTGGAAATAATTTTAAATTTGTTTCTTTCTCCATTATACTTTGCTTTGATAGTAATAAAGCTTCCATTAACGGGTCTTCATAAAAACAAGTATCCATGTTATCGCTTTGCCCCATAGTATCAAAATTTTTAGTATTAAATCTATGTTGAATATCAGTGTAACCTTTTAATAATAATTGTTCTTCTTTTGTAAGAATATTTTTTATTACTTTATAACCATTTGCTATCTTGCCCATGCTACAATACTCCATCTTGTTCCTTCACTTACAGGCTCTACTCCATGAGGATATAAAAAATTACTAGGCCACATAATTAAAGAATTAGGTTCTGGTTTTAATCTTAGCATTTCTTTATCTCTATCATTAAAAACTAAATCTCCACCTTTAAAATCATTATTAAGTCTATATATAAAACTTAACGTTCTTGGTATATTATAATGATCATCTACATGTTGTATATAGTGACCACCCACTGAATATTTTAATATTTGAATATCTATAATATCTGCAATATCTATATGATGATATTGTTTACGATAAACATCAGAAGCTTTTCTAAAAGAACTTATTAATAAATTACACCAGTGTTGATCTGTTTTAGAATCGTTTAAATTTGTAAGAGCGTAATTTCTTGTATCTCTTATTTTTGTATCTACTGTTGATTGACTAGGATCTTTGGTTTCTCCTATTATTTGTGCATCACCAAATTTATTTTGTTTATCAAGCCTGTTAATATATTTAAGTAATTGACTTACTGTTTTATAATCCAGAAACTCATGTATCGTGTGTATGTGATCAGTTAACGAAAAGTTTTTTTGTTCCATGCCATGTTTTTATACTTATGTTTAAATGTTGTAAAGTACCTATATATGTAATTATCTGAAGCAAAAGATCTATTTTCTTTTACTACCATTTTCCAACTTTCTCTTTTAAAAGGAATAATCTGTGCAAATACAGTTCCCTTTTTTATAGTAAATTCTAATTTATTATATTTATCACCATTTACAATAAATGGAAAATTTGTTTCCATTGGAAATGTATCTGTATCTACAATACCGGGTATAATTTCAAATCTATCATCTTTGTTATTAAGAGGAGGTACAAATAAACAACTGTAATTTTTAGGTGTTCTAACTGTAAATGGATAAACTATTTTATTTATTTTTAAATTAGAATTTTTATTTAATATAGGAGAACCCTCTAGCTGCCATCTAGGATGTTCGGCATTCTTAAGTTTATTTACATTCATTCTTAAGCTGTCATAAAAATGAGGGTTTGCTTCATATGGGCATTTCATTTCAGTTGATGGTTGATTATTATCATCAAGGAAGTTGTGGTTTACATATATATCAGATGTTGTTTTTAAAGCGTAACCAGTAGTAATTGTATCCAAAAAAGGCATACAATTTTTAACTAATTCTTTTTTTCCATCTAGTTTTTTAAACCACTCTGGAATATTCAATTTAACTGGAATAGGTAAAATTGATTTATCTGAAGCTATTTCTGGTTGAGTATAGAATTCTATGATTTTATTCATAGAAGATATATATAGAATTATTTAAAAAATACTACGGTAATCTTTTGATATTCATAAACTCAGTAATATCACCATTTAATTCTAAAGGTAATATAGGATTATTCCCTGTTACAGGCCATGTAGTTGAAACTGAATCTAAATCTAACTGAAGTAATTCATTTCTATAAGCTGTCCATTTATTTATAGTTGTTGAATCAGTAGCTACAGGTGAATTAAGCCAAGCATTTATTGTTTCTACTTCATGAGCTATGTCAGATTCTGTATTTTCTTTTGGAATTGAAACTTGATTATGTTGAACTCCCCAGTCAATACTTCCTCCGTTTTCATGGCATTCCTGAGTTGAATTGTGAACTTTTGCATAATCTTCATCAGAAACAGTTACCCAAATTGTATAAGGTGCATGTTCAGTAATTGCAGCTTTTTCTGCATCGCTTGATGCAAGTTTATCTGGTGTGTGTCCTTCGTGAAAAAATCCAATGTATTTAGCCATAATTTATTCTCCTTAATTCTTAACCATTATACCAATGAATGCATTACCAGTAGCAGCAAAACCTGCTGATGGAGGAACACTACCTGGAACTCCTCCAGAGTTCTGGTTAGTATTTGCTCCTGCACCACCTGTGTTATTTCCAAATGTAGCAAATGTACCAGGTGCTGAGAAAACATTTCTCATAATGTGTCCACTCATTGCTTTAGGGTTTGTAAATGTGTTGTTTAAAGTTCCATCACTATTTGGACCATAAGCATTTGTAGGTGCTTTTGGACTGTAACTTACTGTAGCACTATTGTTAACTGGAGGTATTCCTATACCTCTGTTAGAAGGGTTTCCTCCAGATGAAGGTCCTCTGTTTCCAGCATCACCACCAGTTCCTCCTGGTGCAGTAACAAAGTTTGTTACGATAGTGTCTCCACCTGCCACGCCTGGGTTAGGACCAGATGGTCCTCCTGCGCCTGCAGCTCCAAGTGTGTATGGAGATGAAGCTAAAGCAGTTGATAAAGTTGTTACGAAAAAAACCATTCCACCTGGAGCACCTTGCGCTCCACCAAATGGTCCACCGTTTTCACCTAGGTTTCCACCACCGCCACCGGCTCCACCTTGAGCATAAACCATTACTTCTGATCCAGCTTTCATTTTAGTTTCTGGGTTTTGAATAACACCAGTTTGACCGCTTCCTTCAATAAAAAATAATTCATCTGCTTCACCAGCTGATCCAGAAGATGCATTAGTAATTCTTCCTTGAGCATCAACTGTTATTGTTGCTACTGTATATGTTGCAGCAGTTACTGCAGTGTTTGCTAATTGATCTACACCAACAGCATCATCTGCAATTTTTGCACTTGTTACTGCGTCTGCATTTATTGCTGCAGTTACAACTGCATTGTCTGCAATTTTAGCAGCAGTCACAGCATCGTCAGCAATTTTGGCAGTCGTCACAGCACTGTCCGCTATTTGAGCTGCAGCTACCGTGCCACCTAAAGTGTCTAAAGATACTTCTTTAAGGTTTGTTCCATCAGCATATGCAGCATAAATTTTTGCAGCGTCTGGAGTAAATCCTGTTCCTGAAGCAGTTTTAATTGTTAAATTTGTTGGGTTAGTTAATCCTGTGCAATCAAAAATATAAAATTTTTCTATTCCATTTGGAATAGTACAAACTGTGCTTGCTGCAATTGTTGCAGTTGCAAATTTAATTACTAAATTTCTTGCGTTTGATAGTGCACCATCTGACATTACCAATGCCACAGTTCCTCCTGAA
>CENK01006087.1_pt1 | contig 11889 bp, 4 predicted proteins | sample 530191 | NCBI WGS metagenome assembly CENK01 (sample SAMEA2619686, study PRJEB7988) | marine metagenome | biome: marine biome (ENVO:00000447); feature: deep chlorophyll maximum layer (ENVO:xxxxxxxx); material: "saline water (ENVO:00002010), including plankton (ENVO:xxxxxxxx)" | depth 60 m | reverse complement strand
ACATCATACGTTTGCGTGGGCCGTTGTTATAGGTTTTCATCTGTTTCTCCTAATCAAGTGGGTCTATTTTGATACGTGGTAATCCAGTGTCTTGATCTATTGTCATTGCCTCATCACTGGGAGTATTAAACATTTGCTTTCTTTTTTCTAAAGACGGAAAAGACTCTATAACTTCTCCTGTTTTTTTCTTTACAACTTGCGGTGTACCTAGTGGTCCGGGATTAATTTTGTATTCCATTCCGTACTTGTCCGATATTGTTTTCTCACCGATAACAAGTTGAGCGTTGTTAGCTTGTAAGGCTGCTGCCCTGTACATGGCCCGTCTAAACAAGGCGTCACGCTCCGGTGACAGTGGTTTCCCTGTTCTTACCATCTCCAAAAACAACTCTCCCATTTCAGGATCAAGTAACGCACCCTGCAGCATATTAAAGTTTTTAAGTCTTACCTGCTGTATACCAGCCTCTGTAGCAAACCATTTTAATCCAATAGCTCCCCTTTGCCACGCAAAAGTACGTGCAGTCCAAGACTCAAAGCTAAGACCTCGTGGTATACCATTCACAAGAAGCCTTGCTCCGTTATACTTTTTAGAATCCATGTCGGACACTACTGTGGCAGCAGCCTCCCAAACTTTATACCGTTTTTCACCAATCAAACTTTTCACAACTGCTGCTTTGGTGGGGTTCCCTACTCCTATCATGTCGTTCATTTGTTGGCTTGAGGTACTGAATACGGGAATTAACGTGTCCATAGTGCCACCCGTCCCCGAAACAACAGTAGTGTTAGTATCTTGAAACACCTTTTGAAGCATTGAATCTAAGTACACGTTGGCAAGAACCCCATCTATTTGATCGTCGGTTAACTCCCCTTTTGTAGCTTCCTTTATCCTACTCTTAATTTCTTGTATTTGCCCCATGCCTGATCCGGTTAAAGCTTCAGCAATTCCTTCTTGCTTTAAATTTCTGCCTGTAAAAGAATTTAAAATATCTACAGTTAAAGTTTTGTATTTTAGCTGATCCTGTGCAGGTTTTAACATGTCTACCAACGCAGTATTCATATCTGAAGCAGCCCTAGCTATCTCTGTTTCAAACACTTCGTCACCCACGCTAGTTCTGCTCAACCCCTGTGCATTGTTAAACACTTCGTTACTATCCATCATAGGTTTCATGGTTCCATCAGCAGATCGAACTTGAAATATATCCATAAAACGAGCCATCTCATCCATAGCTTGTCCCGGCACTAAACTGCCCCCTTGACTTACTATGTGCCTAGCCATTTTTGCTCGTAGGATAGCTTTAAAAGCTTCTGTGACATGATCCCCTTCTAGGAATACGTACTCATCAAGGTTCTTTTCTCTGTTGTATACTTTTTGCCCCAAAGCCTCTGCTATTGAAGATGCGTACTTAACAGCGGTATCGATATTCATCTTACTTATTTCTTCTATGTCTAGCCACTTTGATGTTGGCAAGTTGCCGTGAGTTATACCAAGCGGGTTGTTAACTGTGCTTTCACCTACCTGTCTATTACCCCAACTCATCCACGTGTGTATGGGAGAGTCTGCTCTTTTATCGTACCAGCGATTTTTAAACGATGACCACTGTGAATTAGCACTTTCTAAAATTTGTTGAGCGGGAACAACTGTTCCATCCGCTGACTTTACTCCTAGTGCGCCCACTTGAATTCGTGCCCCGTCATCTCCTATGACTTCAAACGAATTAAACTTTGATTTAATTAAACTTTGTACGTTAGGAAGTATTTCTGCAGCCGTGCCAGTGCTGTCGTACCTCATGGTTGTTATAGCTCTGTCCATCTCTCGTAATTGATACAGAGATATGTCAAACATGCCATCTAAATCACGGGGGTCTTGTGCAGCTTTTCTAAGGGCGTCTATTACATCTATTTCGTAATCTCTCGACTTTCTTTTTTGGACTCCTAATGCAGCCCCTAGTGCATTTATAACGTCATCTTTTGTTTCACCATTCTTCGCTTGAGCTTCAAAAAACGGAGCAGCTATATCTTTAAAGGCTTGATTGGTAAGGTTGACTGCTCCCCTGCTCTTTATGCCTCGTTTAGATGCCCTTTCAAGGGATATGATACCCTCTTCAGTTTTAACACTGAATAAGGCGTCAAACACATCTCCCACATTTACAGTAGCTGCGCCCTCTGCAATCGGTTGGTTATTCCCACCTAACTCGTAAAACTGGACAGGTCTAGTAGAGGTGCCTAGTCGTTGATACTCTCCTTGAATCAATATCTTTTGCTCAGTGTGTACAGCTTCTAGCACCGCAGCAAGTAAATCTCCTTCAGTTGCTTCTCCCAAAAGAACGGGTGTCTTGGCTCCCTGTGCTATAATTCCTCCCGGATGACCCTCCGAAAACTTTCTGCCTTTTGGCATATCTCTAAAATCTTTTACTTTTCGCTGGGCTGATGAAAGATTGCCTAGAGTAGCTTCTGTCTTTTGTGCAACCGTCGTTACAGTTTTTGTAACCTGCTGTGTTATAGTGTCCGACAACTGTTCAAAATCTTCAGTAGGCATGTTGTTTCTATCAATTAAATTTTGATGGTGTAAGTCCTCTAGTGCAGCCTCTATTGATGTCGTGGTTTTACCTCCAGTTCTACCTGTTCTGTAAACTCCCAAGCTACTACTGATGTTATCTGTGAAATGTTGTAATCCATTGTTGTTGATAATATCTAAAGTTTCACTTAGGCCATCTCTATCTTTTAGGGCTGCGTTGTACGCAGTATTCATCACCTCATAAAACTCATCCGCTGCTGTTTTTGTTGCTCCCGGTTGCGGTGCATCCATAGTATACAAAACTTCCCTGAGTGCAGCCAGCAAGTGCGTTTTTCGGGTGAGGTTAGCTTGAAGTGCTTCTACAACTTGAGGACTTCCTGCCATTTCCCCTGTAGCTATTTGCATACGAGTAGCGTCTTCTAAAGCTTGAAGACCTATCAAACCAGAAACACTGGCGTACCCTCTAGCTACTAGGCTTTCATCAAGACCTTCTGCTATCACCGCATCAAACGCTTCGTTCAAAACTTCTCCTCGCGCAGCCACTCCTGCCTGTAATCCGGGAGAGTATTGCCCTACGTGCTTCGCAAGAAATTCCATGTACGCTTGTTTTCCGCGCATCTTTGTAAACACCGCTGCACCCATCGGGGAACGCATAAGTGCAAAAAATGCAGGGTTACCGCCTCGTAGTAGCAGGTCTGCAGCTATACCACCACCTATTCCAAGCAACTCTCCAATGGCTGAATTACCCAATAGACCCTCAGTGGGAGTTCCATCGTCGTCATCGTAATTCATTTGTGTGTAGTGCCCAGCGTAAGTTGCGCCAAGAATCATAAACGTATCCATCCGCTGTGCGTCCCGCATCCACGGGGCTTTTGCGCTACGTTGTTCTAGTATTAACTTATTAGCATTAGCTAACTTTAATTCTTTTTGTATACTTGCAAGCATAAGTTTATCTTGCTCCGTGCTTATTCCGGCCTTATTAACCCTGCTAGTTACAAGAGTTTTACGTTTTTCTAACCTAGCTATGTAATCATCGTTATCAATTATTTCTTTACGAGAAGCAACAGGCATAGCCGCACTCTTTTGTTCTAGTCCCTCTAGAACTCTTCTACGAGTACCACTAAATCTTAATCTTTGGAAAAGAGAATCGGGAGGCAAATCTGCAGGATTAGTAACTATAACATTACCAAGCTTGTCCTTTTTTAAGTGAGGACGTTGATTTACAAACCTATTTAACAGGGTCGCGGCATCTCCGGTATAACCATCGCGCACATGCGCCGAAACAAAATCATCAAACAAACGCAACTCTTTTGCATTCTTAATCGCGCCACGAGCAACAAGTAGCTTACCCGGACCCATAACTTCAGCGGCAAGCTTAACACCACGAGGAAGCATTCCGGTAAGAGTGTGCATGTACTCCTCTGCTGCGTGTATAGGAACATCTACACCCTTTTGTTTCATTCTTGCTACGAACTGCCAAGCAGCAGGAGTCCACACTCTGTTTAACGCCTCTTGTCTGTCTACACTGTTGCGAAGATCAAACTCCCCTCCGGGCTTGTCTTCTTCTGTTAATCCAAATAAAATTGGCACTTCATCAAGAATATCAAGAGATTCACCAATAAACCATCCTGTAGCTTGAATTGGAAATCTAACGGTAGCGTCAAGTCCTGCTTGGCCTATTTTATTCATGTCCCCAAAATTAGGACTGCTTATACCTTCTGTAAGCATAGCCAGCCTTGTCCTAGAACTTGTGACTCCCGCACGTATCATTCTTTTGTTAAGAACATGAGCGTATATGGGAGCAGCCTTGCGCCTGTCCATAAAGTTGAGAGAGGTTATCATTTTTTGATCTACAAAATCTTCCATCTCTTGTTCGTTAAATTCCGACAAAAGTTTTCGTTCGTACTCAACAGGCCCAAGATACAATGTCCCAGCAAGACCTGCAACTTCGTCGTCAGTTATTTCGCCAAGTGCTTTCTTTTTTATCATTACCGCAATGTCAGGCATGATAGTCATATCCACAATGCCCTTGTCGTACGGTATTTTTATAAATTGATCTATGTTTTCTATTACTGGCTCTACGCCTTTAGGAACAATGTAAGTCGCTCCAAATTTGTCAGCGTTTTGTACAAGCTTAGTAAACCTTTTATCGGCATCTTCCCCTTGACTAAGTTTAAACCCCATAAATCTAAGCGGGTCTTCAGGATTATTAGGATCACCACTAAATACTCCCTCTGCGTCAAGAAATGATTGTTTTACGCGAGGGCGTGTGAAGTCCATAACTTTTGCTACAGATATGTCGGGACTTACTAGGCCCGGATATGTAACGATTGGTTTTGCTTTTACAGGAACGCTTACACCAAGACCCGTGCCTCCGATAATAGGAACGTCTTCATCAACTGTAAAAATTTCATCAGAATAGTCTACTTCAAATACTGGTTTTGACTGCCCAAGAACAGTTTCTTTTTTAAGAGCAGGAAATTGGTCAGGTTTTTCAGGGCGTTTTCCTTGCAAATCTCGTACAGGTTGCATTCCCCTTGAGGCATCAGAACCCACCCCCATATAGTCCAACGTAGACTGTTGTGCAGGATCAAGCTGAGACTTCATAGCCTGTTTGTTTCGTTCAATTTCAGACATCTGTAGTTGGATAGGATCAGTCATAAATTGTTCCCTAGTTCTTTGACATTCCGCGTATTTGGGTTTCGCTGTACACGCCGTTATCAATAAACCACTGTAACGGTATTGTATCGTTTTCACCGTAACCATCTTCTACAAGTTTCTTTTCTAACTCTTCAGTTACATTGAAAGATCTAAATTGCTCATTTACTTTGGTAACCTTTTGAGTGGCAGCGGCATCCAGAGCAGGTTGTTCTGTTCCTGTTTCATCCGCTCCTTCTGCTTCTTTCATTGCAGTTTGTAGCCTATCCGCAACGTCGTCAGCAGTGTATCTTGACTTTCTACCCCCTCGTGCTATTTCCTGAACTTTTAGAGCAGCATAAGACTGTGAAGGATCGGTGCTGGCTACCATGCGAGAATGTGCTTCCATTTCAGTCAGCATGTCTTGTGCTGCCTTTAGAACTTCTACTTCTACTTTTGCTTCAATCCACGGGCCTGTCACGTTTAACGCTCTTAGGATATTTTGAACGTCTTGGTCAGAGATTGTTCTTCCGCCCGTTCCTCCCTGAATAGCTGCCGCCATAGTGTATGCTACCATGTAACGGTAGTAATTTCTTAGGGCTAAGTTTCTTACTTTTGCATCGTTGCTGTTGATACCTGTAGTCACTTTCCTAAATTGCTCACGGTTTTCTTTTCGGGCTTTTGCTTCAGCTTGTAAGTATTCGTCTTTTGACATGCCTTTTTCTGCAGCCAGTTCATCTATGTTTGATGGTATCTGTTGGCTTATAGAAATAAATCTACGTTCACCAGTGTCTGTAGCTTTACCGTAGAGGGATACTTCAAGTTGAGATGTAGCATCTTCAGGAAGAAGACTACCCACCATCTCAGCCAAAAACGGGGACTGGTCAGCTACCATATTTACAAATCCATTTGCCTGTACGTAAAGATTGCCCCAAAATGAATTTATGTTCATAGGGTTGCCATCTAAGTAGTACGTGCCAATCATAGACCCTATCTGCTTGTTAGCAGTAGCCGCCCCGTCAGCGCGAGTTAGTTCGGCTTGTTGGTGTTTTTGGAATAAACCGCTTGATTTTCCTGTTACCCTTGCGAACAACAGAGCGTCTCTTTTGGTGCCAGTTGCAGAGGGGCTAAACGTCTGAACAACTTGTACGGCTGAAGCGTAGTCGCTGTCCACCAACTCTTTAAAAGCCGTTGAGATGGATCTTTCTACACTTTGATTACCTATTTTTCTTTCGTTTCCTAACTTCAACATATTCATAAATGTTGCCATGTCAGGAATACCACCTGTAGTGTTATTAAGAGACTTTACAAAGTCTAGTTTTACTTGTGTATCCGATAAGATTTCCTTCCCATCTGGACCCCGCACTATGGCTCCGCTTTCATCTTTTTTGTACTCTATTAGGGTTGAGACAAGGGTGGTTGCCTTGTTTATTCTGTCATTTTTAGACTCTAGAGATTCTGTAGCTTCAGTCACACCTTCAGGAAGCATTGTGTGTGCTATCATTGATATAGCGTTTTTAACAGTGCCCCCGTATCTAGTGTCGTTAAATATCGATATGATTGGTACTTTAACTCTTACTGGTTCATTAGATATGGCAGAACCACCCGCTGTTGCTTTAGCAGGTACTTCCCCATTCACCGTAGACACTATAGCACCCGCACTATCCCCGTTTGGTAGAGTAGTGTTACTGGCTGCTTGTTGAGCAACTTCTTTTATTTGTGCTGATTCTAGACTTGCTAATTCTTGTAGTTGTCGTTCTAGACTTATCCATCTACCCTTACCTGTTGGATCGCCCCTAAGACTACGAAGAATTGGCAGCTTATTGTTTACGAACTGTGCCATATCCGCAACTACATCTTCTACGGGTATTCTTTCTTTTGTTGTAGGGTCCACAATAGTCAAACTATCTTGCAAATCTAGTGCTACTTGACCAATAAAACTTCTTAGTTGACTTGGCTCTAAACTACTAATGTCATATTCGTAGTTTGGAAGTTGAGGAAGACTAGCTAAAAACTGCCTATACAATACCAAACGGTTCTCAGGTTCAGCATTTGTAGAGTTGTTTTCTACAAAAAATGTTTGTTGCTTTTGGTTTGCATCTGTGTAGTTTATTTTTACAAGAGCGTCAGCAATTTTTAAGGCTTTGGATGTTTCAGATACACCTATGCTTAGGGATTTTCTAGATCCATCTTCGTTAAGTTGATACGCTACAGGTTCACCGTTAGGTCTTAATTTAGGATCGTACTCGCTTCTGTTAGCATTAAATTGTGCTAGAGGAATTTGTTCAACAGTTCCCGTTACAGGTTTTCCCTCTGTGTCTAGTCTTACAGCATCAACATAGTGTTTTGGTGCAACTTTATCGGGTTTAGGCGCAGGTATAAATGTTATTTTTCCCTTTCTTTCCCAAGTTTTTCCGTCATCAGTTGACTTGAAAATTGCTTGACCAATGTTTACTGCCCCAGCGACTTCTGCCTCTGCTCTTGTTTCAAATATTTTTTCATTATTATTCACGTATCCAACAAAATAACTTTTCTCTACTACACCCTCATCAGATTCGCTTAAAAATGATATGTTGCCCACTCGTCTCCAAGTTGTTCCGCCGTCCTCTGATTCGTAGTCTGCTTGACCTATGTCTTTTGCCCCAGCGGACTCTGCCTCTCCTTTTGTGTTGAATCTTCTTTCATTACCACCCACGTTACCAACAAAATAGCTTCGGTTTTCAATCTCAACATCAGGCGTGGGTAGAAATGTTATCGCCCCTTTTCTTGTCCAATTTGTTCCACCATCAACGGTTTCATAACTTGCTTGTCCAACTCTAGAAGCCCCAGCGGCTATGGCTTGTCCTTCTGTTTCGTATCTTATTTCATTACCATTTACGTAGCCAACAAAGAAGTTTTGAGTTTCTGCCTTATCTGCGGCAGAAGTTGTAGGTAGAAAAACTATATTACCTTTTCTTGTCCAAGTATTTCCACCATCAGAAGACTTATACACTGCTTGGCCTACTTTTTCTGCCCCAGCGGCTTCTGCCTCTTCTAGTGTGTTGAATTGCGTTTCATTACCATTAACGTACCCAACAAAGTAGGACTGGGTTTCGGGAGCAGTTGGAGTGACAAACGTTTTTTTAGACATGCTTTGCAAGCTTTCTTCCGAAAGTCCAAGCCCCAAAGCAAACTGTTGAGGAACCTCTACTTGCCCTATGTTTGATGCACCCTTGTTTTCTAGCTCTGCCTTGCTAGTACCAAAAACTTTTACAATGTTGCCGTCTTCTTCCTTAGTGCCCTCAAAAACAAACACAGATTTATCACCTGTTTTTTGTGAATCCATCCATGATGAAATTATTTTATCGTTAATACTATCTTCTGATTTTCCAGCAGTTGAAAGTCGTTGTCCTACATTTGTATAGGCTTTTGTGTTCCACTCTTTTCCAAACTGTTGAGTGAGTTGGGCTTCCGTTCCAGTAGTAAAATTATTCTTAATACCCATCATGTACAGGTTTTCACTTGTAGTAGTGGGGTCTACTTTCTCCCACGCGCCTTCAGTACCTCCAATTCGTTTTGCAGTTATCTTGGACTGATCAAGTTCGGTCGGCAGTAGTAGCCTTTCGTTTTGTTCTCCTTGAGGTATACCAATATAGTCTACCAGTGAAGACTGGGTTTTTTTAAAGTTTTCAGCGTCAACGGCATCTTGTTTAGCCTTTTTAGCTTCAAGAAATTGACTACCTGCATATAAAGCCCAAAGTAAAGCTGGTGCGCCCATACTACATATCCCCCACAGTCAAAAACGATTCGGTGTTAGGGCGTTCAGGAACAGCCCGACGCTCTTGGGCACTATTCATTTTAATCACTCTTTCCGTATCCATGCGCTGTTGTTGATTTGTCATTTCTATTATAGCAGAAAACAACTCTGGATTACGCTGCTTCATAATTTCAAAGAATGCAACTTCGTCTACCTCTCCTGTTTGTTCGCCCTCCTCTTCGGGGTCAACAAACATTTGAACATCTATACCAGCATCCGTAGCTTCTTTGTACAGGTGTATACCTACCGCTGGCTTTATCAACTCTGCAACATCAGGACTAAAGTACCCCTCCATGAATCCCTTGAATGATATTTGAGCAACAAGTTCTTGGACAGTTATACCCGCTCCCATCATGGAAAGCATGTCATCTTTCACAGGCTTGTCCTCAAGCTTTTCAATTATAAAATCTATCGCCATCTCTGGATCAACAATTTGAGGAGGACTTTCCCACGGCCATTTGCCCGGAGAACCTGTTAAAGAGTGTCCCGGAGGAGCGGCCATAGCGTTTATCTTGTCAAGAGCCATTTTCTATCCTACGTTTTTGCTTTAGTTTTTTGTTTGTACTTCTTTGAAATTGAAACCTTTGGCATAGATGCCGGAGAAAAAGTCTGAGCTTTTATGTTGGGAGAAGGCACACGTATTCCCTGAGAAATTTGTTCTATTTTTTTAACTACAGCATCCCTTTGCATTGCCTCTACCACCGACGGATGTTGCATTCCGGGAAACTGATTAGCTGTACCTGCACCCGATAGGGCTTGAGTTTTTGCTGATCCTACTGCGTCAACTGTACCCGCCGTGGGAGGAGTTTGGGAATCCGGTAAAACCTCACCTGCCATCATTTCAATAAAAGTTTTGCCTGTAGCTTCCGCTGCACTAACTGCTGATCTACCTAAAAAACTGTCCGTAAACCTAGTCAAACCACTGTACACATTATCTGGAAGGTAAGTCTTAGCGGCGTACTTTACTCCCTCTCCAGCAATCTCCCCAATCAAAGCTGCTCCAAATAATTTCGTAGCTGTTGCAAATAGACTCATGGTGGTATCCTTATAATGACTTGAAGATACTGTCTACAGTCTTCACCATCAAAAAGTTGTTAAACTGATCGTCGTAAGAACTAGAGTTAGCATCTATCTGTGCAGAAAGCATAGCAGCGTTGTGTGCCCGTTCTGAGTTATTTTCTGAAATTTGCATAGTCCACGCAGCTTGATCCCTGTATAACTGCCACAAATTGTTTAATGAATTTTGATTTAAAGTTAACAAATTTTGAGCGTTTTGTTGATTTGCTGCGTTTTGGGATGCTGTGTTAGCCGTGTTAAGTTGTCTACGCCAATTAGCGTTACTTTGATTTATTGTGGACTGCATGTTAGAATTAAATTGTTCACGAGAAGCAGACATACTAGCGTTGAATTGATCCATAGCAGTTCTTTGATTTACATTAAACTGAGCAACAGATACGGCTCTGTTTTTACTAGCGGATTCTATTTGACTACCTAGCTCCTCAAAAAACATATTAATTTCGTTATCTGACTTTGCATTAAACTGAGACGCTGCGTTTTTCGCTGCTTGGTCAGATAGCATCATGTTTACTTTAGCTTGATAGTCTATTGTTTTTGACTGTTGTTCGTTTGTAAGATTCTGTACGTCTATTGCTAAAAATGTTTTGGCATTATTAACAGCAGCCTGTTGTCTGTTGTTTAAGTTTGCCATGTCCATATTTGCTAAAGCTGTAGCGTTTTGTAATTCAGCTTGTTGTTTGTTATTTAAATTTTGTAATTGAATTGTAGCGTATTTTTGTGCGTCTTGATTAGCAATGTTAACGCCCGATTCCATCAAGGCTTGCATTGTTGCTGCTGCAGCCATAGAGGAAGAACCTAAACCTCTCTGTTGCATAATTGCGGTAACATTACGAACAGCAGGAGCAGCCCACGCAGGAAGAGGCTTGCCGTCTTCTAGACTTTTAAATAACTCTGCCAGTTGGAATTGAGTTGTAGCTCGTGGATCTAAAGTTTCAGTCTGTGCTGCCGCTAGAGAATCGGCAGATAAAGCTCCTTGTTGAGCCTGAATAATAGCTTCAGCAGATACCTGCCCCCGTGCGGCTTGGGCGTCTGTAGGTTGAATAACATTAGCGGCTTCGTATGTTTTTGCTGCAGTTGCAACAGGGGCTGTTTGATTGTATAGTGCAGGATCAATAGTGGCAGGGACAGGAGCGGTCACTGTTGCCATTTTTACGTTAGAGTCGGTTAATAACTCTTCGTTTTGAACCTTTTGAAGTTCAGGATCAATGGTAGTGCCCGGAGTCATAGCTTGAGAGTCAGCCTGTTCAGCTTGCCTTTGCAAAACAGCCTCTTCTAGCTCTTTACCTGTTTTACCTTTAAGCGGAGTGTCTGTTGCTGCCATGTTCTTTTTTCCTAGATTTAAAGCCGCTTCATATTCTTCAGCGTTAGCAAAACCTTCTCCCGGTTGACCGGGGTCATTGAACGCTACGTACATGCCCATGTCACCGGGTTGACGAAATCCTCCCATGTACTTTGCATTGGGATTTTCAAGAAGACCGGTATTTGACTTCCCTCCGCCTACGTTATAATTCCCCAAGCTACGCATGTATTTATTATACGCTTCTGCTTCCATCGCCATAGGGAAACTGTAGGATTTCCCATCGATTGTAGAACTACCTACAACCGTCGCACCCGGTGTATTCGCTATATCCTTATAAAAATCAGACTGCTTAAACTGCTCATACATAGGAGCATTTGTATGGCTGTATTCAAATGAGCCACCACCGGGTGATTTTTCAGCGGGAGGTGTCATGGTGTAGTTTGTAACACCAGCCGCAATTGCTGCTTGAGGATTTCCGTAGGCTGTTCCATCAGGACCGTATACTACAACTTGTGGACCTAATTCAAATCCCGTATCAACAGGGGGCCGTGCTGGTTCCGCTACCGG
>CENK01000202.1_pt1 | contig 12015 bp, 20 predicted proteins | sample 530191 | NCBI WGS metagenome assembly CENK01 (sample SAMEA2619686, study PRJEB7988) | marine metagenome | biome: marine biome (ENVO:00000447); feature: deep chlorophyll maximum layer (ENVO:xxxxxxxx); material: "saline water (ENVO:00002010), including plankton (ENVO:xxxxxxxx)" | depth 60 m | reverse complement strand
ACCTGTACGATGCTCTCTCGGCTCGTTACACCAAGGCTCTCGCACGGGCCATGGCGTACACCAAGCAGGTCAAGGCAGCAGCACTGCTGAACAACGGCTTCACCACCTTCAACTCTGGAGATGGCGTAACCCTGTTCAGCACCTCGCACCCGACTGTAGCTGGTGGCAATAACGCAAACCGTCCCACCACAGATGTTGACCTGAACGAGACATCACTGGAAGACGCGGTAATCAAGATCGCAGCTTATGTAGATGAGCGTGGCCTTCTGATTGCAGCGCGTCCTCGTAAGCTGATCGTTCCGCCTGCGTTGATGTTTGTGGCGACTCGTTTGCTGGAAACAGATCTGCGTGTCGGCACTGCTGACAACGATCTGAACGCCATCCGCTCTAACGGCTCTATCCCAGAGGGGTATCGCGTCAACCACTATCTGACCGATACTGACGCCTTCTACCTGACAACTGACGTTCCTAACGGAATGAAGCACTTTGTCAGGACGCCTATGGCAACCTCTATGGACGGCGACTTTGATACCGGAAATGTACGGTACAAGGCTCGTGAGCGTTACAGCTTCGGTGTATCCGATCCACTTGGTATGTTCGCCTCTCGCGGGGGTTGATTGTACCATAGTACAAAAAAGAAGGGGCAGGCTTCGGCTTGCCCCTTCAACTTGCATAATATTGATGTATAGTGAATACTGTATCAGATTCCTCCTAACTGAAGCCGCGCATTGCGGCTTCTTTTTTTTTGAGGTATGGTATGAGATGCCCTGACAGCGAAAGCTGACACCAGCCAAGACAGGAGTATCACATGGCTAAAACTACCTTTTCGGGTCCAGTACGGTCCCAGCGCGGGTTTACCGCCCAAGGCGCTAATGCGATGGTTGACATCACCGCAGAAACTGTTCTCACTTATGACGATCATGTCGGGCGCATCATTAAGGTGAATGATGCGGACGGCGCGATCACCCTCCCCACAATCACAACGGACACGCTTGGCGCTCGTTATACGTTCTTTGTAGGCACAGACTCTTCAGACTGTGACATCAAAACTGACGGCACAGACAAGTTTGTTGGCTCCCTAGAAGTTATGGGCGGCAGTAATGCCTCTTCAACTTTTGTACCGGGTGCAACTAACGATGTTATCTCGATGAATGGAACCACCACTGGTGGAGACAAGGGATCTTACGTTGAGATCACTGCAATCGAAGACAACGTGTATCTTGTGCAGGGCGTCCTTGTAGGATCGGGTAGCGCGGCAACACCCTTCGCTGACAGCTAAAATAGGAGGCTGTAATGGCGATGTCTGATGTATTCGCGGTAACCAAAACAGCGGACGCTACGGTGTACGATGGCAGAGTTCGTGTGCGTCAGATCTCAGTACAGACAGCAAGTTCAGGCCACCCCAAAGTCGTTCTCAAGGACGGGGGTTCTAGCGGGACGACAAAGTTAGATGTTGCCTTCGGTACATCCAACACGTTCTCGGTGAATATTCCTGACAACGGAATATTGTTTGAATCTGATGTTTATCTGGATCTGACAAATTGTTCTAGTGTGACGGTGTTTCTTTCTTAGGGGTTGTCATGGCAGAGCGTAAGGCTAGCATGCCCCCTAGAAACAAGAAGAACTTCCGTCCCACAAAGTCTGGCGCTGGCATGACTAAGGCTGGCGTTGCGGCTTACAGGCGCAAGAACCCCGGTAGCAAGCTGAAGACAGCGGTTACAGGCAAGGTAAAACCCGGCAGCAAAGCGGCGAAGCGCAGGAAGTCTTTCTGCGCTCGTTCTGCTGGGCAAATGAAAAAGTTCCCGAAGGCTGCAAAGAACCCAAACAGCAGACTTCGTCAGGCTAGGAAAAGATGGAAATGCTGAGTTCTAAATTCGTAGCCGGAACTTTGTTCGTGTCCGTTGTCGGCATGTGCGCTACTGGAGTTACATGGATATCCTCTACGCTGATAGGCGTGGACAAGAGCGTTGCTGTCATGTCTGTAAAGATCGATGACAATAGTCAGAAGATCGATGAGCTACACAACATGCTGAAACCAATGTGGGAAGAGTTCACAGGAAGGAGCTACGATGACAATATCGCGAGCTTCCATGGGGCGTCAGTTGTCACCGAGCGGTAAGCGCAACTACAAGTCTGAGTATAAGAACTACCAGTCCACAACTACGCAAAAGAAGCGCAGGGCTGCTAGGAACACGGCAAGAAACAGGATGCTTGCGTCTGGCAAGGTGAAGAGGGGTGACGGCAAAGACGTTGCTCATAAGAATGGAAACCCAAGAGATAACAGAAAATCAAATCTCAGGGCCGTTCCCGCATCGAAGAACAGGTCGTTCAAAAGAACAAGAACGGCAAGGAAAGTAAACAAGAGGGCATAGGAGGTTCTAATGAGAGCGGCAAAGATGCGTTGCAAGAACAATAAAAAGCCTATTGCCATGAAATCTGGCGGCACAAAGTCTCGTGTAAACGAGTCTGGAAACTACACAAAGCCGGGCCTCAGAAAGAGAATATTCAATAGAATTAAGGCTGGAGGAAAGGGCGGCGCTCCCGGTCAGTGGAGTGCGAGAAAAGCTCAGATGATGGCTTCTGCCTATAAAAAGGCTGGTGGAGGATATAAGTCTTAGGCATGAAACACGCTTTTCTTCTATTCGTCTTTTTAGGAGTGGGGGATGATAAGCGCCTTATCAGTAACGACATGTATTTTGAGAACTTAAACGAGTGTGTTTATTTTGCTCAAAAGCTACACAAACAGGGAGAAAAGGTAACGTCATATTGTCTGCCGAAGATGGTTGACAGCAAAACGAAGGTGTACTGATGGTTGATCCCGCAAGCGCAATGGCTCTGGCCTCTGCGAGCTTTGCCACCATAAAAAAGGGCTTTGCAATCGGTAGAGATGTTGAGTCCATGATGTCAGATATTGGCAGGTGGATGGGCGCTCTCAGTGATCTTGATCAAGCAGAAAAGGAAGCAAAGAATCCACCGATATTCAAAAAACTGTTTGCTGGGAAATCAGTCGAACAGGAAGCGATGGAAATATTCGCCCATAAACGACGCGCTACAAAGCAACGCGACGATCTCAAACAGTGGATCAGCCTAACTTTGGGCATGTCGGCATGGGAGGATTTGCTTAGAACAGAGGCAAAAATAAGAAAGCAGCGGCAGGAAACGCTTTATGCACAGCGTGAAAAGCGCCGTAAGTTTGTCGAGATAGTTGCTTGGGTGGCGATGATTGGTGTTGGTGCGGCTGCTTTATTTGGGTTTATCTTGTTGTTAAAGGCCCATACAGCCGTGGCAAAAGAAATGATCACATGCAGGCTTGCTGCCTATGAAAAAATAGACGGAGACTGGGTATGCCTCTATAGAGGTGCGAACAATACACAAGAGCTGGTGCATCTTGGCGGCTCCACCAGTTGTCCAAGAGATATAACGTGTGAGTATAAACCTAATAGCAAACCTGTTAGCATTAGAGACGTTTTAAATGCAATAAAAGAGGCGATGAACTGATGGGCCTTAAAGCACCGCAGAGGAGTCTGAAGGCTTGGACCAAACAGAAGTGGAGGACGAAAAGTGGCAAACCGTCCACGCAGGGTCCAAAAGCTACCGGGGAGAGATATTTACCGTCTAGTGCTATCAAGTCGTTGTCGTCCAAGGAGTATGCGGCAACCACAAGAGCCAAGCGGAAAGCTACTAAAGCCGGTAAACAGGTTTCCAAGCAGCCGAAGAAGATTGCCGCTAAGACCAGAGCGCACAGGAGAACTAAATAATGTCGGTAGTGACGCCTGATCTTCCCGAGATATTTGAAGAAGCCTTTGAGAGGGCCGGTCTTCAGATGACTACAGGATATGACCTCAAGACAGCCCGTAGAAGCCTCAATCTAATAACATTGGAGTGGCAAAACCGTGGACTTAATCTCTGGACTATTGAGTCTGGTACGCAGGCTCTCACAGCAGGGACAGCAACTTATACGCTCCCTACAGACACGATTGATCTCATTGAGCATCAAATTAGAACCGGCAGTGGAACATCTCAAGTCGATACCAATGTCAGTCGCATCAGCGTTTCGACGTATGCTAAACAAAGCTCTAAAAACACTCAGGGACGCCCTAACCAGATTTTTGTAGATCGTCAGGCGACATCAGTTGCAGTGACACTATGGCCTGTTCCTGATCTCAGCACCTACACACTCTTCTATTACAGACTCAAGGGAATATCTGGAGTTTCGTCTGGCATCGGAACTACGGCTGACATGCCGCCAAGGTTTGTTCCATGCTTGGCGTCTGGGCTTGCTTACTACATAGCTATGAAAAGGCCCGAAGTGTCGGATCGTGTGGCACCTCTCAAGCAGGAATACGAGTTCCAGTTTGAGCTTGCGGCAAGTGAGGATACTGATTCATCATCTATCAAGTTCGTGCCATACAACACATTCTATGCAGGAGGCTAAAATGGCCATGAAAAAGAAGAGCTATCGTAAGGGTGGCGCTATGAAAAAGAAGGGCATGGCCAAAGGTGGCAAGCTCAAGATGGTTGAAAAAGACGGTAAGAAGGTTCCATTCTTCGCTGCTGACGGTAAAGGCAAGATGGCCAAGGGCGGCATGATGAAGAAGGGGTATGCCAAGGGCGGATCTGTAAAGGTCAAGTCTGGCGATACTCTGTCTCAGATTGCAAAGTCGAAGGGCCTGACCCTCAAGGCCCTGCTTGATGCGAATCCCAGCATCAAGAACGCAAACATGATTCGTGTCGGCCAAAGTATCAAGATTCCAAACACTGCAAAGCCGGGTGGCTCTGGGGCTGTTTCTAAGAACCCATATGCTGGTTTGTCCAAGACACAGATGAATATGCTGCGCTCTAAGGACAAAGGCACCCAGAAGGCCGCTACGAGGGGCATGAGGGCGCAGACGAGGACCACAGCGTCTCCCACTAAGGCGGCCACGGTAAAGGCGTCTAAGGACGGCTCTAAGGCCGCGATGGAGAAGGCTCGTGCGAAGCGTGCAGCAGCTAAGAAGGTTCCGGTGCCAACATCGAAGCCAGCGAAGCCAACTAGAAAGCGTTCTCCCGGCAGAGGGGCCACTCCAGTTATACCGGATGATAAGAAGCGGAAGCCCAGCCGTCGTGATGGCAGAAGGGCTATGGGCGGCATGATGAAGAAAAAGGGGATGTCTAAGGGCGGCACTGTTCGTGGTGCTGGCGCGGCGACACGGGGTAAGAGGTTTGGCAGAGCAGGTTAATGCCGTATCTACAAAGCAATATACCCCACTTCAAATGTTGGGTGCGCCGTGAGTATACCCATAATCACAGCGCGTATCATGGTGAGTTTTTGCATGCTATGGCAATCGCAGTAACTACAATTCCAAACCGTTGTCTGAGCTTTCAGATGATATTTACCGGCTGTGAGGTCGATGATGACGGTGGCCTGAATGTCCATGGCGGTGCCATGTGGGCTAGGATGCCGATTACTGCTTTGGCTGGGGACACTTTGTTTGAAGATTGGCCTGAGCCAATGCCTGTGCATGCAGCGCAACCATGGGACTGTTCGTCTAGGAATCATTCGGTGTATGTCATGGATAGGGCTACGCCCTGCCCTTGGCTGGCAAAAATAGACGGCGAGTTCTATCCAGCAAAATACTATTTTACTGTCGATTATACAGACAGTGAGATCGCGGATGACCCCGCACAACACAAGCAGAGCCATGTTCTTGAGCTTCTGGACGCTGGAAAGTGGACAGGCAATATTGTGGCTCTGCCAAACAACAGGGTGAGAGTGACGCATCCCGCATGGTTTGAGACGGGAGAGGGTGCGCCTGACTTCCTTCCTTCCCAATATGTGCATTACTCAAAGTCTGATCTGGACTACACCTTGGATACGACTCAGATCTTCGACAATTTGTATGCGGGTACAAATGATGACTAACGCCAGAGGCAAATACGCATTTGGTTTTTGCGACAGGACAGGATTCAGATACTCTCTGGATCAGCTTGTTGACGAGTATCAGAATGGCGTAAAGACCGGCCTCAAGGTTGGCTTTGATGTTGTTGATCCTGATCACCCTCAGAACTTTCTGGGAAGGGTCAGGGTTGATGATCCTCAGTCACTGAGGGAGTCAAGGCCAGATAGAGAGGAGCCAGAGTCAATATCATTGTTGGGCAGTGATCCCTTTACAACAGGATCATCGGGATCTAGCGTCATAACCGTGAAAGAGGTAAATCACGGAAGAAGCACATCTGATACCGTAAGATTTAGGGGTGTTGATAATTTTGATGGTATAACCAAGGCCGTTGTCGAGGCATCGTCTGGATATTCGATAACGAAGGTGGATTCTGATACCTATACGTTCACTGTTAGTGATGCGGCAAACATTGGCAACAAGAGCGGGGGCGGCGGTATAGCAAGCGCCGGTCCTGTCACGCCGTTAGCATAAGAGGGGCAAATGTCGCTTACTTTCGCAGAACTCAAAACGGCTATTCAGGATTTTACTGAAAACACAGAGACGACGTTTGTAAACAACATCTCTAGGTTTATCCGCACGGCAGAAGATCGCATCTTTTACATGGTCGATCTTGAGTATTTCCGTAAGAACGCCACAAGTGCAGTAAGTCAAAACGATCCGTTTCTATCTCTTCCAACAGACTTTCTGGCTTCGTTTTCTTTATCTATAACAAATGGAAGCTCAAAACAGTTTCTCTTGCCAAAGGATATTAACTTCATACAAGAGGCACACACAAACTCCACATCAACCGGAACTCCCCTGTATTACGCTAGATTTGATGTCGATAACCTTTTGTTAGGCCCTACACCGGATAGCAACTATGTTTGTGAGTTTCATTATTTCTACAGGCCAGCATCACTGACTGCTGGAGCAGAAAGTGGTACTACATGGTTAAGCACCAACGCCCCCAAGGCGCTTCTTTACGGTTCATTGTATGAGGCGTATATTTACATGAAGGGGGAGCCTGATATGTTAGAAACATATGATAAGCAGTTTACTGAGGCCCTTAACAGGCTGAAAGATCTTGCAGAGGCAAGAGAGAATACAGACGCTTACCGTAGGGGTCTGCCAGAACGCCCCCGCACATAAGGAGTAGAAACGATGGCAACAGCAAATGCAGCAACCAGTTTTTTGGAAAACAGGCTTCTTAGCTTTATTTTCAAAAACAATGCCGCTTCCTTTAGTTCACCGGGCGACAACATTTTTGTTGGGCTGGCAACAGCGGTAAGTAACTTTGGCGATACGACGGGTGAATCGGGTGCGCCTTCAATCACTGAGGCCACCTTCTCAAATTATGCAAGACAACAGGTTGCGGCCTCGGGTTGGACCCTAACCACAGATACAGCAGATACTCAAACCTGTACAACCGCTGCTGATCTTAGTTTTCCAGCATCTGGCGGGACAAACAACACGATTACCCATGTGTTCATAGCCACGCACGTAAGCGACAGTTTAGACGTTCTTGGCTCTGGTGGTAACGTCTTGTTCATTGGCAAGTTGGACGCCGATAAGGCTATCGCCAGTGGCGACATCTTCCGCATCAATGCAGGAAACTTAACCATCGAACTGAAGTAAGATGACTATCACGACGGCTCTATGTAACAGCTTCAAGGGTGAACTCTTGCAAGAGGGTCACAACCTTGCCAGCGATACGTTGAAGATCGCGCTTATAAAGACCAGCGAGTCTGGCACTTATAACGCGACCACAACGAATTACTCTGATGTCACCGGCAACAGCGACGAAGCGTCTGGCTCAAACTATTCCGCTGGTGGGGTGAACTCAGGCACTGTCACAGTTACCACCGATCAGACGGGTAACCGGGCCTATGTAGACATAGCCGATACAACATTTTCAAATGTGACTACATCGGCACAGGGCTGTCTTATCTACAACTCAACAAATGGAAATAAAGCTATAGCTGTTATAGCTTTTGGCGGCTCTGGAATTTCAGCTTCGTCTGGCGATCTTACAATTCAGTTTCCAGCAGTAGGGACAAATGGTGCTAACGCTATAATCCGTATCGAATAGATGGAGATATTCAATGGCGCTTGTTCTGAAAGACAGAATTAAAGAAACGACTACAACCACAGGGACAGGCACCTATACCCTTGCGGGTGCAGCAACCGGTTTTGAAGCGTTCTCTGAGATAGGTAACTCTAATACAACTTACTATTGCTGCACTGATGGCACCAATTTCGAGGTTGGTATTGGCACCTATACCGCGTCTGGTACGACACTAGCCCGTACAACGATTCTCCAATCCAGCAACAGTGACAATGCTGTAAACTGGACATCCGGCACACGCGATATCTTTTGTACACAACCAGCAGAGAAAGCTGTGTTTCTAAATTCTAGTGATCATTTAGAAACTGAGGGTGGTGTTATTGCCCTGAAAAACGGCGGCACACAATCAGAGGTGCGGCTTTACTGCGAAAGTTCAAATGCTCATTATGCCGCGTTGAAAGCTCCCGCTCACGCAGATTTTGCAGGCGATGTAACCTCTACACTTCCATCGGTCACGGGTACTCTCATAGGCACGGCTAATGCAGATGCCCCTGCAACTGTGTCTAGTAGCTCAGAGGTCGATCATGTTTTAGTTAATGACGGTGGTGTTCTTAAAAGATCAACTGTTGCCAATCTCGGCGTAAGTGCCACCAACGCAGACACGGTGGACAACTACCACTTTTCTGTTGTGACATCCCTCCCCGGCAGTCCTGATTCCAACACTATTTATTTTGTAACGGGCTGAACATGCTTAATTTTCATTCTGAATCAGAGTACATACTTCTCTCTACACCATTACCTCTTGTAAAGATTCGCTGTAGAGACGAACGTGGAAGCGAAGATGTCACTGTTTTTGAAGAGATAACGGATATAGAGGAAATGGATTTGCTTTCAATTCTAAGTGCTTGTGAAGAGGCTTATGAAAAATGGCAAAATGAAAGAACTAAGGCTGGTGAATAATGGCAACTTATTGGTTAGACCCTTTTCTTGAGGCTACCACCCAAGGTAACGGTACTACCGATACCTCCACCAGAGATGGTGCGTATGCTTCACCATATTCACTTTTAGATTTTTCTGGCACTAGCTCCACAGTTACAAATTTTTCCTTTGCGGATGGCGACGAGCTTCGCATTAAGGGACTTTCTTTCAGTACACTGTTTGAAACAATGGGTAATGTTTACGCCCCCGGTACTGGGGGTGTGGATACTTATTTATACGGTTACTTAACTCCAGTAACAGGCAATACAGATTTTGTTGATACTCTAAACACTACTAAATCTTGTTGTTTTGCATTTCAAAATAGCGACATATCAACTTACTTTCCAAACTGGAGTCATCCATTTTTTTTCGTTGGGTATGGGAACAACACCTCCAGAATAAATACCCCAGTTGGCACTTTTCATCATGCGGTTGTAAAAACTCAACTGGGTCACGGTTCTGCAAGTGATACGGGTATTGAACTTTTTCGAGTCAAAGATACATACGCCAACGTCATAACTCACTCGTCTAATATTTATTTTTTTAATATTAGTTACAAGGTCACATTGTCAGCCGGATGGACAAGCGAAACCGCTCAAGGTGGCTATAGCATTCTTGAAACAGCCGGCAGTAGTAGTGGTAATCTTTATATTCTCGGTAATGCTAATAACAAAATTAAATTAGACTGTGAGCGTCTTCTTGTTGTTCGTAGTTATGGTTTTTCTGGTGTTAATAGTTATAACGGAGTCTATGTCGAAGTTGTAGACCTTGACGCAAGGGTAGAAGCAACTGATCACATTGCTCCACAATTAATTGTAGCAACATATTGGCAATTTTACTTATATGTTGACACATATCCCGGCAGCACCACTACATGGCCCATGGTTAGCGGAGGTAAGCAATATTCTGGAGCGCCGTATATAACTTATCAACACACCAGTAATACGAGTCGCACGGGTTCGAGCATAATTAAAAACTATGTAAGTAATTGGAGTTACATTTACGTATTAAATTCTAATAACAATCACGCGATGTCTTTTGGTAACTTTTATGGTCCTACTTGGGATGGAACTGATGGCAATAACCGCATAATACGATTTGCCACTTCGGGCGTCGGACCATTGACGTTTTTGCAGGATAGCGTCTACTACATGATTGCAGAGGATAATACTACCGCAATTACTATAGATGCAGACCCCATATACGGAAACGGTCAGGCATACCAGACCGGCCTTAAACAACCCGGCGCAGCACCATTAGCAAACGTCTCTCTATCGAATACAATAGGGCCATCCAGAGGGGCTACATTAAATTCAAGTTCTTCGGGTGCAGAATTATTCACTACAACAAAAAATGTCGGGACAGGAAATTCATGGTTCGAGTCTGTCTTAGGCAGAACAGGCTTTAATCCGATAGAATATACTTCTTTACTAGAACTCACTTGTAACACTAATGATTATAGAACAACCGCGCACAATATTGCCGTTCTCACAGGTACAGCGTTAGGGGCAACAGATGCTCCTAAATATTCAATTTTTAGTGCTGAAAGTAATGATTTTGATGGCAAACCTTTATCAATCATAGGTGACCCATATACCGCAGGAGTTAATTATGGCGCTCTTCTATATAATGATGTTGTAAGCAGTACGAGTGTGTTGGTTGGGCAGTGGTCTGGCAATACTGCAAGTGCATCTACGCAGTCTTGGATTCCACTTGAACTTTCTGTGCCAACCTACACCGCCGGGGTAAGCAACCTTAGAGTTACAGTATCGTCTGCTTACGCGGATGGTGCTAGTAACTCAGCCGCAGGTTCTATTCTTTTACGAGCTTGGCACAGAGATGATACGCAAAGTGACAACTTCCGTGTTTATAGTTCGTCGGCTACGGCTATATCTGCCGGTGGTAATCCTTCATCGACAACCACAGTAACACTAAATTTATCGAACGTACAAACAAGCGGTCAGGAGAAGATAACAAGTGTCATCGTCGGTATACGTTTAGATTTTACGAGTAATACAAACATACAAAAATACTACATAACCAATGCCGCTATAGAGACATACTAAAATGCCAATATCAAGAGTAGGCGCATTAGGATTCTATGACACTAGCACTGTTAGTTCTCTCGGTTTTGTTGATGAAACCTACACCGAAACAACGGTTTTTGTATATTTACCTACTTTAGTTGCTACTACAAATTTAGGAACAATAGTAGCTACTACTGACGCTCCTCTACTGCCGTCTCTTTCAGCTACAATCAGTTTAGGAACTGTTATTGCTATAGGCGGGGAAACCGTCGTTCCGATAGCCGCCGGTGTAGTTGCGACCACAGCCATAGGAGTTGCTGAACTTTTAACCCCTATGACGAATATAAAAATAGGTTCCGTTACCCCGACGGAAATTCATGTAGGAGGGACGCAAATATTTAAGGTTTATGCTGGTCCTAATCTGGTATGGTTCCAAACACAAGGACAGCCGGTTGGTTTTTCAAGTAGTCTTCTAAGCATTACTGGACAAAACTCATCATGGAATCAACAAACGATTGACATAAGCGCGTATGCAGGAAATACGGTTTATTTTGTTGTTAAATACACATCAGGAAATAGTTTCAGAGGTGACTTTCAAATTGATGATGTGACTATAGATGGGACTACTTACAACTTTGACAGCAATGCCACTGGATGGCAAACATCGGCTGCAACCTCTTTGGGTCAAACCTTTACTTACAGTAGTATTAGCTGGGTAGATGTAGCTACTGCAAGTACCACAGGTAGGTGGAATAGAGATGCCAATGGAACAGGTTCGGGTGGTACGGGATTAAGTGTCGATCACACGCTTGGAACTTCATCTGGGTTCTACCTGTATACCGAAGTAACTAGTCGTTACAATGGCACTGAGTTTTGGCTACGAAGCCCTTCAATAACTCTAAGTGCTAGCCCCGGAGATTTGACGTTCTGGGAAGCAAGATATGGGAGCAATATGGGTTCCAGTGAATACTTCTTGGATGTAACAGCCTGACATAAAGTTAGGAATTAAAATTGTTTTCAACTTCTG
>CENK01029697.1_pt1 | contig 12061 bp, 10 predicted proteins | sample 530191 | NCBI WGS metagenome assembly CENK01 (sample SAMEA2619686, study PRJEB7988) | marine metagenome | biome: marine biome (ENVO:00000447); feature: deep chlorophyll maximum layer (ENVO:xxxxxxxx); material: "saline water (ENVO:00002010), including plankton (ENVO:xxxxxxxx)" | depth 60 m | reverse complement strand
CAGCCACAAGCGCAGATGGCAATTGGGTCGTCTATGCTAAAGCGGGAACAGTAGATGAGACAGATTATCAATTATTAAACTCAACCGTTGAGGCGACTGATGCAGTAGGGGCATTCAATGACACGGCGACCACATCAGATGTGTTTTCGCTAGGGACTTTCGATGATGTGAATGAAAGCACTAAAACCTATGTGGCATATTGTTGGGTTGACGTTTCAGGTTACAGCAAAATAGGTGGCTATACTGGCAACGGCTCTACTGGGCAAACTATCACAACGGGTTTCAAAGTAGGCTGGCTCATGGTCAAGCGGACAGATGTAGCCAACTCATGGTACATCGTTGACAACACCCGCTCTCCGAATACCGCCGCAGGCAATGATGATTTGCTTTACGCAAACCTAACCAGCATTGAAGGTTCAACAAACGATTTCTTGTCCTTAACCAGCACAGGCTTTACGCTCAACTCAGATTCTCCAGCCGTAAATACTAGCACCGGCGAATATATTTATATGGCATTCAAGGACACCCGCACCAATGCGTATTATTTAGATCAGTCAGGCAATGCAAATAATTTTGCGGCAACAGGTTTGGAGTACAAAGATTCACGCCCTGATTCTCCAACTAATAACTCAGCTACCTTTAACGCTCTAGTTAAAGACCTAAGATACGCCACTGCACTTTCTGACGGCAACAAGACAATCACTTTCACATCTGGTAGCAGCGGTTTTTCGGGTTGTCCCATGACAATATTCCGCAATGAGGGAAAGGCGTATTGCGAAGTTAATCTTGACGTTACGTATTCTGGCGACAGCACTGACAGTCAATGCGTCTTTGTTGTTGATGACGGGCAAGATTTTTCAGCCATTGGAAGCGGTTCGCAAAACAGCGCATTGGTTGGGTCTTACTGCGGCGGCGGTTCAGGTAGCGCACCCGCTGAAATTAGCAGCAACGGATCAGATCAAGGTGGTTCGCCAAGCAAGTACCGCACGCAAAATGATCGTGTCGGCGTTTACATAGATTTTGATGGTGATGGCACAAATGGCAAAGGTTTCTTTGCTTTAAACGGTACAGTGCAAACCGTCAACGGTACGCCTGACATTGCGAACGGCACCAACCCACACTTTACCTTCACAGCAAATAGCAGACTTACGGTTGGTGTGGGCGGCATACATGCTGGCACTCCCGCCGTGCTTACTTTGAAAGATGACTCTAGTGATTGGGAAACAACCCCACCTTCTGGATATACATCTTTTTCAACGGCCAATCTGCAAGACCCTGCAATTGATCCGAATAAAGGCGATGATCCAAAAGAATATTTTAATACGGTTCTCTACATAGGTGACGGTTCTTCAAATAGAGGAATCACAGGAGTAGGATTTTCTCCTGATTTTCTCTGGATTAAAGATAGGGTAGCCACAAACAATCACATTTTAGTGGACAAGGTGAGAGGTGTAGCTAAATTACTCTTCTCTAATAGTAATATAGCAGAAATTTCTGGTGCAACCCAAATAGCAAGCCTAGATGCGGATGGCTTTACGTTGGGAACAAGCACAACATATGTAAATGAAAATGGCAGTTCAAATGCTTATGTGGCATGGAATTGGAAAGCTGGCGGCTCTACACAAACAACCAATACTGACGGAACAATCACCAGCTTGGTATCTGTTAGTGCTGAATCTGGATTTAGCGTTGTTGCATACACTGGCACAGGTTCCGCTGGCACAGTGGGACACGGACTTGGAAAGGCTCCAGCGTGGATAATCATTAAAAACAGAGGCACAGGAAATAGAGAATGGCTAATATATCATCACGAATCAGAGGGCGTTCCTCAAAATTTTGGTATGTTTTTTACTAATGCTGATCCATTTGATGATGACTCTGCATTCAACGACACGGCTCCTACAACAGACGTTTTTAGTGTAAAAAATTCAACTTCTTCAAATAACACAAGTGAAGAATATATTGCTTACTGTTTTGCAGAGATAGAAGGTTATAGTAGGTTTGGTCGTTTTGCTGCCGTAGGTGGTGCAGATAATAGTTTTATTTATCTAGGTTTCAGACCAGCGTGGTTCTTAATTAAACGCGTAAATGCAGACGGATACGATTGGGTTCTTTACGATAACACGCGTGATCCGTTTAACGTAGGTAGCACTAGAGTAAGCCCAAATTTATCAAATGCTGAAGTTACTGGTGCCAGCAATTACGGAATTGACTTTGTGTCGAACGGAGTAAAGTTACGTTCAGGACAAGCTGACACTGCTACAGATGGCGGCACATACATTTACATGGCTTTCGCTGAACAGCCATTCAAATATGCAAACGCGCGATAAGGGGATAGTTAGCTATGCCACTTACAAAATTACAGTTTAGGCCGGGCATAAACCAAGAGGTCACCTCGTACTCTAACGAAGGTGGCTGGCGAGACTGTGACAAAATCCGCTTTCGGATGGGTTACCCAGAAAAGCTAGGCGGTTGGGAGAAGTTATCGTCATCAACGTATCTTGGATCTGCACGGGCGCTGCATAACTGGATAGCTCTTGACGGCTCAGACTATCTTGGAATTGGCACACATCTCAAATATTACATCGAAGAAGGTGGTGGTTTTAACGACATTACACCTCTGCGTGTAACCACTAGTGCCGGTGATATAACTTTTGCCGCTACAAATGGCAGCGCCACGATCACTGTTACAGATACAGCGCACGGTGCTGTTGAGGGCGACTTTGTCACGTTTTCTGGCGCGGCGTCTCTGGGTGGATTGATCACTGCCACAATCTTGAATGCAGAACATCAGATCGCCAGCATCATCAATGTTAACAGTTATACGATCACAGCGAGTGTGGCAGCTAATTCTAGTGACACAAGCAATGGCGGTTCTAGCGTTATCGGCGCATATCAAATTAACACAGGTCTTGATACTTCAGTTGGCGGCACGGGTTGGGGTGCTGGTTTATACGGCGGTGTGGCAGCGGGTGCGTTAGAGACAACGATTAACGAAGGCGGCGAATTTTCCAATTCTGACACCACGCTCACCGTGACAAGTGGCACAGGCATTGCCAACAATGACCTGATATTGATTGACAATGAGATACTGGAAGTCACCAACGTCGCCACTAACGATCTCACTGTGACACGCGCCCAATCAGGCACAGAAGCCGCTGCTCACGCCAATGGCTCCACCGTAACTTTGATATCTGGCAATGCGAGTGCAGCTAACGATTATTTTGGCTGGGGTGACGCCGCGTCTGGTGGCCTAACAACCACGACACAGATACGTCTGTGGTCACATGACAACTTTGGTGAAGATCTGCTTATCAACCCACGGGATAGCAACATCTACTATTGGGATCGAACAAACAACCTACCTAGCCGTGCTGTTGAACTATCTACACGCAGCGGCACAAAAACGAGTGTCCCGCAGAAGGCAAAACAAGTTCTTGTGTCCGATCAAGACAGGCACGTTATTGTATTTGGGTCAGATGGTTTGGGGGGAAGTTCAAGCGCCACACAGGGTGATGGGGTGCAAGACCCCCTGCTAATACGTTTTTCTAGCCAAGAAAACCCAATCGATTTCTTCCCGACATCCACCAATACTGCTGGTGATTTGCGACTCGGTTCTGGCTCTACCTTTGTTCAGGCGGTAGAGACAAAGCGTGAGATACTTGTTTGGACGGATACAGCTTTATTTTCTATGCAGTTTATTGGTCCTCCGTTCACTTTTGGCCTGTCTCAGCTTGCCTCTAACATCACAATCATGGGTCCAAACGCAGCGGTGTCTACAGAGGATGTTGTGTATTGGATGGGAATAGATAACTTCTATGTATATTCTGGCCGCACACAACAACTGCCATGCACTGTAAAAGAAAAGGTATTCGGAAACTTTAACAGAGCGCAATCTGACAAAGTCACATCGGGAATAAATTCAGAGTTTAGTGAGATATTTTGGTTTTATCCCTCTTCTAGTGCTTCGGATAATGACAGATACGTGGTGTACAATTATCTGGAGCAGATTTGGTATTTTGGAACGCTGGCAAGAACGGCATGGCTAGATCGTGGGACAAGGTCAAATCCCATGGCTGCGGGCAGTCAATACATATACAATCACGAGATTGGGTTTGATGATGATGGGTCAGCTATGACCTCGTTTGTTGAGTCTGCCGGTATTGATATAGGTGATGGAGATAAGTTTACTTATATCAGGAGAGTAATACCTGATTTGTCATTCATAGGTTCTACAAATCTCAGCAGTCCACAAGCAGTCTTCACCATAAAGTCCAGAAGATTCCCCGGCGCTACATTCGACAACACAGATTCCGGCACGGCGATTGGCTCTGTATCAGGCGACGTAGAGACATTTACAGAGCAGTTGCATTTAAGATCTAGGGGCAGGGCATTTGCATTGAGAGTGGAAAGCACAGCAGTGGGGACCAAATGGAAGTTGGGAAGCCCACGAGTTGATTCTCGCGCAGATGGAAGACAATAATGGCTCAAGTTCAAATACCTCCACCCAGACTGCCAGAAGCGCCACAGCAATACGATGTTGCATACATGGCTGATTTGCTTCGTGCTTTGGAGACATTTATTGCACAAGAGAGAACGCCCGGTGAAATGAGGGCAACAAAGATCACGTTGACAGATTTGCCCACTAGCTCTAGCGGCCTAGAAACTGGCGCATTGTTCAACGATGGTGGAACCGTCAAAATTGTATCATAGTACAAATAGACTGATATGACCGGCAAGAAGCTACAGAATGAGAGCAAATACGATCAATACGATATGGATGGCGATGGCGTCGTCACAGATGAAGAGCTTGAGCATGCCAAGGAAATAAAGGAAACAGAGAGAGACCTGAGAAAGAGCCTAGCTCAGTTAAGAATGGCAAGATTCACCTTGATGGGCATGGGCCTTTTTACGCTTGCCATGTTCACCCCGTGGGTTTCTATAGAGAGAATACAGGCTCTTTCAGAAATTTCGTCATTATTCTACATTTCAGGCGCTGGTATCGTGGGGGCCTATATGGGGACCACTGCGTGGATAGCCAAAGGCAAGTAGAAAAGGGAGAGTGTTAGCAATGTTACAGGCGTTAATCGGGCCGGTTACGGGCCTTCTGGACAAATTTATAGAGGACAAGGATCAGAAAGCAAAGCTCGCTCACGAAATAGCGACCATGGCCGAAAAGCAGATGCACGAAGCCAACATGGGTCAGATAGAGATCAACAAGGCAGAGGCGCAGCATAGGTCTATATTCGTTGCAGGGTGGCGTCCATTTCTTGGGTGGTGCCTTTCTTTCGCTATGGCATGGCATTTTGTTCTCGCCCCTGTCACAATGTTTATATGTTCATACTTAGGGATAGAGATACCAGAGCTACCGACTTTTGATATGGACAGCCTGATGACTGTTCTATTGGGCATGTTGGGCCTTGGCGGTCTCAGGACTGTAGAAAAGGTAAAAGGGATCACAAAGTAATGCCAGAACCGGGTATAGGAAAATCAGAGCCAGTGCCTCTCGCACAGCAGATTACTGATGCTGGCGGCGAAAGGTATCCCGGTGGGGGAGCGAATACGACTGACGTATTCAGTCAGGTCAATGATCCCGCGAGAGTGGCGCAGGCTATTTACGGGGCCACTGGCGGATTAGAAGACATTCTGACTAAAGAGCAATTCTTTGCTCAGAATCAAATGACCCTTGCCAATCCTTATGGCATTCAAGGATTGTTCACGAGAGCAGGAAAATTTGATCCGTCCAAGATTGATTACTCTGGTCTCATGGATGAAAAGACCAGACGGGGCCTCATGAATCTTGCATATGACAGGTATCGCAATCCGTTTGCGAGGACCAACATCTTTGGGGATGAAGTGGGGGGCAACCCAGAGACAGGCGAGGTCAGATATGGCCTTGATTCATTTGGAAGCCCCAAGGAGACGTACTTGGGTGATGTGGTCGATGTTCCGCTGCCCAAAAGCAAAACAAGGGGCCTTGCAGAAATGATCCCCGGCGGCATTGGGCTTTTGGTTAAGATGCTTCCCGAAGAAAAGAGAAAGATGATTGAGGCTAGGATGCTTCCCGGTGGAGCGCCTACAGCGGCCCAAGGTAGAGCAGAGTACGAAGCAAATAAGCCCACAGGAAGCCTTCTTGAAAACCTTCTAAAGATGGGGAGGGGCAAGTGAACATAGACAAGTTGAGGACAGAGATTGCAGAGGACGAAGGCTGCAAATACGAAATATATTTAGACCATCTCCACCTACCAACTTTTGGAATTGGCCATCTTATTACCAAGGACGACGAGGAGTACGATCAGCCTGTAGGCACAGTGATTGAGCAGGAAAGAGTGCAGAAAGTGTTTAACCTTGATATGGCTGTGACCGTAGACGAGTGCAAAGTTCTGTATCCAGACTTTGATGATTTACCCGAGGACTGTCAGCATATCATCTGCAACATGATGTTTAATATGGGAAGACCTCGTCTCTCCAAATTCAAGGGTATGAAGGCTGGTGTTGATGCTAGGAATTGGAACAAGGCTGCGGACGAGATGGTCGATTCGAGGTGGTACACACAAGTCCCAAATCGTGCTAGAAGATTAGTGAGCAGAATGCGGGCGCTATCGGAGTAGGAGACTGGCATGGCTTTACCACTATTATTGGGATTGGGCGGATCGGCGCTAGGTGCCGCTGGCATGTTGGGTGGTTTAGGTGCCTTGGGCGCTGGGGCCATCGGATCTGGCCTTGGGTCTCTTGCTCAAGGCGATGATCTTGGCACAGCCATAAGCACAGGCATGATGTCTTATTTTGGCGGCAAGGCTCTTGGTGGATTGTTTGGCGGCGCTGGCGGCGCTGCTGGCGCTCAGGGCGCTGCCGTTGCCCCATCTGCTAGTGATCTCGCCGTGGGGGCTGGTCAAGGGGCGCAAGGATTGGGTTCTGGCATTCCTTTAGACCCCGGCATGATGGCTGGAAATACAGGCGCGTCCGTTGCAAGCGAAGCAGCTAAATCAAGTATATTATCTGACCCAACAGTGGGCATGACGTTCAAAGAGTCCCTGCCTTACGCGGGGTCTGCTTCAGGGCTTGGGGCATTAGCAGCGCCAAAATTTCCAGAAATAAAGAAAAAAGAGTACCCAGACATACCGGAAAATCTGGGTGAAAAGAGAGATATGAAAAGCCCTCTATCTGACTTTAGGCCCGGCCTTGATCCAGAGTTCAGGTATTTTGCAGAGGGTGGTGAGGTGCAGCGGCCAAATGATAAACAGATTATCGGCGATGCTGTAGACGCCATTCAAGGCACTCACCCTGACCCTAAAGGGGCGTTGGGGCTATTTGTTGCTACATATGGCGACGATGCTCTAAGAGATTTGGTTGCGCGTGTCCGCAGTGGCGAGTTTGAAGAAAACTCAGGGGTTACAGAGGGTATGGTTGAGGGCGTGGGTGATGGCATGGATGACATGATCCCAGCCACGCTTGAGGGAGAGCAAGATGTTGTTCTGTCTGACGGAGAGTTTATCGTTCCGGCTGATGTTGTAAGTGGCCTTGGCAACGGGTCAACTGATGCTGGAGCAGAGTCTCTATATGACATGATGGACAGGGTCAGAGAGATGAGAACAGGCATGGCAGAGCAGCCTGATCAGGTTCCGCAGGGTATGATGCTCCCAGCATGATGATTACAGCGGTCCCTATTGAGGGAGTGGACATTGTCTGGGAGGATGCAAAAAAGGTTCTTCATAAGTCGGTAGAAACATCGGCTGGCAAGTTTGAGGTGGAAGATTTAAGACAAGAGTTGAAGGCAGGACAGTTAGTGCTTTGGCTGGTAATGGATGGGAGCGAGGTTTTGGCAGCTTTGACCAGCAGAGTTATAGAATATCCCGGCAGAAGAGCGATGGCACTAGATTGGGTTGGCGGGAAACACATGAGGAAGTGGTTACCCTTGGTCCTAAATACGTTACAGAGATACGCCACAGATTGTGGCTGCAAGCACATAGAAGGCTATGGGAGAAAAGCGTGGGGCAGAATCCTACAGAAGTATGGATGGCAGCCTGAATACATAGCGTACAGGATGGAGTTAAATAATGGGTAAGGGCAGGTCATCGGTTCCAGCAGAACAGACCATTACACAAACAAATCTCCCGCCATATATCGAACCCTATGTCAAAAGAATACTTAATAGGGGTGAGGGTATCTCCAATCAGCCATACGAGGCTTACGAAGGCCAGCGTATAGCTGAAGACGCCTCAGATGTTATCGCAGGCAGAGATAAAGCAAGGCAAATTGCCGGCTCAGGTATCGAAGGGCTTGCTGAAGCCATGTCTAGGGCTGAAGCAGGGGCTGGATTCGATGCTGGTAAATTCGACGCCGCCACTGCTGGTGAATATATGTCTCCATTTATGCAAAAGGTGGTGGATGTCCAAAAAGAAAGAGCGATTCTGGACGCGCAGAGGGCGGGGGCAGATAGAGCCGCGCAAGCTGTACAAGCTGGGGCGTTTGGCGGCAGCAGAGCCGCAGTTCAAGAGGGTCTCGCGGATGAGGCGCTCAGTAGGCAGCTTGCAGAAATACAGGCATCGGGGCAGCAGCAGGCATTTGAACAGGCACAGCAACAGTTTGAGAGAGATAGATCAGCACGAGCGGACGCAGAGAGGATAGGTCTAGGCGCGGCGGAACTTCTGGCTGGGTTGGGCGGTCAGGGGAGAGCCAGCGATGTAGAGAGCGCCAAGCTCTTGGAGACCATAGGCAAGGATGAAGAGGCCAAAGATCAAGCTAGCATCGATATGGCCTATGAAGATTTTATTCGTCAGAGAGACTTTGACAAAGAGCAGTTGATGTTCTTGTCGGCTCTAGCAAGGGGCATCCCTGTAACCCCATCAACAGAGCTTCAAAAGTTCCAGAACGTCAATCCTTTGCAACAAATGCTTGGAACGGGTATATCGGCACTTGGTTTGTATAAGGGGCTGGGCGGCTAATGAACATTATCGATATACAAGACCAGCTAAAGAACTTCTCAGAGCAACAGCTTATTTCAGAGATGCAGATGCCATCGGGTTCTGCGCCTCAATTTCTTGTGTTGAGCGAGATCAAGCGTCGTAAGCGTGTCCGTGATGATTTTACAAAGCGTGAGGCCGCACAGCAACCTACTGTAGCGCAAGAGGCCGTTGCGTCCGCTGGCGTTCCTCAGAGTGGAATTGCGGGAATGGCAGAGGCCATGGCACCAAAAAGTACCATGGTACAAAAAGATATGAGGTCTGGTGGCCTTATGCAGTTTGGTTCAGAAATACAAAGAGGTCTCGCCGAGAAGGCACAAAACGAACAAATAGAGCCATTTTTAGACGAAGTAGAACAGATGGCTCAGACAGAGTTTGGCGTTGATTCTGCTTCATTTGGCGCTGGCATGAGGCCAATGCCAACTAATATTAGGCCCATGACTCCCTCTGCTGGGCTGGCCGCTCTCAACCCCTTTGGGGCCACAAAGACGGGTGGCAAGGGCGGGGCGATGCTGGGCATGAATCGGATGGCCACCCTACGCGCTCAATCGAATCCTGTTACAGAGCCTCAGGTTATGCCCTCCCCAGTTCAAAAGTATGATGAGGGCGGTGTTGTAAGGGCCAGCATTGGGGCATTTTTTAATCCTGATGGAACGCCCACAGAGGCCGGTATCAGAGCCTTAATAGCTCAGGAGAGTGGTGGCGATCCCAAAGCAAGGGGTTCTCTTGACGAGGTGGGCATTGGTCAAATTCGCCCCAGCACGGCACTGATGCCGGGGTATGGAGTTCAGTCAATGTTTCCTGAGATTGCTGCAAAGATCGGCGAGGGCAAAGAATACGCCACAGCCGATGATGCGTATCTTGCAAACAAGGATCTGATCGATGCGGGACTTGAAGATGTAGATATGTCCACAAGATTTTCTAAGGATTATCTCACTGCCATGAGCAAGCAGTTTCCCAGTGATCCTAACCGTGCTTTGGCCGCTTACAATGTTGGACCGGGTACTGCTGCTGAATTAGAAAATCCAGCTGAGTTTGATTATGTGACAAGCGTTCTGGGCCGCATGGGTGATGGCTCTGATGAGCCGGGAATCATATCCAAGGTCGCATCAGCAATTAACCCCATAAGCACGGCTCAGGCACAGGGCGTCGGGTCTTCTTTAACTTCGCCGACCATGATGTTCGACGATGACGTTGAAGATGTTGACCCGACAAGAGAATTGAGAGGTGGCCGCAAAAGGAGGAGAGATGGTGAGACAGTATTGACTGAAGATGACCGGGGCGAAATGAGCGTTGCGGATAGTTTTCAGGTAATACAGGACGCCATGGATAGCGGCGAACTGCCTGAGCCAGCGGGTGGTGAGGGTGTGTTGGCAGGTAGAAATGTACCTAGAGAGGCACCTCCTGAGAAAGTTGTTCTTGAAGAAGAAGATTTGGCCGATCCGGTCATTATGCAGTTCAGTGAGCTTTCTCCCGGCCAGCAAAGGCAATACTCCAAGAATAGGAGCGTCCCCGGCGTTGATCTCGTGATTGACGACAGGGAAATGAGTCCGATAGCTGACTTCGTTATGGGTGCCACTGGTGCTTCTGATGATGAAGATACAGTCGAAGATCCAGCCGCTCCACCGACCACGCCGGAACCTGAAGCACAGCCAGAGAGAAAAGGTACAGATGATGGCTCTACGCCTCAAACTGGGCTTGCAAAAGAAATAGCAGACCTTAGGGCAAAGCTGGAGAAGGACAGAGAAACTGACAAGTATCTGGCTCTGGCGCAAGCTGGCCTAGCCCTCATGTCGTCTAAAGAGCCTACGCTTCTTGGTGCAGCAGGAGAGGCTGGCATAAGCGGACTAACGGCATTCCGTGAAGCACAAGACAGATATCAAGAGGGTGTGGTTGATCTGATCAACGCTAAGGCAAAGCTGCAAAAGAAATCAGGATCAGGATCTGAATTTACAGCGAATCAGATGCTGCAACGGGCTAGTGATTTGAGAAAGCAAATAGCTGACGGCATGGGGAGTGAAGAGGACAATATTAGAAACGCCTTCTTAGCCGACATGTTGGAGCAAAGAGCATTCGGCATGGTCGGGGCTGGCGGCTTGGGCGCGTTTGATGTAGCCACTCAGGAGTAGACATGCCTATTACATACGTCCAAGGGCAGTCGGGCAAGGTTTACCCGTTTAACATATCTGGCCTATCTCCAAATCAAACAGAACAACAAAAAATAAACGAAGTCCTCATTGGTCTTGGTGACACCTCTGCTGCCCCTGTGGCTCAAGAAGAAGAGGCTGGAATCGTATCCGGCGCCATAGGTCAGGCATTCGGCAGGGGCGTAGACACCTTGCAACTTGGCTTTGGCTCTGCGCTTGAGGGCCTTGGCAAGACAACTGGCCTTGGGTTCTTGGAAGAGTTCGGCGAAGACGTTGTCGAAACAAACAAGAAACAACTTGCCGAGTCAGAGCAATACGCCACAAGGCTTGATGATGTCAAAGACATCGGCAGCGGCTTAGACTTTTTCGGACAGACACTAGCAGAACAAGCCCCACAGCTTGGCTCAACCATCGGAGGCAGCGTTGTTGGTGCAAAAATAGGTGCTGCCGGTGGCCCGATAGGCGTTGTCGTTGGCGGCATAGCTGGTGGTCTGGCTGCAAACCTGCCCTTCTTCTATGGCATGAACCGCGAGGCTCAAAAAGATGAGAGTGGCGTTGTTCAAAGCGAGGGTGTTGCCGCACTTACCGCAATACCACAAGCGTCTCTTGATTTCATAGCAGATAGAATTGTTGTTGGCTCTTTGCTGACGCCAGCCCTCGTAAGAGGAGGGGGCCTTTTTACAAGGGGAGTAAAGGGCGTTGGTGTAGGTGCCGTGGTGGAAGCGCCAACAGAAGTCGGCCAGCAAGTCTTAGAGCGGATGCAGGCTGGCCAAGACATATTAAGTGAAGAGGCCATAGATCAATACATAGAGGTTGCCGTTGCTGCTGGTCTTGTTGGTGGAACTGTAAGGGGTACAACACAGGCTTTTGATAATTTCGACAAGAAACAAGAAATACAAAAGAAAGAACAACTTGAAAAAGACCTGTCAGATCTACGCTCAGAGGTTCACC
>CENK01001116.1_pt1 | contig 12237 bp, 7 predicted proteins | sample 530191 | NCBI WGS metagenome assembly CENK01 (sample SAMEA2619686, study PRJEB7988) | marine metagenome | biome: marine biome (ENVO:00000447); feature: deep chlorophyll maximum layer (ENVO:xxxxxxxx); material: "saline water (ENVO:00002010), including plankton (ENVO:xxxxxxxx)" | depth 60 m | reverse complement strand
AATTACTCAAGGTGCTAACAATTTCATGTTAATGAAATAAGCACTTATTATTTTAAAAGGGAGGACGGCATACACGTAAACGTTCTCCGTCTTCCCTTTTATTTTTTATTAATTTTATTATATATTATATTATGGCAAAAAAACAAAAAACAAAAGAGGTAGAGGTGCCTGTTGTTGAAACACCGGTTGTTGAAACACAAAAACCTAAAAAAGTTGAACCTGCAAAACCAAAGTGGGATGTAAAAGACAGAGTTTATAACTTAACATCAAGAAGTAAACCTATATCGTACATGCTAAAAAGTTCTGGTATTTATTGGTTTGATGAAGAAAAAGGTTACGAAAGAGAACTAAAATATTGTGAAAATCAAAGAACACCGTTTGTTGATGAAATGCAAGGTGATCAAAGACTAGCTCATGTTATATTTAGAAATGGAAGTTTATACGTAGAAAAAGAAAAAACAGTTTTACAAAAGTTTTTATCATTATATCATCCGCATAGAGATAAAATATATACAGAGTATAAACCTGCTGAAGAAGCCGCTAATGAAATAGAAATATTAGAATTGGAAGCAGATGCAATATTAATGGCTAGAGAACTTGATATTGATATGGCAGAGGCTATTATGCGTGTAGAAAAAGGTTCTAACGTGTCTAAGATGAGTTCTAAAGAACTTAAAAGAGATTTACTAGTATTTGCTCGTAACAACCCAGCTTTATTCTTAGAATTAGCTGCTGATGATAACGTTCAGCTTAGAAACTTTGGTATTAAAGCTGTAGAGCTTGGTATTATTAAGCTATCACAAGATCAAAGAAATTTTTTATGGGGATCAAATGATAGACCTATAATGACAGTTCCTTTTGACGAGCATCCATATACTGCTTTAGCGCATTGGTTTAAAACTGATGAAGGTATGGAAATATATTCAAATATAGAAAAAAGATTAAATTAATCAAACTGTAGGAGCGGTCGCCCTACGGGGCGATCGCAAACTACAATAAAAAAATATGGTAAATATAGACGATGTATATCAAAAAGTATTAGCTATAGCTAATAAAGAGCAAAGAGGGTATGTAACTCCACAAGAGTTTAACTTATTTGCTAACCAAGCTCAAATGGATATATTTGAGCAATATTTTTATGATATAAACCAGTTTAATAGAATACCGGGTAATCATACTGAGTATTCTGACATGTTAACTTTACTAGAAGAAAAAATAAGTATATTTAAAAGTCAAGTTGCTTTAAATTACAACGGTACTGTTTTTCAAAATCCTCAACAACAAAATTTATATAGACTAGGTACTGTTTTGTATAGAGGTATAGAATTACAAAGAGTTGATTATGCAGAGCTTTTGCAAATAAGCAAATCACCTTTAGTTAAACCTACTGAGTCACAACCTGTTTTTTACGAAAGAGCAGATGGTTTAATTGTAAAACCAAACACTATAATAAATAAAGTTATATGTACATTTATTAAGAAACCTGCTAAAGTTTCTTGGGGGTATAGTGTTATTGGTGAAACAGCTTTATACGACGCTACAAAAGCACAAAACTTTGAACTTCATATTTCAGAAGAAAATAACTTAGTTTTAAAAATATTAGCTTTAGCTGGAATTATGTTGCAAGATCCTGGAGTTTATCAAATAGCTACAGCTGAAGATCAAAAAAATATTCAACAACAAAAATCATAATAAATGGCATTAATAGACAAAACAGCAAGAGAATATTACGAGGGTATTGATGGCGTTCAAAATAGTGGTGTTAATAACTACGGAGAATATCAATTTATTTCTTTGGAAACTATAATAAATCAGTTTTTAATTTCTTATGTTGGTGAAAACAAAATAATAAGTAAAGCAAAAAAAACAGATGTTTCTTTTCACGCGCAAAGAGCACTTCAAGAGTTAAGTTTTGATACTTTAAAATCTATTAAGTCTTTTGAAATGGAAGTACCACCTTCGTTAAAAATACCATTACCACAAGACTATGTTCATTACACAAAATTATCTTGGGTTGATAGCTCTGGTATAAAACATCCTATATATCCTGTTTCAAAAACTTCTAACCCTATAGCCTACCAACAAAACACAGATGGGAGCTTTAAATTTGAAACAAATAGTTATATTAGAACAACAGCGGGTGGTGGTAATGAGTATGTTGTTACGTATACAAAAACAGATCCATTAACTGGAGAGTTGATGCAAAAAACAAAAACATTTACTACAGGTGTAATTCCAGCTTCTAATCAATATGAACAATACGGTATAACTCAAAGCGGTGTGCAAACATCAAAAGAAGGGTCTGGTGATGTAAAGTCTGACAATTTATTGCCTAAGTTTGCAAAAGAAACTAGAATTAATATTACTAATGCTAGCGGTTATCAAAATAAAGAAATTTCATATGGACCTGGTAGTGGCATGCAAATGAATTTTTTTACTGCAAATCACGATATAGAGGTTGGTATGACTATTTTTGGTCCTGGTATTCCGCCAAATACCACTGTAAAAACTGTTGGTAGCTCTAATAGTGGTAATTATCCGGGTATGGGTATAACAATGACAAACCCTGTTTATGAGCAATGGCTTTTAGACGGGCAACCTGGAACAATTAATGATCCAGAAGCCACAATAACTATAGAAGGAGCTACTAGCACTATTTATGGCGCACCTACTAATAATGGTTATCCATTTGATACTCAAATACTAGGTGAAGAAGTTATATTTGTAGATTTAAATCTAGAATCTAGTACGTGGTCAAATTACAAATCACATACATCAATAACTACAACTGATGATTACGAAGATGATACAGAGTGGATTAACGAGGGGCAAAGATACGGTATTGATCCTCAATACGCGCAAAACAATGGCTCTTATTATATAGATGCTAACGCTGGATTAATACACTTTAGTTCTTTTATTTCTGGTAAAACTATAATCATAGATTATTTAAGTGATAGTTTAGGTACTGATGAAGAAATGAAAGTTCACAAGTTTGCTGAAGAAGCAATGTATAAGTGCATAGCATACGCTATGATGTCTACAAGAGCTAATATTCCAGAGTATTTAGTTCGTAGATTTCAAAAAGATAAATTTGCAGCTGTAAGAAAAGCAAAACTAAGATTATCAAATTTAAAAATAGAAGAATTAACTCAAATACTTAGAGGTAAATCTAAGCACATAAAACACTAATATATGCCTGAGATTAAGCATGTTTTCAATCAAGGTAAAATGAACAAAGACCTTGACGAAAGACTAGTAGAAAATGGTCAATATAGAGACGCAATGAATATACAAGTGTCGACTTCAGAAGGTTCTGACGTTGGTGCTGTTCAGAATATATTAGGTAATTTAAATTTATTTGAAAATAGTAAGTTGGCGCCTAGCGCAAAATGTGTTGGCGCTATTGCTGATGAAAAAAATAATTGTTTTTACTGGTTTGTTTATCATGATACAAAAAACTTAATACTAAAGTATGATAATAGTGTTAAGTTTGTTTTTGTAGATATACATGGTATTTTAAAATTTACTGAAGAATTAATAACTGGTATAAATATAGTTGATGATTTTTTATTTTGGACAGATAACAATTCAGAACCTAAAAAAATAAATACTATTCTTTGCGAAGAAGGTACTGATCAATCGGGATTTTACCATACAAATTTAGTTGTACCAAAAAAATTTATTACAAAAAGCAATTGTATAAAAATACAAGAAGAACATATAACTGTTATTAAAAAATCACCTAAAACTAAACTTGTATTAGATCCGGTTTTTGAAAAAAATATAAAATCTAAAACTGAGTTTAATTTTTCATCAATAAACGTCGGTGATATTGTACAAATTACTTTTTTTGATTTTCCTGTTTTTATTTCAGGTTATAAAATTAACGATATACTTACTATTACAAATACTAGCGGTGATCAAGCTGCTAGAGTTAAAGTAACAGAAGTAGTACTTGCTTCAAATGGTGATTATAAAGTTGAAATATTATCAATAGTACCTGAAAATATAACAAGCGGTAAATTTTCATATGATGTTGAAAAAGAAGATGCAAGTGATTTGTTTAAAAGAAAGTTTATAAGGTTTGGTTATAGGTATAAGTATGAAGATGGTGAGTATTCTAGCTTTTCACCTTTTACTGATGTTGTTTTTAAACCAGATCTTTTTGAATATTCAGCTAAAGACGCTTACAACAAAGCAATGGAAAACAATTTAATTTCTTTAAAATTAAGAAATTTTGTTACTGCGGAAATGCCTGAAGACGTTGTACAAATTGATATTCTTTATAAAGAATCAAATTCACCTATAGTTTATATTGTTGATAAATTAAAATATCAAGATCCAACACAAGTAACAACTGGTGGTGTTGAGAAAAATTATATAAATGCTAATTTATATGAAATTACTTCAGATCTTATATTTACTGTTGTTAGTTCTAATCAATTATTAAGAGCTTGGGACAATGTGCCTAGAAAAGCAAAAGCACAAGAAATTACCGGCAATAGATTAGTTTATGGTAATTATGTTCAAAACTACGATGTGATTAAAAAACCTATTTTACAAGCTGGTTTTGTAGATAGATTTAATAATGACATAACTTTTATAAACAACTATTTAGATAATCAAACTGAAATTATCACACCAGCACAACAAGTTGTCTTACCTTTGTACGGTCAAAAATCTTTAAAATCAATAAGAAACTATCAATTAGGAGTGACTTATTTAGATAAATATAACAGAGAAACTCCTATATTTACAAGCTCTGAATCTATATTTAAAATTCCTAAAAAATATGCTGACAATGAATTAAAAATTACTGGTCAAGTTAGAACTTTAGCGCCTGACTGGGCAGAGTCTTTTAAAGTATATATTAAAGAAACATCTACAGAGTATTATAATTTAGCCATGAGTAGAGTTTACAATGCTGAAGATGGTAATGTTTGGCTTGCTTTTCCTTCTGCTGAAAGAAATAAAGTAGATGAAGAAACTTTTTTAATATTAAAAAAATCTATAGGCAATAACAGTTTAGTTGAAGAAGAAGCTAAATATAAAGTGTTAGCAATAGAAAACGAAGCACCTGAATATATAACTGAAGAAACTATTTCAATAGCAGAAATAAGTTGTGGTGGTTCAACTAGTTCTACAAATGTTTTTGGTATATATAGCCCTGTTGTTAACTCAAGAGAATTTAGAATAGTAGAAGGTGCTTGGCAAAATACTACTGCAGAGCCTTTAAATGAAATTACAGAAGATTTAGTGTTTTATTTCAAAAACACGTTAACTAACGAGCACACAAAAACTTATGAAATTAAATCTGTTTCTTTAGATAATTCATATTATAAAATAACTTTAGATAAAGTTTTTGAAACTCAAGACGCTGAATTAATTTATCCTAATTACCCAACAACAACAAGCGGTGGTGTTTTAGATTTAGACACTAACTTGCAAATAATTATTTCTAAAAAACAAAGTATTACTGAAAGCTCTCAGTTTAAGGGTATGTTTTTTGTAAAAATTAATAGAGATGCTGTAGTTGAAGAAAATGTTTTAATTAATCAAAATTTTAATGATTACGAAATATTTAACAGCATGCCAACTCATTATTTTGCTGATAACTATGCAATGCCAGGTTTTACTGGCGGAAACACGTCAACAGTATTAAATTTGTCAATTACTAATTGGCCACAACTTCTTGATTATGGTGGAGAATCAAACGCTTTATTCCCAGAAAATCACGAGTTTGCAAATCCTGGAGATCCTATGGGTGGGTTTTTTATTGACAAAGCTTGGCACGCTGGTATTCAACCAGGTGGAGGTACTAGTAATGCAAACATTAATTCTAGTTCTCACGTATGGGGAAGTGCTCGTAATTTAATACAAGCTTGGAGAGACGAAACTTTTGTTGCAATAGGTAGTCCTTCTTCTCAACTTAATCCTAGCATGAACGTATTTCCAACTGCGTTGCAGTGGGAAAATTCTTTTTCTTCTGTTTTTGAAAAATTTAAATTTTACAATTTTGTTCATAATTGGTTTTCAAACACAAGAAAAGATCTTAACAATCAACCTGGGACAATTGTAAACGTAGGAGTGCCTAGTGTTGTTCAAAATGTAACGTGGTATAATCCTGACACTGGCCAACAAGACTCTCTTCCAGCAAGTATCGATTATGCTCGTAATCCAGCTTTTGGTAAAGGGATATATACAGGTCAAAACGGCGGTCATTTTGTAGAAGTTTCTTTTTCAGGTATTTCACCTGACACTAACATCGGATCATCTTTAGGTGGAACAAATGGCAATCAATTGCAATACGGTAATTTTAATAACACTAGTGCTTTTGATATTAGAGTAAATCAAATTACTCAAGAAGAATACGCGCAAAACTACAGCACAACAAATGACAAGTTATTGTCTATAGCAAACAACATGGTTGTTGGTAAACGTTTTAAAATAAGATCTGATGATAATTTTGAAAATATTTATAAAATAATAGGTGTTGAAAGAATTAGAAGATATAACAGCATACCTTTTTTACAAATTGTTAAAGCTTATTATCAATATAGAAATGATAATAATTATGAAACTACTTTTACACAACAGTGGGGTCAATTTGGTAAAAAATGGAATAGAAGATATACTTTTAGATTACAACTAGACCACAGCTTAGAAGATGTTCAAATAAATAACAAAAGCATAACACACGCAGATAATTCAGGTATAGAAAAAAGTGTTTCATTTCAGTTTTTAGAGCCAAAATATAACACTACAACAAAACAAAAAATATCTGAAAATCCAGCAATATGGGAAACAGAACCTAAAGAAACTGCTGATTTAGACATTTATTATGAAGCTAGCGAAATAATACCTTTGAAATTAAACGAAAAAAACAATCAAAGTTTTATACCATTGGGTAGTGTTGTTACTTGTCCAGCTAGACCTAACACTATAAACGGTCTTGTTTATGTTGTTTCTTGGAATAGTAATAAAATAACTTTTAACGCACCGATAGATTTAGATGAGTATCTTCCAATTGGAGCAAGTTTAGTAAGATTATATTTTACAAGGCCAGATAACTCATACACAACTTTAGCTATAGATGTAGAAGCTACACTAGCGACTTCACCAACTGGACTTATGTCTGACAGTTCACTACCACCTAATACTTATATAGTAAAAACAAATGTTAGTAAAAATCCATTTGCACTTTCCTGGTACAACTGTTATTCTTTTAGTAATGGTGTAGAATCAAATAGAATACGTGATGATTTTAATCAACCAATTATAGATAAAGGAGTAAAAGTTAGTACTATTTTAGAAGAAAATTATGAAGAAGAAAGAAGAAGTAGTGGATTAATATATTCTGGTATATACAATACTAACAGTGGTATTAATAATTTAAATCAATTTATACAAGCAGAAACAATTACTAAAGATTTAAATCCAACATATGGTAGTATACAAAAGCTATTTAGTAGAAATACTGATTTAGTTACTTTTTGTGAAGATAGAGTTATAAGAATACAAGCAAATAAAGATGCAATATTTAATGCTGATGGTAATCCTCAGTTAATAGCTTCTAATAGAGTTTTAGGACAAACAATGCCATTTGCTGGTGATTACGGTATAAGTAAAAATCCAGAAAGTTTTGCTGTAGATAATTATAGAGCTTATTTTACAGATAAACAAAGAAGTGCTGTGTTAAGGCTTTCTATGGATGGTATAACGCCAATATCTGAGTATGGTATGTCTGATTATTTTAAAGATAATCTTAAGCTTAATGATAAACTAATAGGTAGTTTTGATATTAAAAAAGGCGAGTACAACTTAACAATGCCTAATATTGATAAAAGTGTTTCTTTTAAAGAGTCCGTTAATGGTTGGGCAAGTTTTAAGTCTTTTGTTTTAGAGCAAGGTGTTAGCATGTCTGGTAATTATTATACTTTTAAAAATGCTTTACCACATCAACACCACAGTGAAGAAGTTGATAGAAATACTTTTTATGGAAAATATGTTTCCTCTTCTATAAGTGTTTTATTAAACGATGTGCCTAGTGCAATAAAAATGTATAAAACATTAAATTACGAAGGATCACAATCTAATATTGATCAAAACATTACAGGTGTAGAAACTGGTTATTACAATTTAGAAAATAAAGATGGTTGGAAATCAAAAATAAAAACAGACAAACAGGTTGGTTCTGTTTCAGAATTTATAGAAAAAGAAGGTAAATGGTTTAATTTTATTAAAGGTAATAATTTTAATAAAGTTGTTGATTTAAAAACTAAAGAGTTTTCTTTTCAAGGTGTAGGTAGACCAACTGAATTTGAAATTGATATTAATAAATACAAACCAATTACAGGTTGTACTAATCCAAAAGCAACTAATTATAATCCCGAAGCTATAATTGATGATGGAAGTTGTTTTTTAACGCCGCCTGAAACTGATATAGTTGTTGGTGGTTGTATGGATCCAAATTCTAGCAACTATAATCCTGACGCTACTTATGATGATGGTAGTTGTAACGTTTTATGTGACGCTATTCTTGGCTGTACAAATCCAAATGCTATTAACTTTGATCCTAATGCAACTCAAGATAATGGCTCTTGCATATTACCAATATACGGTTGTACAAATCCAAATGCTAGTAATTACGATGCCTCTGCTAACGTTGATGATGGCACATGTTTATTTGAAGACATTGATGATCCAGTTGGTGGAGCGTAATAAATATATAATATGAAATTAATAAATAATATAACAATAGATACTTCACCAATGCCTTCTGCTGTAACAACAAGAATTTTTACAGTTACAGGAGATCCAGGCGCTGTTTTTACAATAACAGTTACAAATGAAGATGATCATTTTTATAATTTTTCAGAAGACACTGACGTTGCTTTAGCATTTTCTTCTAATGCTGCAAATTTAAAACAAAAAACTATTGATAGCACGGGTATTTATAGTGGTATTATAGAGTTTCCAGCTATAACAGATGATGATTACTATATTATTACTTTATATGCAGATAGTGCTAGTGAAACAACTTTAAGTAAAGATCTTTCTAGTAATCAAGTATATATATTACCAAAAATACATAAGTATCATGATACTACTGTTACTTTTGCCGTAGCTTCTGCTGGTAGTTCTGGAACTTATACGGCAAATCCACCCGCTAGCAACGTTACTTTTACAAGGCCTAGTTATTTAGTAAAAGAAAGTAGTAAACAAACAAAAACAATTAACTGGCCAGTAGCACTTAGTTCTAGTCAGTTTGTAATAGCTAGGCAACCAAAAGTTACAGATTTTGAATTTACAACAACTAAAGTTTCAAAAACAGCTGGTTCTAGCACAACGTCTGTTGAGTTGACAGATATATCAAATCTTTCTGTTGGCATGGTAGTTTCTGGTACAGGTATAGCTTCTGACTCTGTTATTACTGAAATAATTGAAGGTTACTTAGATGATAACAAGTCTTATGATAATAACAACGTTTACGTTATACCGAAAGCTATTAGTACTGATGTTAATGGTGTTCAAAGTATTGGTGATGATGTTGGTGGTACAATAATAATTGACAAGTCTTCTACTTTTAACGCAGGTATAACTGTTACTTTTACAGGAAAAGGATCAGTAAATTCTAATGATTTTAATAATACTAGTTTTTCTATTAAAAACTTTACTTTAACTATTGATCCTGTTGTTACAACTACAGATTCTGCTGTTAGTAGCAGTACAACAATACCTATAACAAGTACAAATGGTATAAAAGCAGCTGAAACTGTTATAATGTCTGGCGTTGGTGTTATTGGAACTCCGCATGTTGACGCTGTAAGTGCTGGTGTTAATATTACAGCAAGTGCTGCGCAAACAATAGAAAATGGTCAAACTGTTACTTTTACAGGTAGTAGTAGATCTGCAACAATAAGTGCTGATATAACAGTGTTGCAACACGGCACAGATGATATGACATTAACTTTAGCTTTAGATAATATTTTAACAGTAGGATAATATGCAAATAACATTAACATTTAGCGAGCAATTAAATAGTTCTTTACAAATAGGAGATACAATTTGGTATTTAAAAACTAATAGCACTGGTGGATATGATGCTGCAGAATCTTCGCTTGCAAAAAAGCTAGGTATTGTAGAAGAAATAATTAATACAATTGAAAACAATAAAATTATTATTAGTAATAATTTTAATACTCAAACTCCCGATTTAAATAATATTTTTATTATGTTTTCTAAAGACAATAAAGCCAACACCTCTAGTTTAGTTGGTTACTACGCAGAAGTTTCTTTAGAAAATAATTCAAAAGAAAAAGTTGAGCTATTTTCAGTTGGCTCTGAAATAGTACGAAGTAGTAAATAATACATAAAAAGTGTAATTATAATAAGTATAAATAAAAAAAACAAACATTATGCCAGTAGGTAAAAAGAAAAGTCCGGCAAAATTTTTAGGTGCTGTAGCTCTTGGTTTAGGAGTTGTACAAGGCGCTAGTCAAATTATTGGTGGTATAAGTGAAAGAAGAAGACTAGCAAAAGAAGGTGATAGGGCTAAACGACAATTTAAAAGAAATTTAGGTGATTTACAAGGTATGAAATTTGAAAATCCATATGCAGATTTGCAAACTCAATTTGAAAATCCATATGAAGATTTAACTGTAAATCAACAACAAGCTCAGTTTCAAGCTGAACAAGGCGCGCAAGCTAGAGCTAATATATTACAAAGCTTACAAGGTGCTGCTGGTGGTAGTGGTATTGCTGGTTTAGCACAGTCTTTAGCTAATCAACAACAACTACAAACACAGCAAATATCTGCTGATATAGGAAGACAAGAATCAGCTAATCAAATGGCAACTGCACAGGGTGCTGCTAACGTTCAAGCTGCAGAAGCTCAAGCGCAAATGAACGTTCTTAAAGGTGAAGACATAAGACAGTCAAGAGAAAGACAAAGAACAATGGATATAATGAGCTTAAGATCTGGCCAGCAAGCACTGCAAAGAGATATAAGACAACAAAGAGCAGAAGCATCACAACAAATAATTGGTGGTGTAGGTACTTTAGGTGGCGCTGCTTTTGATGCTTACACAGGCGGTGTATTTAGCGGTAGTAACAAAAGTGTTACTGGAGGTTTAGGTTCTCAAAGCGGCGGCTTTGGAAATGCTGGTTTTGGAGCAAGAGTATCTGATTTTGATCCAACTGTTAGAATAGATCAGTTTGGAAAAACTCAATTTAAAGATTTAAGTAATTTAAAAATAGGAGGATAATGGCAAATTTATTTCAAATAGGATATGGTGGTGGACCACCAAAAGCAATAGACTACTCAAAGGCGTTAGATCCTTTGGCTGAAAAAATTACTACTAGAGTAAAAGAAAGCAAAGCTAAAACTGATGTTTTAATTAACAATATGCCTCAAGGTGTACCTATTGATAAAGTACCTGAACAATTACGTGGTCAAGTTACAGATTTTTTAACTCAAAATAAACAGGCATATGTAGACGCATCTAAAGTTATTGCTAGTGGTATACCATCTACAGATCAAAGATACATCGATGCCGTATCAACTATAAATCAAGTCGATGCTAAATTTAAAAACTTAAGTAACACGCTTGAAGATATTGCTTTAAAAAGACAAACCGCGTTAGATAATAGAGATCACTCTAGTGGTTCTCTTGATTGGGAAATAGGTGACCATGAAGATTTAGCAAACGGAGACATGTACTCTAAGTTTCAAATACAAGATGACGGTGGTTTTACTTATCAGTCTAATGACAATGTAACTAAAAACTGGAAAGATTATTCTAATACTTTTCAAACTAACAACGCTGGTCAAGAAGGATTTTTTAGTTTAGAAGAAATGGCATTAAAAGATGGTGATAATGGTAGAGATTTTAATAGACGTAGATTTGAAAATAGATTTGATTCCTTAACAAAAGGTTTAAAAAATAAAGGAGCTAGAGATTTTGTTTTTGCTGATGATGATTTTATTGCTCAAAAAACTGGTACTGAAGTTGGTACTGAAGAGTTTGAAACTGCTAAAAAACAATTAGTAAACAAAGGTAATTTTGATGAGTTATTAGTTGAATATAAAAAGTACGGCGTTAATGAACTTGAAAAAATACACAAATTAGCAGTAGGTGAATATAATAAAAAGCTAAACAAAACTACTCCCGGTAGAGATACCTTTCCAACAAGTTATGGGCAAGGTTTCATTACAAGAACCTCTGCAGAAAA
>CENK01019733.1_pt1 | contig 12336 bp, 9 predicted proteins | sample 530191 | NCBI WGS metagenome assembly CENK01 (sample SAMEA2619686, study PRJEB7988) | marine metagenome | biome: marine biome (ENVO:00000447); feature: deep chlorophyll maximum layer (ENVO:xxxxxxxx); material: "saline water (ENVO:00002010), including plankton (ENVO:xxxxxxxx)" | depth 60 m | reverse complement strand
CTGTACATGTCGTTGAACCGTTTGAAGTACCATATAACTGGCCCAGACTACGAGCAGCCGATTATGGCTATAGTAGTCCTAGTTGCGTACTTTGGGGTGCTGTAGATTGGGATGGAAACATTTGGATTTACAGAGAACTGTACGACAAAGGCTACACAGGAGAGACATTGGCACGGATAGTTAACGCATTAGAGGAACATGATCCCCTCATGCAGATTTCTGTGTTAGATGGAGCTTGTTGGTCAAAGCACGGTACAGGGCCAAGCATAGCTGAGACTATGATACGTAACGGAACACGCTGGATTCCAGCAGATAAGAATAGAATACCAGGAAAGATAGAACTACATCGACGGTTAGCAGTAGACGAGAGAACAGACGAACCAAAACTAAAGATATTCTCAACGTGTACCAACCTAATACGGACTCTACCTACTATACCGTTGTCTAAGACTAACAGTGAAGATGTAGATACGAAGGCAGATGACCACGCTTACGATGCTCTGAGGTATATGTGTATGACACGTCCTACAGGCTTACCACAGAACAGTATATTTAATCAAATTAAGAAAGATTCGTTTCAACCCGCAGATAGTGTATTTGGTTACTGATGGAAGCTAATTTAAAACAATTAGAAAAGATTAAAAAAATTCTTTTCACGGATGCTCAGATAGAGAGTGGAAACTTAGAGATTCCCTCTAGAGAATCTTTGCTATCTATCGACCCTAATGATCTAACCGTAAGACAAAGTAATATTTTAAGACTCCATGATACTGGTATTAATATAGATGGCGCACAAATTAAAACTGAATTTGGTGCCATGCTTCAAGAAGCTTTTCCGTTTCAAAAAGATACAAAAGGAATGGCGCATAAGTCATCGCCTTCTGTTATCGCTGTAAATAAATTAAATGGAATTGTAAATAAGTTAAAAAAAACAGGTTTTACTCAGGGATTTGAAACTCCTCTATCTATTCTTACAAAAGAAGTACAAACTAAAGGTTTTAATTCATTAGGTATTTCACCCAGTCAGGCAAGAGACTTTAGGTATGTTTTAAACAGAACTGTAAATCAACTTGAACTTTCTGGAAAAGAAACTACATTTTTAAGAAGTTTACAAAAAAATTTAGAAAAGTCTCAATCTACTAAATCAAAACCAGATAAGTTATTTGCTTATCCAACAGCAGAACAATTCTATACGAGACACGCTAAAATTATACGAAATATAGAGGTAGATTTAAGAGGAACAGAGAAAAAACCAAAAAAACCTAGTGCAAAAGAAATATTTAAAGCTGACTCACAAAAAGCAGCAGTATACCTATGGGGATTTACAGGTGAAAGGTTAGTACAGTTTACATCTACTTTATTATATGTTCCTACAGCATGGCAAGATAAAGGCGGTTTAGAAGGATTTTTAGAATATGCTAAAGGAACTGGAAGAGAACCTGGATACATAGACGCAAGTAATCCAGTAGCTATCATACCTATTAATCCGTTTCCTGGTCAAGCTAAAGGCTACACGCCCATACCTTTAATTCCTCCTCTTCAAGCTTTTATGAAAGATAGAATAAGAAAATCTTTAGGGGGATTAAAAGCTGGATACATAAAAGACCCATCTGGTGCGGGGGCTATTCCTTTATTTCCAGGTGTAGAAACAGGACCTCAATTAAATACAGCTTTAAACAGAGGACAGTATAAAGAAGTTTTTGCAGACTTAGAAAAGTCTACATATGCACAAGATGGAACTGAACTGCCAGGAATGGGTCGTCCTATAGAGGCTAAAGATAACAGAAAAATATTACCCTCAATGATGCTAACTCAAGCTGGTATGTCTCCTGTGCAATCTGCTCAAGTAATTGAAAGTATGCACGGGAAACAAAAAGAAACTCTTGCATTTGCAGAAGGTATTTTAGATAAAGTATCAAGAGAAAGTTATGTAGGTGCTAGAGTAATTGGTGAGAAATTAACTAACGAAACTGTTGGACAAGCATTTTTATTAAGGCAACAAGCTAAAGCGTTAGGTGTACAGACACTTAATGAGATACCTGCAAGATTGGGTTTGGGTCTTATTCCTGAATTAACAGATGAAGGTGTTACAAGGTTTAGTATAGATTTAGCAGAAGATACTGATCCAGACGTTCCTGAAACAACTAAGACTGTTTCAAAAACAGATAATGAAACTTTTGTTAAAAGTGCAGAACTATCTGAAGCAGAAACAGAAGAAGCTATTACTGCATCTGAATTAAGATCAGAGAAAAATAAACTAGAAACAGAACGAGTAAAACAAGAAAGAATAGCGCAATTTGGTGAAGAACCAACAACATCTGCACGAACTTCTTCTGATCCTAGAACAGTAGTTCAACAAACTGATGAGTTAATTGATCAACCAAAACCTGTTGTTCAAAAGTTTGCGTTTGGTGAAGCACTAAGAATTGGTGCGATTACTCCAGAAGAAGTAAAAATGGCTGAACAAGCTAAAGCAAATGGAGACATGGATACGTACAACGAGGTACGTAGAGACTCTTTCAGTAAAATAAGACAGATACTAAAAGATAACATTAAAAAAGGTATAAAAACAGCTTTGCCCATCATGGCTGGTGGCGCACTAGGTGCAGTATCTATAGCTGCAGAGGTTGCTGCAGAGGCTGCAGATGCTAGTCCTATAGGCACACCTCCTGAAGATGTACCTCCTGAAGAATTACTCAAATCTCTGCAAACAGGAATGGCAGGACGAACTGGGCGTGGAGAACGTTTTACAAATGTTCCCAAAATAGAAAAAGAAGTAGAAAGTAGAATAGCTACAGAAACAGCAGTTCGTTCTGAAGATGCTGCACAAAATGCAGCATTAGAACGTTTAAGAGCAATGGGTACAATTGGTAGAAAACCAAAAGACCTTCTTCCTAAAAATGTTGAAGGACAATTAGGATTTATAGAACAGCAACGAAAAGATATGGTTAACAGACCTTCCATGTTACAACAAGAGTATGAAGGATACTTAAATCAACAAAGGAGAAAGTAAAATGCCACAAGGTAATCCACAAGCATACAAGGCTGGCTACATCATGGGCCAGATGAGCAAACAAGGCGAAATGTCTGACGCAAACGAGGCATCACTATATCGTGAGCCGCTAGAGTTCAACACTACAATTAACGTAGGCAAGCTCACAGAAGATGTACCTTCGGAAGCTGGTAACAAGCACATGGGTCAAGCCTCCATGATTATGGCTTCTGATAAGCAAGGCATCTACAGCTAAAAGAAAGAGTTACAATGGCTGACGAATCTTTTCTAGACGACGAAGAGACAGAAGGGCTAATAGACCTTGGTGAGAACCGTGAAGACTTTAACAGTATTATTGGTACTGTTAAGGCACGGTTTTCAGATGCAGAGACAGGACGTAGAAACGACGAAGATCGGTGGCTAAAAGCCTACAAGAACTATCGTGGTATCTACGACTCTACTACGCAGTATCGTGATAACGAGCGTAGCCAAGTTTTTGTAAAGATAACAAAGACTAAAGTTCTTGCTGCGTATGGTCAAATTATTGACATACTATTTGCTAACAGCAAGTTTCCTATCTCTGTTGAATCTACACCCATACCAGAGGGTATCGACAAGTTTGCCCACTTGTCTCAAGTTCCGATAGAAGAAAGACAGCCAGAACAAACTGATCTTTTTGGTTTTGAAGGTGACGGTAGAGAACTTCTTCCAGGTGCCACACAAGCTACAGAGATGCAGCAAGGTCCACAAGGACCAACAGCAGCAATGCTTAGTGGTCTTGAAGAGAAGTATGCTGGTGCCAACTTAGCTTCTGGTCCTTCTCGCGCAGGAGAACCACAAATTAGTCCTGCAGCAGAAACAGCACGTAACATGGAAACGTGCATACAGGACCAGCTACTAGATACCAACGCCGTTACTGTACTACGTCACGCTATTTTTGAATGTGCGCTTCTTGGCACAGGAATTATAAAAGGTCCATTTAATTACAACAAAACAGTACACAATTGGCAGAGCGGTGAATACTCTCCCGAAAACAAAGTTGTGCCTCGCGTAGAAGCAGTAAGTTGTTGGGACTTTTATCCTGACCCAAGTGCTACAAGTTTAGGAGATGCAGATTACGTCATTCAACGGCACCGTATGAATAGAGAACAGATACGTGATCTAGGTAATCGCCCCTTCTTTAACGAAGAAGCAATAGAAAATGTTTTACAAGGTGGACCTAACTATGAAGAAAAATATTATGAAAGCACTCTCTATGCTAGTGACGATGATCCTAACTATCAAGGACGCCGTTTTGAAGTATACGAGTATTGGGGTGCGATGGACGCTAAGTTTGCTGAAGAGCTTGGTATCGAAGCTCCGAAAGAAATTCAGCAAGGCGATGCCGTCCAAGTAAACATATGGATATCTGGTAACGAGATACTACGGTTCGTAGCCAATCCGTTTATACCTGCACGTATACCCTTCCAAGCTTTCCCGTATGAACTTAACCCCTATCAGTTGTTTGGTGTAGGCGTAGCAGAGAACATGGAAGATAGCCAGATGCTGATGAATGGTCACATTCGTATGGCTATCGACAACCTCGCATTGGCAGGTAATCTTGTGTTTGACATAGACGAAACACAGCTTGTTCCTGGTCAAACAATGGACGTATATCCAGGCAAGATATTTAGGCGGCAGTCTGGTGTTACAGGAACAGCCGTGAACGGCATTAAGTTTCCCAGCACTGCAGTAGAGAACGTGCAGATGTTTGACAAGGCAAGGCAACTTGCTGACGAGCAGACAGGCATACCATCTATTATACATGGTCAGACTGGTGTTACAGGAACAGGACGAACTGCTGCTGGACTAAGCATGTTGATGTCTAGTGCAGGACTTAGCGTAAAGACTGTTATCAAGAACATTGATGACTTTCTTCTTAAACCACTAGGAGAAGCTTTCTTTCAGTGGAACATGCAGTTTAACGACAAGACACCAGAGATGATTGGTGATCTAGAAATTAAACCAAAAGGAACCAGCGCAGTAATACAAAAGGAAGTACGCACCCAACGATTAACAGCTTTGCTCCAGACAGTTGCGAATCCGATGCTGGCACCGTTTATAAAAATACCAAACCTGATTCGAGAGCTTGCAATAAGTCAAGATATCGAACCAGACTTACTAGTAAACGATATAAACGATGCTGCAATTTTTGCAGAAGTATTAAAAGGACTCATGCCTAATGATCAACAAGGAGCAAGCCCAGAAGCTGCTGCCTCTGGCCAACAGCAACCTGGAATGGCAGGGGCTGGAAAGTTACCTCAAGGAAATGGCCCAAATGATGACACGGCAGTTGGTGGTGGTGGAATCGGAATTGGAACTGCGCCGTCTCCAGGGCAAGCTGGATTTACTGGGAACCTTAATTAACCTAAAGGATGCTACACAAGCTACCATAAAGGCACATAAAGATGGCAACACTAGAGGAAATCGCTCAACAATTTGAAGACGCACTAGGAGAGTCTACAGGTACAACTATTGAACCTGGAACAATAACTCCACAAGGTATTATGTCTCCTGTTTCTAGTAAGAAAAAACTTTCTTGGCCTGAAATTGTTGAAAAAATAAATGAAGGAGTAGGCGTTCGCCAGAACGAACTATTGCCTGAAGTTCCTAAAGGTGTTTCCGCACAAAAATTTTATCGCACTGCAGCACAAGCAGGTTTGTTACCCAGCGGTGTTAACACATTTACATCTGCTCCATTTGGTTCGTTTCAAGGACGTATGAATACAGTAACGGGAGAAACAACGCCATCAGAAGAGTCTTCTTTGTCTGCTCCTGAATCTGTAATAGAAACACAATATAGAAGAAGGGCAGAAAGTTCTTCCGATGATTATGAGGGTGTCATTGACCCAGGAGAGTATCTTGATCCGTTAGTTAACCCTAATTTTAATTTTGGTACTATTCTTGGATTAATTACATCTCCTGTTTCAACAATGATAGGTTTACACAATTCTCCAAATACTTTTGATAGTTTAGGAACATACAATCAAGACCAAATAAATAGAATGGTATCAGAGGGCAGAATAACCTCACAACAAGTAGCACAATTAAATAGAGGTATCACTCACACAACTGCTGATGGAAGACCTAGAGATTCAAAGACAGGGAAACCGATATCAGTAGCAGAATATTATAAACAACAACAAGAAAGAAATAAAGATAGCCTTATCAATAAAGTTCTTAATTTATTTACTAATGGTGACAAATCAGAAGAACCAGGGACAAATATGTTTGGTCAAACTGCTCTTACGCAAAATCAAGTAAATGAAATACAGTCACGTTATCAAGCACTGACAGAAGCAGATTACCCTGGTACACAAACAGACACAGCACCTGCTGATACTCCTGCACCAGATACAAGAACTGATGAACAAAAAGGTCAAGACCAAGTGTATGGTGGCGGTGACGGCGGCACTAGCGACGACAGTGCCGAAGATACCTTTAGCGATGACGGCCTGGGTTGGGGATTTCAAGAAGGCGGTCAAGTACCACAGGGTGCAGAAGCCGATATGTCCAACCTTGGCATGATCAACGAACAGGCAGCGCAGCCACAACAAGGCGGTGCAGTATCTGTGAAGGACGACATACCACGCGAAGCTGATGAGGGTGACTACATTCTGCCCTACGAAACAGTATTACTAGTTGGTCTAAAAGACCTTAACCGTTACGCTAAAGAAGCTATTGATCTAGCAATGAAGAACGGTGTTAATCTTAAAGGCACAGACCTAGACCCTAGCGATGATGTACCAATTAAAGTAAGTAACTATGAATACCACATTCCTAAAATTCTTGTACCGTTCTTTGGCGGCGGCAAAAAATATCTTGATAAAATTAGGCAAGAAGGTCTTGATCTACGCACACGCCTTGAAGAAGAAAAGCAACCATCTATGCAGGAGCAGCAGCCTATGGCTGAAGCAGTACCTGCACCAGCACCAGAACAAGCGGCTCCAGCACCCCAAGCACCAATGATGCAACAAGGCGGGTTTGTAGATGATCCGCAAAAGAAACAAATGCAAACAAGTGCCGCAGTGTTAGAAGCTGATGCGTCACAACAATCACCTTCTGCTTACAATCAGATGCAAGCTCTTGAGCGCACACGTAGGCAAGCACAACAACCGCCAATGGTTGACCCAATGGGCCGTGTTGTACAACAAGGTTTTGCTGCACCACAGGGGTACGCTGATGGAGATGAAGTAAAACAAGAAACAATGCCACCTTGGGCTAGTCGTGCGTTAGACCCTAAAACTCCTGTTCTTAGAGATGAAGCTACAGGTGATATTAAAACTGTTCGCACAATGAGTATTAATTATAAAGGAAAAGAAATTTTATTTCCAACAATAAGAATGAAAGGTAAAGAATTAGTACAACTGAGCGAAGACGAAGCTTTTGCAGAGGCACTAAAGAAAAAAGATTATATGTCTTTTGACACACCCGATCAAGCAACAAAATGGTCTAAAAACTTTTCTCAAACTGTCAATAATTTAAGAGGTGTGCAACAAGGTTTTGCAAACGGAACTGAGCCAGGAGGAATGAAGCTAGTTAAGCCGTTTGAACTTGAACAATCAATACTAGACGCTTCTAAAAAAAAAGACACTAGTCTACCAGAAGAACCAGAGGTAGATGAATCAGGATTTGCTTCTAAAAGCGTACCCGCTCCTATCGAAGAACCAGAGGATGAAACAGTAATAGAAACTTCGGAAGTTACTTTTGATCCTAGCATGTTTCAAGTTAATCAAACAAAAAAATCTTCTCCTGGTAAAGGACCATTAACAGACGAAGAATTTATTTCTTTAAAAGAAGACGTTTCTAAATTACAACAATATTCTACTTTAGAATTACTAGCTCTTGCAGGTATGGCTGAAGCAAGAGGAGATAAAAGAGATGGTATCCGAGGTGCAATGAATGTCATTAATAATAGGCTAAAACATCCTAAACGTTTCGGTAAAACTCTTAGAGAAATAATATTTAAAAGATATCAGTTTGAGGCTATTCCTAATACAACTAGTAAAGATCAAGTTAGCAGAGCTATCTACAATAATTTTAAAAATGTCATTAATATAAAACAAGGTGATAAAACTTTTTTACAATCATTAAAAGATGGTAGAGATATCTTGTTAAAGAGAGCAAAAGACAACACTTTTGGAGCAGTCTACTTTGCAAATCTTAGTAAATTAAAAACAATTCCAAAACATTTAAAAGGTAGAGAACCTACAGTAAAAATTGGAAGCACTTCATTCTTTGGTATCGAACCAATTGAAAAGAATGATGGTGGTTTTGTAGATAGGGCAGCGTAATGGAAATACGTGGACAGTTCATAGAATACATTAAATGTGTTGAAAACGGCGGTAAAGCTGGTTTTCAAGATGGTACATGGTATCCACACAAATCACCAGAAGGCGGTAACGATACTATTGGTTACGGACACAAACTACTTGATAGCGAAACTTGGATGCAAGAAGGCGTTAGTGACGACGAAATAGAGAAGCTACTAATACACGATATATTAAATGCTTGCGATGGAGCTAGTAAGGTTATCTCTGAATATGCCAGTGATAACTTTGACAGCCTTCCGCAAGCCTGTAAAGAAATGTTTACTGATTTTGTTTTTAACCTTGGTGCAAATGGACTGCGTAAGTTTCCTAAGTTTGTAGCTGCAGTTATAGATAACGACACGGAAACAATGCACAAGGAATATAAGAGATACTATCGCAATGGTTATGGCGAAGTAAAAGAATTGGAACATCGTAATTCTGAATTTTATCAGATGTTCCTTTAAACCAATGGCTACCCAATTAACAAGGTGTTGTTTGGCCCCATTGCTAACCTACCGTAGGCTACCCGTATGCTAGTAACTTTTTGGATGAACTTTTTTAATTTATCCTGGTTCAGTACGGCCCCACGAAAGAGAGGTAAAGATGACTGTACGTAATGATGATATAGCTTTAGAAGAGGAGTACAACGAAGAACTTGAGCCTACCCCATACGAGAATCAGTATAGGAATAGCTTAGATGAACCAGACGATGACGAGGTGGAAGACCCAATTGATATGGCTACTCCGAAACCTAAAAAGCAGGGTCTGGTAGATAGACAAGGTAATGCTGAAAATGAACATGACTATAAAAAACGTTATGGTGATTTAAAGAAGCATTACGACAACAAACTAAACGAATGGAAACAGCAACAAGAACTTCTTGAAGCCCAACTTTCGATGGCAGAAAAATCTAATGAATTACCAGTGCTGCCCAAGACAGAGGAAGAGTTGACAGAGTTCCGTGAAAAGTATCCAGATGTTTACGATGTTGTTGAAACTATCTCAGCTTTGAAGGCAAGTGATCGAGTCAAAGATATTGAGTCACGCTTAGAAGACCTTAAAATTAAAGAGCAAGAAGCTGTTGTGCAAACTGCAGAACAAGAACTTCTAACAATGCACTCTGATTTTGGTAATCTAAAAGGTAGTGATGATTTTCTTAACTGGCTTGACGAACAACCTTCTACTATTTCAGATGGTATCTATAAAAATAATACTGATGCTAAATGGGCCGCAAGAGTTATTGACTTGTACAAAGCGGATAAAGGTATTTCCTCTAAAACGAGGTCAAAGAGGAGAGCTACTACAAAGAGTAATCAACAACAGCCTAAACGTAGTGCGGCTGAAGCAGTTACAAAAACGCAGCAACGGCGTTATATTGAAGAACTGCAAGACGACACAAAAGTTTGGACTATTGATGAAATCTCTAAACTAAAACCCCATGAATATGCTGCTCTTGAAAAGGACATAGACAAAGCAGCTAAAGATGGGCGAGTAGTAGATTCTCTATAATAAACTAAAACCTTTTGTAAAAGGAGTATAAGCAATGGCTTATGCAAGTGCTGCAGGATACGCAAACTTACCGTCAGGTAATTTCGTACCTGTTATTTACAGTCAAAAGGTACTCAAATACTTTCGTAGGTCTTCGGTAGCGGAAGCTATTACCAACACCGATTACTCAGGAGAGATTGAGAACTTTGGTGACACCGTGAATATCATTAAAGAGCCGACCATTTCGGTTTCTTCGTATACTCGCGGTTCCACAGTTAACACGCAAGATTTGGCAGATGACCAAATCCAGCTTGTAGTGGATCAGGGCAACTACTTTGCCTTTAAGGTAGATGACATTGAAGAGCGTCATTCTCACCTTAACTTTGAGTCACTGGCGACTTCTTCTGGTGCGTACACTCTGAAGAAGGCGTTTGACTTCAACATTCTTAACAACATTTACAGCAATGCTGCTACTAGCGCAGGTGACACGGGTACGGATTCGTCTCCTATCACTGGTTCTGGTACTGGTTCTGCTTGCACGGGTAACGAACTTGCCAATGCAATTAGTAGTGCTGCAAAGGTTATGGATGAAAACGATGTCCCTTATGAAAACCGTTGGTTGGTTGCCGACCCTGAGTTCTATGAAGTTCTGCGTCAAGCTGATGCAAAACTGATGGATTCCAGTGTTACTGGAGAAGCAGGTTCTGCGCTAATGAATGGTCTGGTAACGGATCGAATCATTCACGGCTTTAAACTGTATCAGACTAACGCTATCGTTAACGGTGGTGCTGGTGCAGCAGCGAGTCATACATTTTCATCGACCAATGGTGGTGAACACATCTTCCTGTATGGACACATGAGTGCTGTTGCTACGGCTTCTCACATTGCCAAAACGGAAGTTATTCGTGACCCTGACAGCTTTGCTGATATTGTTCGTGGTCTTCATGTCTTCGGACGTAAAGTTCTGCGCGGTAGCGGCGACGGCTATAAGGGTGTGTTCTCTGGCGTTGTTGATCTTGGCTCGTAAGGGGGAATAAATCATGGCTACTTATGATAGAACAGTTACTGGTGGTGGAACGGTAGGACATCCTTCCAGTGCCTCAGTACCTTATGTGATTACTTCTCCTGTATGGGACACTGCTGATGGTGGTGCAGGTGGGGACGTTATACAGTTAATCGACGTTCCTGCAGACAGCATGATTGTTGCAGGTTGCCTAGAAGTCCTAGAAGCTAGGGGTAACGGCCAGATTACTATGGATATTGGTTTTACTGGCGGTGATGTAGACTGTTTTCTTGACGGTTCTGCATGTGCTGCTGGTTTTTCACCATTCCTAGAAGCTGCTGTTGGAGCCTCTGGTTCTAATGCTCGTATGTTAACAAGTGCTGACACTATTGATGCTCTCATCCTAGATGGTGGTTCAAGTGGTGAATCTGCACTACGTTTTCGTATTCACGTAGTATTAGCAGATGTTTCTAGGAACCCTGTAGAATCAGCTACAGTTTCCTCTGGAACATAATAACACATAACAGTTTTGTGGGGTTCTGTAAAAATCCCACACCTTTCTTGCTGTGTTCAATTATTTGTGAAAGGGTCATATTATGTTTATACAGCTACTCAATAAAGAAGAAGCAGACTTCTGCTACAATAAAATTACTAAAGATACTTTTGGTGACGGTAACGAAACACAACCACTATCAGGTATCAAAAAAAACAAAGAATCACAGAGTGTACCAGATGAAGTACGCAAACTGATTATTTCTAAAATGTACGACACACACTATATTGATACAGTGTATTGTCCCAACAGAGTTTCAGTAAATTATTACAATAAATACGAAGAAGGAGACTACTACAATCTTCATGTTGACAATTTTAAAGCAAGTCCAAAGTCCAATAATATCTTCTTTGACTATGGTTTTTCTATTAATTTGGATGACAACTATGAGGGTGGAGAGATATTCTTTGAAACAGAGTTGGGCGTTATTTCTAGAAAATTGGAAATGGGGCAAGCAGCTATTTTTCCTATTACGTATCCCCACGGTGTTACAAAAGTAACCTCTGGAGTCAGAACAAACATACTAGGTTGGATGTCTTCTAACATTTCGTATCAACAATATTTTATACTAAAAAATTTATATGAAGTAAATCAATTTTTATCACAGAATAAAGAAGCACCGCAAATTTTTACCAAATCTGTTCTTGTACAGAATTACCTGAAGAAAGAATGGGGTAAATAGTTTTTAAAACGGAGAAATTATAATGGCTACTTTAAGCCTGATTACACATTTTACTGTAGATATACCAGATGATGACTCGCACACCATCACTGGTGGCAGCACTACAGCAACAGATTCAATTACAATAACACATTACTTTGACAAGCGTTATTCTATTACTAACAGCACTCTAGTAGAGGTATGGAATGACACTATGTTAGATGATTTTGATTTCTTGTGGGTTGAGTCAGATCAGGTTGTAGAGATACAGCTTATGTGTAATGAGGG
>CENK01002317.1_pt1 | contig 12402 bp, 6 predicted proteins | sample 530191 | NCBI WGS metagenome assembly CENK01 (sample SAMEA2619686, study PRJEB7988) | marine metagenome | biome: marine biome (ENVO:00000447); feature: deep chlorophyll maximum layer (ENVO:xxxxxxxx); material: "saline water (ENVO:00002010), including plankton (ENVO:xxxxxxxx)" | depth 60 m | reverse complement strand
TTGCAGGCATTAAGATCTACAAGTCAATGAACATTCCATTCTTCGGTAAGTTTGGTACTAAGTATGGTACTGGTTCTGGTACAACTGTAACAGGTGTAACTGATCCTGGTAATACTGGTTCTTTCGTAAGTGAGGACATGGGAAACCAAGCAGAATCTGCTTCTGGTGCTCCTGATGGACAACGCACAGTTAATGACTACGGTGAAGGAAACAAGTTCGACAACTCTTGTGGACTTATCTTCCAGAAAGAAGCTGTTGGTTGTGTAGAGGCTATTGGACCTCAAGTTCAAGTTACTTCAGGTGATGTATCCGTGATTTATCAGGGAGATGTCATTTTAGGTAGGTTGGCTATGGGAGCCGCACCTCTAAACCCAGCTGCTGCTGTGGAATTGATTGCTGGTATCGCTCCAAACTCTGGAGTTGCTCAAGCATTCTAACTTATTATTCATATGGGGAGGCTTTGGTCTCCCTTTTTTATTATCAAATTTTATGGCTACCACAACAATTGATCTCGATACCGAACTATCCGCAGTTAACTCAATCTTGGGTAGCATAGGTCAATCACCAGTAACAAACTTAAATTTTACAAACCCAGAAATAAGTTTTATATATAACTTGTTAAGGGATGCTAATGTTGATGTACAAAATGAGGGATGGCATTTTAATACAGAAAAACATATTCACCTAACACCAGATGGTACTACAGGTAAAGTACAGATAGCTAGTGACATACTCAAAATGGATATGGCAGATGGCTGGAGTAAAAGACAGTACGATGTAGTAAGAAGAGGAGGGTACTTATATGATAAGTTTGATCACACAGATGATTGGTCTGCTCATACAGAGGTAGTATTAGATGTAGTAAGACTATTTACATTTGAAGATTTACCTTCTGTCTTTAAAAGATATATAATATATAGAGCTAGTCGTATGGCAGCTTCACAACTAGTAGCTAATCCACAGCTAGTTAGTTTAATAGGACAGCAAGAGCAATTAGCTAGAGCTGCATGTATGGAGTATGAATGTAATCAAGGTAATCATTCTATGTTTGGATTCCCTGAAGATTCTAGTTATCAAACATATCAACCTTGGAGGAATCTAGCAAGATAATGACAGGTATTACACAAACTATTCCTAGTTATAGTACTGGTATTTCTGAACAGCCTGATCAATTAAAAGCTCCAGGTCAAGTAGTAGATACTGTTAATTCAATACCTGACTTAATTAATGGATTATACAAAAGACCGGGAGCTAAACGATTAGGAGCTACACCCTTAACTAATGTACAAAGTGGTGGGTCTTGGTTTCACTACTATAGAGATGAAACAGAAGGAGCTTATATAGGTCAAGTAGCAGCTGACGGTAGAGTAAGAATGTGGAGTTGCAATGATGGAGATGAAAAAGATGTATGGTATCATACAGATAACAGTGCATACAGTGGAGGTAACTCTGATCATACAGCTATCACTACCTATCTATCAGCAAGTAATACAGAAGATGTACAAGCATTAACTATTAATGATACTACATTTTTAAATAATAGAGATACTAATATCACTACTACAGGTACTACAACTGCTAGACCAGAAACTCATTTTGCTTATGTAGAGTTACTACGAACAGAAAATGGTAGACAATATGGTTTAAATGTAAAGACTAATAGTAATGCAACTACTTTAAATAGAGCTACTAGAATAAAAATACAATCTGATACATTAGATGAAACTGCTGGTACTGGTACATGTCCAGGTATAGGTACTCAAGTATTCAGTGTAGATTCTGGATCTAAAAAGAATCTTATATTTCGTATTACTACACATGGTCAACAAGGCCAGATAAATGGCTATGATGACACAGTACCAGCTAGTACTTATAGTTGTTCGTATAATAGAAATATATCATTACTACATGGTGGAGAAGGTTGGGTAACTGGAGATACAGCAACAGTTACATTAGACCAAGCTAAAACATCTTATAACTATACTATAGTAGTAGAAGATCATGAAGCTACAAGCATTCAAGGTCAAATATCTTCAGGTGGAGATGGTATAATAAGACCTGCTCCTACACCATTTGATGCAGATACTGCTGTTACTATTGATACAATATTAGGTAGTATTGAAGCAGAATTACCTGCTGCTATAAACCATCAAGTTATAGGTAATGGTCTTTACTTAACTTCTAGTAATGCTTTTACTGTTGAAGCAGTAGATCAAGATCTTATGAGAGTTATGGGTAGTGAAATAAATGATGTCACTGCTTTACCTATACAATGTAGACATGGTGCTATTGTTAAAATAGCTAATGCTAGAGCATCTGATGAAGATGATTACTATTTAAAATTTGTAGGAGAAAATAATTTAGATGGTCCTGGGACATGGGTAGAATGTGCAGCTCCAAGTATAGTTAAAAGTTTCAATGCTTCTTCTATGCCTCATGTACTTCAAAGACAAGCTGATGGAGACTTCTTAGTTAAGAAATATACATGGGCTGACCGTGAAGTAGGAGATGATAATACTAATCCTATACCATCATTTAATGGTAATAAAATTAACAAAGTTATATTTTTCCGTAATAGATTAGCTTTTTTATCTGGTGAAAATATAATAACAGCTCAACCTGGAAACTTAGTTACACCTAACTTTTGGGCAGACTCAGCATTAACAGTATCAGCTATAGATGCTATAGATATATCTTGTTCTTCTACTTACCCTTCTGATTTATATGATGCAATAGAAATACCAGCTGGGTTATTATGTTTTAGTACTAATGAACAGTTTTTATTTTCTTCAGATGCTGAAGTAATGAATCCTGATACTGCTAAATTAAGATCAGTATCTATGTATAATTATTATGAAACTGTGCCTCCTATATCTTTAGGTGCTACAATTGGTTACATAGATAATTCTAATAAGTATAGTCGTTTCATGGAAATGGCTTCAATAGCTAGAGAAGCTCAAGCAGCTGTAGTTAATACTAGTGAAGTGGTACCTACACTATTACCTAAAGATTTAGATTTAATAGCTAACTCTAGAGAAAATGGAATAGTATTGTTAGGTAAAACAAATTCAGATGAAATAATAGGATATAGATATTTGAATCAGGGAGATAATAGACTTCAATCTGCATGGTTTAAATGGAAACATAATAATCCTATTAAGTGGCATTTCATTGTTAATGATGAATATTTTTTCTTAGATACAGATAACTTCTTACAAAAGATTAATCTTATACAAGCGGATGCTGATCCTAGTATCGATCAAGATAATATTAATTACTTATTACATTTAGATAACTATACAACAGTAGGCAGTGGATCATATAATGCTACTACTAATTTAACTACATTTACTAATCAGTCTGATTGGATTGATCAAGTTACTTCACCTAATGGGACTTTAGTTGTTGTTGATAGTAACACAAACTCTTCCAGAGTAGGTAGATATGCAGAGTGTACAGTTATAAATAATGATGACTTTACATTACCTGGAGATTGGTCTAGTGCTACACTCAATATAGGATACTTATATGAATATAGTGTTAAGTTTCCACGTTTTTATTTACAAAAAACTGATGGTAAATCAGTACAGTCTGATGTTAATTCTAAATTAACTATACATAGAGCTAAGATAAACTTTGGTAAGATTGGATTATATGAAACTACATTAACAAGAATAGGTAAATTAGATTACACTGAAATATATGAATCAGCTTTATCTAACCAGTATAATGTGTCTGATGCACCATATTTAGATGAAGAGATACAAGAAGTACCTGTGTATGAAAGGAATATGAATGTAGAACTAACTTTAAAATCAAGTCACCCTGCTCCTGCTACCTTAAGATCGTTGTCTTGGGAAGGAGACTATTCACCTATGCACTATAGACGTGTCTAAATATATTCACCCTGCAACAATTGAGGCTGCAATAACTGTAGCCTCTAATTTACTTCCAGAAGACCGTAGAGAGGTCGAAGAAGGTCACGGGCTAGATCCTATGGAAGAGCTAACTTTGGCTGTTTCTAGGTGCTCCTGTGTATGGTTCGAGGTGCCTAACGGCAAGACTGCTGGTATGGCTGGAGTCGGACCAAATGGAGAAGTATGGATGTTATGCACATCTGCTATCCATGACTACCCTATAACCTTCGCAAGGGAAGCAAAGCGATTCATCGAGAGTAGACCTGAACCGCTATTATGGAACATCGTTGATAAACGTAATATTGTTCATTTAAAACTACTCAGATTTTTGGGCTTTAAATTTTTGAGAGAAATTTTTCACGGACCCAAACAACTAACCTTTATAGAATTTTGCCGTGTGCGCTCCCGATCCTAATGCTGGCATAAGAATGCAAGCCAGACAAGAACATAAGAAAAAACTACAACAATACAACTCAGCTTCTCTAAAATATTGGAATAGAGAAGTAGCTGCTAAACAACGCTCTAATGCTTTAACTAAAGGTTTAAGTAGAGCTAGAAGTGATGCCTATACTAAAGCTTTGTGGGCTTTAGGTAAAGGTAGGCAAGCTAATGAAAAACTTTACAAAAGTAGAGCTAAACTATCAAAGTATGATCAAAAAAGTGGTGTATCTAGAGCTTCCAGATATATGTCTGGTAAGTATAAAGATATATTAGATCAACAAAGTAGAATAGAAAGTACTATCAACACACAGTTTGGTAGGAATATGGATATAATGAATCAAGGTATAACTAGACAACATCAAAACTATGTTGCTAAGAATAGAGAAAAACTAGGTGTACGTCCTGAGTTCGGTGCTCCAGTTATGATGCCTCCTAGAGATAAAGCAGGTCAATTCTTTAATTCTGTAAGTATGGGTCTTCAATTCGCTTCTTTAGCTTTTGCTTTGGGTTCTGATAGAAGATTAAAAGAAAACATAGAAGAAGTTGGTAAGTCTCCTGATGGACATATTATCTATGAATGGAACTATAAGACTAATAAGCACTCTCGTTATAGAGGAGCTATTGCACAAGATGTAATGAAGAGAGATCCTATGGCTGTAGAAATTCTACCTAACGGTATGCTTGGTATTTACTATGATAAAATTGATGTAAACATGGAGAAAGTATCATGACAGATTCCTATTTCAGTTCACTAGGAAGAGCTACTGATGCTCCTCCAGATATTAGTAAAACTAATTATCTTAAAGAAACACCTGATTTAGCTAAAGCTGTTAACGACAATATAACACAAATATCTAATTCTTGGGATGCTCATTACGACCAGATGATTCAAATCTGGAACCACATTCATAAACAAAAATCACCTGCTGAAAATTTACTTACTGTAATGAAATATGGTAAAGAAGCTAAAGATGAATATGAAGAATGGCAGAAGTATTGGGGTCCGTGGAACAAAATGTCTAAAAAGATTAAAGATAGACAAGCAGTTATAAAAGAAACTATTGGTGTTGACGCTCCTGAATATAAAGAAGCTTTACGTAATATATTAGATGATGATCCAGATGTTAAAAAGGAGAATGAAGTTGAAGGAGAAAAAGCTACATCTAGAGTAACAACACAAACTTTAGCTTATCAAAATATAAAATTTGATCCAGCTTTATTTAACTTTTTTTCTAATGGTGAGTTTAATCAATTTGACGATGAAGTAAATTTATATAGTGATATTAAAGAATTAAGAGATGGTATACCAGGCTATAATAAAGTTGCAGATGAAGCTATAAAACATCATCTACCTCAATTTGGTTACACTGAAGAAGGTAAACCTATACATAAAAGTGTTAATGAAGCTACACATCCAGATGATAAAGAAGAGTTAAGATTACGTAATTTAGCTTTCTATTCTTATTTACATCAAGATGTAGCTAGAGGACGTTTTGGTAGATATAAAAAAGATTTTATAAATGACATTGTAACACAACAGGATACTTGGAAAAAAGGAATACTTGAAGATTACTCAGCTGCTAGTTTAGAAACAGTTACTCAACGTAATACTAAAGAATTATATGCTAAACTAGAAAGAGATCCTAAAGAATTAATTACTCAAATATTAACACATACTAATCATCCAGAATTTATAAATGCTAAAGGTAATGTTGATCATAAATTAGTATTAGATAGATATTTTCAAAAAGTAGCTGATGGTATTAGTAATGGTGAATTTGAAAACCCAGCTGCTTTAGTAAAGGCTTTAGGTAATGTGGAATTTCAACCATTTGGTCATGCTCAAGGAGATCTAAGGAAGATTAAAGATCACTGGAAAAAAAGGTTTGGTACATTAGTAGCTGCTAAAAACCAGTATTATAAAGCTCAGAAACAAGAACAAGATGATAATCTTGAAGCTGAAAAAAATGCTGCAATAAAGAAAATTCTTGATAAAAACACAGGTAATAATATGCTGACTGGTGAAGAGAAAACAGCAGAAATTGCAGAGTTTATGAGAATATTTAACATTTCAAGTAGAGAACAAGTTCCTAGTGTATTGTTAAATATGGAGTATGAAGGTAAAGAAGTTGATGAAAACATTATACCTAGACTTGAAAATATTAAATTACAAAGACCTTTAACTGAACTTGATATAAAAGGTTTGACTAGAGGAACTGATACATACAAAGCTTATCTAGCTGAAGTACAAGCTCCTAATTCAGTAGGTTCTGTAGATAAAGGTCCAGGTTCATTTACTTATAGAAACAGAGCGATTAAAGCTAGAGTTGCTTTCACTCTTACAATGGATGTACAACAAGTAGAAGGTAATCCTAAAGCTGCTATTATGCTTGAAAAAGCAGAAGCAATTTATAATGAAGCTTTTTATGGTCATAAATCTTCTGATGGTAGTATAACTTTAAGTCAAGCTCACACTGAAGCTATGAATCAAGTTAAAGATTTATTAACTGATCCAAAAGCAGGTACAGAAAGAACTTCAGTTGCTGATTTAGATTCAATTAAAATAGTTAATAAAGCAGTAGCTAATGTAGCTAAAAATCCTGACCTTTTAAATCAATCTAAACCTCTTGAAGGTGAAGAACCTTACATTGAATTAGCTTCTAAATATTTAGATGGCTATATAAATGGTAGAGGAGGTACTGCTCCAAATTATTATAAAAGTATGTCTGCTAAATTAGGTGTAACTCCTGATAAATTAGTAAGAACTAGACTAGAGGCTTTAGGTAAAATTAAAGAAGGAGAAGTTGTATTCCCAGAAGAAGGTAAGCCAGGTGAAAGGTTACTAGTTAACCCGACAGCTGCTAAAACTATAAGAGTTTATAAAATGAATGAGGGGGATAACTGGATGATAGAGCAATCAAAAAGCCCTACAGCTATTGCTAATGGAGGTTATCTTTCTGTTTCAGATAAAGATGGTAACTATTCAAATATAGAAGAAGCTGCTGGAAAACCAATGGAAGCTATTACGATAGGTGATGTTGTTAATTTAATAGGTAATGATTATACTGGTTTCGGTATATTTGAAATACCATCTTATGACTTAATAGATATTATTCAAAATAATGGAATATCTTTAGATATGATCTTTGATGAAGATGGTCAAGATTTTTTATACCTAGCTGCATTAAGAAACAAAGCTCAAAAAGCTCAAAAATATACTGGAGTAGTTACTGAATATAGAAGACTAGTAAATATTGATAAAGACTTACATGATAAATTTAATGAACTTGCTGGTGATCTAATTAAAGGTAAGCCTTGGTTAGATTTAAATAACTTATCCCCCGACGTAGCCAAAGAATTCATTAGAGAATTAACACAATAATCAAATGCCAATAGATCCTAATCTAATTGATACCGAAGCTATAGGAGAAGCTGCTGATGCTTCAAATGAGTATATCGAATCAATAGAACAAAAGAAACAAACTAGAGATGCTGCAGTAGCAGCTGAGATTGCAGAAGAGGGTCAAGTCCAAACAGAACTTGACGATCCTAGATCTGCAGAAAATTGGGGATTCAAAGCATTAGCAAAAGAAGGACAATCAATCCTATCAGGAGGCTTACAAGATACTGCCTCCTCTTTAGCTACTTTTCCAGAGCGTACAGTTGACGCACTCTCTGGAGAGATGCAAAGGGAAAAGAAAGAAAAAGGTTTTTATAGACCTGAATGGGATCCCTTTGTAGACTATGACAATCCGATAGAAACAAGAACATGGTGGGGAAAATTAGCTAGAGGTGTAGTACACTTCGGTTCAATGGCTGCTGCTATCATACCTGCTGCTAAGGTAACGCTAGGTAGAACAGCATTAGCTACAACTGGATTCGCTGCAAATAGCCTCGTAAGAGCTGCTGGTGTTGGTGCCGTATCAGACCTGATCTCTAAGGAATCAGACGGACACAATGCTTTAGGAGCCTTAAGAAAGCAATATGGTTTTATAGATACACCTATCACTACAAAAGACACAGATCATCCTGTATGGATGAAGTTTAAGAACATTGTCGAAGGTATGGGAATTGGTCTCGTTTTTGATGGGGCTACTATGTTCTTGAAAAGAGGACCAAAAAGTTTATCTCAAGTTGAACTGAGAAACGAAAGTATTAAAAGACAAACAACTGAAAACGGACTAGCTCAATTAAGAAGGGGTGAAGCTGAATTTAGAGCAGATAAAAATAGACCTGTAGCTGACTCACATCAAGGAGCACACATATCAGAACAACACCCATCTGAAGCATGGGAAACACAGCAGCGTATCAGGAAGGAATGGGGTGCAGAAGATGGATCTACGGGTTCAGTTACTACTCCAGTTCAACGTGAACGTATAGCTAGAGAAGGAGACATTAGTGAAGCTACGGCTGAAAGTATCCTACGTAAGTTATACAGTGCTGATAAATTTAAAGCTGTTATAGATCAAGTCAGAGCTGGTAGAAAAACATTAGTAGAAGTATTTGGTGATAGCATTATGGCACACCAACGTATTACTCAAGGTAGGAATGCTGCAGAAATGTCAGCTAAAGAATATCTTGAAGAAATGTATAAAGCTAAAGATAGCTACGATGTAACTAATGCAGCTGGTGAAGTAGTAGATACAATAGAAACATTTACAAGTAAGAACATAGTAACTACAGATTTAATTGTAGGTACATTACTACATCAAATAAGAGATACAGGGATTGCTGGTAGAGAACTAGCAGACATAGTAGATCTTGGTGATATAGATGGACCTGCAGCTCAAGTTGTAGATACACTTCTTACAGCCCTAACAGAAGTTAAAAAAGCTAGGATTTTAAAATCACAGAACTTTAGAGAGATAGGTGCAGGTAAGCAAAGAGAATTCTTAGAATCTACGTTGACTGAAGAAATGGCTGATACACGGGATTCAATCATGACAATCCTGAAAATCGCTAAAGATGATGCTCCAGAAGGTTTAATGAATGCTTTGTTTGAGACATTCTCATCTATGAAGACTGTTAATAATCTAGACGATTTTGACGCATGGGCAAGGAAGATGATCAAAGGTGGTAAGATTGATCCCAAGGGACCAGATCGTACAGGAGCCTTGATAAGAGAATTAGAAGGTGTAATGACTAATAGCATACTTAGTGGTCCTAAAACACCAGCTAGAGCTGCTATTGGTACAAGTACAGCTACTTTCTTAAGACCTATTAATACAGCTTTAGGAGCTACATTAAGAGGAGATTTTAATACAGCAAGAGCTGGTATATCTTCTTTAAATGCTATGATAGAAGCTATTCCAGAATCTATTACTTTGTTTAAAACTAAACTAGAATCATATTGGAGTGGTGATATATCTAGTATTAAATCAAGATACTACGAATATACAAGAGCTGATGATAACTGGGAAATATTAAGACGTTGGGCTGAAGATAGTGGTAGAGCTACTTTAGGCGATAAAGCTATGTTTTCTATGGCTAACATGGCTAGAGCTTGGAATAACAATAGTTTTCTTACTGCTAACACGAAGATAATGGCTGCTATTGATGATGCTTTTAAACACATCATTGGTAGAGCTAAGGCTAGAGAAAAAGCTATGCGTAGTGTTATGGATCTTCAATCTGCTGGGTATAAAACACCTGTAATAGATAAAGATTTAATGCAAGCATATGAACAAGATTTCTTGTCTCAAATATTTGACGGAGATGGTAATTTAACGGATGAAGCATCTAAGTTTGCTAGTAAGGAAGTAACTCTAACACAAGACTTAACTGGATTTTCTAAAGGATTGAATGATGTATTTACTGCTCATCCTTGGGCTAAACCTTTTTTCCTATTTGCTAGAACTGGTGTTAATGGACTAGCTTTAACTGCTAAACATACACCTGGATTCAACTTCTTAGTTAAAGAATTTAATGATATAGCTAGAGCTACACCAGACAATCTAGATAATGTTATTCAGTATGGTATTAACTCAGCTGAAGAACTAGCTAATGCTAAAGCATTGCAGACTGGTAGATTTGCTATGGGTAGTTCTATAGTTATGATGACAATACAGGCTTGGATGGCTGGAAACTTAACAGGTAATGGTCCTGTTGATAGACAAAAAAGAAAAGCTTGGATTGATGGAGGTTATAAACCTAGAACTTGGAAAGTAGGTGCAGTAAGAGTTGGTTATGATGCTATTGAACCATTTAATATGATATTTTCTACTATATCTGATATAGGAGATTATAGTTTATTAATGGGTGATGAATGGACAGAAGATCAATTACAGAAAGTATCATTAGTTGTAGCTCAGTCTATTACAAGTAAATCATATTTTGCTGGTATAACTCAGTTAGTAGATATGGTAGCTGGTAAACCTGGACAACAAGCTAGAATAGCAGCAGGTTTATTAAATAACCAAGTACCTTTAGCTGGTTTAAGAAATGAACTAGGTAAACTATTTAATCCACATATGAAAGAATTAAGTTCTGGAATAGGCGATGCTTTACGTAATAGAAACTTAGTATCAGAGTATTTACCTGGAGACGATCTTCCTACTAAATATGATTTATTAAACGCTAAACCTATTAGAGACTATGATTTTATGACTAGAGCATGGAATATGTTTAGTCCAATATCATTAAATCTTGATGAAAGTCCAGGTAGAAGATTTTGGTTTGATTCAGGATATGATAGTAGTATAACTACATATTTTTCACCAACTGGTACAGATTTATCTAATAGTCCTAGAATAAGATCAATGTTTTCAAAAGCTATTGGTGAAACTAATTTGGAAGCAAAACTTACATTATTAGCAGATGATCCTAAGATTATAGAATCATTGAAAATGATGAATAATGATATTCGTTCTGGTAAACGTGGTGATTATCAACCCGAAGATTACTATCATGTAAGAATGATAGATTCTTTAGTAGAAAATTCTAAAGATAAAGCTTGGTCTAGGATAATGAATGATCCTCGTATTAAAGAGTTAGAAACTCAGGATAAAGAAAAAAAGAAAAAACGAATACTTAAAAAACGAGAAACAAATGACATCCAACCCATTCTAAATCTACCTTATAAATAAACATGGCAACAACAACCTTTCATGAATACACAGGGGATGGGTCAGATAAGACATTTGATTATTCATTCCCAACCTACGTTGTAGGAGAAGTAGTAGTAGAAGTAGATGGTGTATTAGTTAATAACTATACAGTACCTAGCTATGCTACTACAGGTACAAGAACAGTTACATTTGATAATACTACAGGCACTACAAATACAAATGTATGTGAATCTGATGGTTCACCTAAGAATGGACTGCTAGTTAGAATAAGAAGAGATACAGGTGTAGATACTGCTAAAGCTACTTATGCAGCTGGTAGTGCTATTAAAGCTGAAGATCTAAATGCTAACCAAACACAGATATTAAGAGCATTACAGGAAGAGCAGAGTACTACAATTAGTACAACACAGATTAGAGATGCTGCTGTTACTACAGTTAAGATAAAAGCTGATAATATAACTAGTGCTTTAATAGCTGATGATCAGATCAATTCTGAGCACTATGTAGACGGTAGTATAGATACTGCACATATAGCAGATGCTCAAGTTACTACAGCTAAGATAGCAGATTCAAATGTTACTACAGCTAAAATAGCTGATGCTAACGTAACTACAGCTAAAATAGCTGATAATGCTGTTACATTAGCAAAGCTGAATTCAGGTGCATTACCTACTGATATTACCGTAGCTAGTGCTAACTTAGTAGATGGCACAGTAGCTACAGTAGATATAGCTAATGATGCTATAACTAATGCTAAGATAGCAGATGACTCTATTGATTCAGAACACTATGTAGACGGATCTATAGACACAGCTCACCTAGCAGATAACTCAGTGACTGGTGCTAAGTTAGCAGCAGGTACTATAGGTACAAGTGATTTAGCTGACTCTGGAGTGACTACAGCTAAAATTGCAGATGCTAATGTTACTACAGCTAAGATAGCAGCTGACGCTGTGACTGGAGCTAAAATAGCTGAC
>CENK01004779.1_pt1 | contig 12432 bp, 6 predicted proteins | sample 530191 | NCBI WGS metagenome assembly CENK01 (sample SAMEA2619686, study PRJEB7988) | marine metagenome | biome: marine biome (ENVO:00000447); feature: deep chlorophyll maximum layer (ENVO:xxxxxxxx); material: "saline water (ENVO:00002010), including plankton (ENVO:xxxxxxxx)" | depth 60 m | reverse complement strand
TTGTTCAGCCAGAACTCTAATGTGGCGCCGTGAGTTGTTAGATCAAACTCTAGGTTTGACCCTCTGTTCATTGATGGCTCGTAGTAGTTAGAGCCAGTAAACTGAGTTGACTTTGGGGACATCCCGTTAGGGTTGGCATTTGGGCCGCCCTTTACAAAGATGTACTCGTCATCAGCCGGGTCTCCATACCCGTCTGTCATTGTACGCGTGGAGCCCCAGTCTAGTCCGTGGATAATGTATCCATTTGTTCTTGGATACAGATTGTCGAATACATGGAGATCGATATAGGTTGAAGCGTTTCTCCATTCCAGCTTCTCTCTTAACGAGCCATCATAAGGATACTCGTTGTAGATCCTCTTTACAGACTGATCATAATATTCTTCAGCGGAGCCATAGCGAGCAAAATTCTTCGGGTCGGAGAAGTCTACTCTTGGAATAAACCTTTCCTCTTCGATGATATCTTGTTCATGGTAAGCGACGGACTCAACTTGAGAGCCGATTTGATCCGCCGTTTTACCGGAAAGAGATTTGATTTTATCAGTGATCTCAAAATACTTTTTAAGGCTCATACTTTAATTATTCTTCAACTCTAAATTTGAACGTTTGTGGTTGCTCCTGCCAGTCTCCTATGCTGTCATTGTAGTAAGCAAGTCTGATTTCATACATGTAATCAGTTTCCAAAAGGGACATATCCAAATCGAAGTAACTTCCTTCCTTATCATACGACAGATAGGTGCTGAAATCAGATCCTGTTCCGTATGACACTGCTGGTGTATTATCAATAACCCTGTGGATACTGAAGGATGCACTTTCAATAATCTCAGTTGGATTATTGGCCGTTGCAACTGTGTAGAGGGTTGGGGACCAGTCCTTGTCTCGGACAAAGAATCTGAATCTTGCTTTATCCTGCTTAGAATAAACTTTCTTGAGGTTCTTACACGATGTAATCCTGTTAAACGTTGGGGCGCTGTCATACTCTCGGAGAGTCTCAGGGAAGAACGATCCAGTGAAATACTCAACTCCTCCGGAGTGCCAGACATCATGAATCTCTTGGAGCGGCGTAGAAGCCGCTGTGAGGGCCACGGAGCACGAATAGATACCAGTGCTCACAAAACTCGCTGTAGTGTTCAGATCGCCGTCTGCGGCCGTTGTACCACCAAGTGAGATCGCTAACTTTGATCCGGTTGGAGTTCCAAAAGAACTTGAATAGAAAGAAACCAACAGATCGTTTGTTCCAACATTTGGAAGGTTTCGCAAACGGCCTCGAACGTAGTTGTATACATAGAGGTTATTTAAGTTAAATGGAGCCTCTGCGCGGGACGATGAGTAGTAGAAGTTCTCTCTATCATCTGTGACACGGGAATCATATCGCGCTTCGAGAACTGGCCTCTTGAAGAAGAACTCTGTAGACCGAGCGAAGAACTTTTTGGTATAATAAGACTCTGTTGCGCCATTGATGTTCTGCAACACAGACCCTGATGTTGTACCCAACGAGGAAGAGAAGTATGCTTCCTGCGAAGCAGTTAGACGAATACCGAAACCATAGTTGTTATATTTACCACCTTCTTCACCGATAATCCAGTTTTCCACCACTGTGGTAACATCAACCTCCATGTCCTCATAGCCTTGCTGAAACCTGATGTTGTAGTTATCGGATGACAGATAGTCACCACCTATATTGGTCCAGCCGGCAGTCGAGCTAGCAGAACCCCAGTTTGAAAACCCAAGGTCCTGGTAATTGTCCATGTCAAGGCCGGTGCCCTCATTCCAGGACTGTGAAATAGGAGCGACAACCAAGTTGAAGTCTTGTGGCAACGTGAATGGATGCTCTGCATTAAACATCTTAAGATAAAAAGAAACCGAGCCAGATGCTGGGATAATCCCCGCGGATCTGTCCGCACTAATTGATGCGACAGGAAACTGGATAAGTATTCTGGACAGCTCTGAAGACTGACCATTGGAGCCAGAGTCCTGACCGTAAATTGAAAAGACTTCTAGAGAGTCAGCGAAGCCCATGTTTGAACCTGAACCTCTGGTTAGCAGGTTCGCTTCAAATGCATTTGTAATAGTGTTATCGGCGCTAGCCGTATACCTTGTAATAGCCATTACTGAATAGCTCCCTTAATGTCCACATTGGGGAACTTAAGTTCAAAGATAGCGTTATTCTGGGCCTCGATTCTTCGACCATCTGCTGATAGTGCTCCTTCAAAATCAAAGGATGACTGACTATACGATGTGCCGGTTCTTTCAACGATTTCTAAATCTACAACGTCGATGATACCGTCGACCTTTTGAAGGACCTTGTAGAAGTCAGTTATGAGGATCGACTCGCCAATTTCATACTGATTCTTGAACAAAAATTCTCTCAATGCTGCGTTTGCGCGACTAATAACAGTGAATCGGTTTGCGGACAAATCAACGGCCGCAACATAGTTGATGCCAAAGTTGACGATCTCAGCGTCCAAAATATCGATTGTGTCGTTTACAACTTTATACTGTAAAAGCCAATTTCTTAAGTTATTTTTAAGAGTTGTGTTCGCGGCCAGGAGCTTTCCGCTTGTATCCTGCGAAATAACAAAAATATTCAGGTTTCTCTTGAACTCGTCAAAGTCCCTAACCACTGCTGCTCTTTTGATTGATCCAAACTTGGCCGGCATGCCATAGCAGATCGACTGGTAGTCCTGAATTGTCACTGCTCTGTTCTGTGTTGCATAGAAGCCAAAGACTCTCTGCTTGATCTCCTCAGAGGACGGCAGCGAGATATCACCAACGAAAGGCTCTTCGTTTAGAACTTCTAGCGAAGTAAGAACACCGTTACGGAGTGTTTGTGACAGAGATCCTTGGGATGTAAAGCGCACCAATGGGCGATCCACTCCTGTAATCGAATTGACAGCGGCGTTCACATCGTTTGCGAGGTTGACTCTGTATCCGATTCTCAGAGTTGTGTTGGATGGGGCGATACCGAACTTATCTGTGCTAATGAGCTTAGTTGGGTCAAAATCAATGTCGGTGGTGTAATCTCGACCATTAAGATCCAAAACAAGGTTAGATGGATCTGTGATCGAGTTAGACAACAGTTCAGTATCCGAACCATATCCAAACTGCAGGAATGTTCTATCCCCCTCACGCTCAACAGTAAAGCGTCGAGCAACTGGGACTGCCTTTAAAATGTTCGCAACCGTTGAGTTAGTCGATGTGTTTGTGTTTCTCACACCCTTGTAGACAACATTCTGAGATAGATGATCTACTTCAATATACTCGTGACCCTCGGAATCTGTAACCGAGATAACTTCTGCCACTCGGTTGTTCTGGAGTTCTACTCTGAGGAACCTCTGGAAATTCCCTACCTCTACTTCCTTGAACAGTGTTCTTCCCGAAACTGCACGACCCTGGGCTCTAATGACAAAGTTCGTAGGATTACCTGTTGAGGAGTCCACTGTTCCCACCACAACCTGATTTGTGGAAACAGAGAAATCAACGTCTTCGATAAGTGTGTATAGGCCACCTCCGGTGGAGGAAAAGATCGAACCGGCGCGGAGGACCGGAGCGTAGGTCAGGTTTGGACCGACTGTCGAAGTGTCAGATGGAACTTGAACGTAAAATGTGAGCAACCCAAAAGACGATGGGCTTGTATTCAACTTGAAACCCATCTGGCGAGCAAGTCGGACAACGTTGTTATATTCTATAGAGGTCTCTAAAAACGACTCGTTTGTCTGATAATCTAAGTAAAATGACAGGATATCGCCGATGTAGGACACCGTATCCAGCATCAAAGAACCGAAAGACGCTTGATTAAAGTCCTTGTAGGTATCAGGATAGTATCTTTTCGCGTAGTTTTCCAGATCCCTGCGGATAGAATCAAAGTCGCGACTTGTATAATCAATTGGTTGTAGTTTTTTGGCCATAGTTTATTTCTCTAAATAGGTTGATCGACATCAATTTGCAGTAATGTTGATAGCTGAAGGGGCAATATAGTGAAAGATATCGAGACAGACAAGCTATTGGGGAACAAGTCTGGATTTTGTTCGGGAATTTGGAACTCAACTTTGTCTATCTGAATATAACTCAGGTATTTTGCTGTTTGCTTGCGAATATTGTTCTCTATTGTGGTGTAAGTGCTTGAGTCGTTTTGCTCAAACAAGTATGCTTTAAGCCCAACTCCGAATCTTGGATCCATTATCCTCTCGCCAGGGACTGTCAGGATGAGCATTTTTAGATTTTGCCGGGCTAAATCTTCAAAGTTAGTGTTCAGTTCGTAGGGACCAAATACTTCGCTCACCACAAGCGGTAGCTTTGGTGATAATCCTGATGCCATGTTTAGGTCTCCTCCGTTTCAGCGTCGTCGTTACACTCGTTTGCTAGTGCGTTTTCGGCGCTAGCGTTTGAAACATTTTCATTTTGGTTGTCAATTTCACTTCTAAGTAGTTCTAACAGCAGATAAATTATACCCAGTGGGCCTGGTGGCATCATTAACATTCCAGAAATCGTTCCAGTAAAGTCAACGCCATCAAGGGATACACGCGGGAAGAAGTTCTCAGGGACTCCAGGGTTTCCGTCATCAGGAGGTGGCTGCAATGCATCGATGCCCGCTGTCATTCCCTCTTGCATAGCAAAATCAATCAGACATAACAGGAGCTTGGCCAGGTCCTCTCCGTTAAGAGTTGGGTCGAGACCTATTTGAGTGAGTGCTTCATTCACTCCCTCTGCGATGCCTGCTGAATCCATCACCTCTGCCAACGAATTAAAGGCAAAACCGGTACCAGTCTTGATGACCTTGGTGATTGCAACGTGAGGGTCTGTCAGTTCGACGACTCCCTTAAGAATATCAATAGGTGTCTTAATCAACATCTTGAGGATAAAGTCTCGGGCGGCAGAGTTGAATGCAACTGTCTGGTCTTGACCTGTTGAGCTTGCGAGTGCTGCGTTGCTTGCTGGGCGTGACATATCCGGGTTTGCGTCAAAGTTGTTATCATTTGCAATTGTAGATATCAGAATGCTCATAACTCTGTCTTTAGGTGCTCGGAAGGCTCGTTGCAACTCTGGGAAATACTGCCCTGTCAGATAGAAGTTGTAGATCAATGGCACCAGTGAGATTGAGTCTGAATCAAACGTTGTTGAGAACCACCTTGACCACTCGTCATTGCTAAGAATGAAATCGACGTCGGTTGCAGAATAGTCAATCCCAGTCGAGTTAAGAATGTACTCTTCGGTCTCGATGGCGGCGTCTCGCGCATCTTCTCTTAGGGTTAACTCTCGATCCACAACGAATATTAGATCACGAACGCGCGTCAGGGACCATCGGCCGAGGGTACCATCTGTGGTGACAACTATTGATGCATCTGGGAGGGGATCATATCCACCATCGCCAAGCAGGGCTTGATACAGTAAAATTGTGTTCTTTACTGTATAACTTTCGGGGCCATTAAGTTCACTCCAGAAAAACCGCTCTGCATTGGCGCGGCTATAACCCTCAAAAGCGCTAATATCGTTATATAGAAAAATCTCACTCAGATTAATCCATTGCGAGGATAGGACTGGAAAATATACAGCCTTTAGTTGGCTTGAGGTATTGCCAAAGATGCCGGCTGCTCTCTGAATAAGAGTGTTCATGTTGGCAAGCTCTGCTGCCCATTCGCCACGGCGAGTGCTGTTGGCATTACCTAGATTTCCATCAACTGCAGGATTCGTCAGAAGGCCATCTGGCTTCGGACTCCAACCGGGACCACCATTGCTGGTTGAAGACAACGGCAGGCCGGCGTCGTCGAGAATATCATCAATGGCAAGGTTAGCAGTTGTTCCTAGTGTATAAGTCGGCATATCATTCTCTCTTTATGGCCCAACCATAGGCGGAATAGAAGGAGTTGAAAAATTGTCCTGTGAGTACTGCAGAAGTCCTTCTGATTCTGCAACAGGCGGGATAAGTGATGGTGGCGGTTCAGGTGGGCCGCCAGCTGGTGTATAACCCAGATCAATTAGCAAATAAACATCGTTTCCTTTTTTGAACCAGAGCTTGAAGTGTCTGTTAGAGTCGATTGGGTCACCAAGAATCTCCTCTATAGCTTCAGCGGCGGTTGGCTGCTCCAGCGTTGTATCCAGGCGACCGTTGATCTGATATCCATAAAACTCAGGGCCCGAAGGAATGGGCGGGTTGAAACTGAAATCCATATACTGAAACCTAACCTGCGCGACGACGTTCCTCATTTCAACGTTTGCATACTGAGGATACAGGGCGGCCACCTCCGCCTGAGCTACACTGAGTACTGTAAACTCATCGTCGTCGATATCATTGCGTGCGGTGTACACCGATACCGCATTATTTGAGGTATTAATAGATACATGGCCGTTAACATATCTTAGTTCACTGCTGGTATATGGCGCATTGATTAGAGTAAAATCACTGGTGTCATATTCAATTGGAGCAAGGTTATTTTCTTGTCTTTGTAGAGTGGTTAAGTTTTCGTACGTTTGAGCTGCCTCCTCAGATGCTGTTGAGCTGTCTGCATAAATGTTCTCAACTCTCAATGTCATCATCAATCCAACTTCAGGAATGTTCAGAACCTCAGCTGTCAGTGAAGATTCCTCGATGTTTGATAATATCTGACTGATCGCTTCAGGTGTATCGGTCTCGACTGTCAGGCCAGGAAGTGTCCGCAACACAGACTCATCAAAAGATAATTGGTTAGTGTTTGGGAGCGCCTTGCGGAGAGCGTTGTTGATTGCCAGCCGGCTGCGATCTATTCGATCTGTGATAATAAAGTCTAAGATCTCATCGAAACCAAAAAAGGTGGACTCAGTAGTGACCGAGAACTCAGTGCCGTCAGGGATTGCAACGGTGCCGTCCTGATAGAGAATGCCACCTTGGTTAACTACAGGTATTCTCTTAGTCTTCGTATTGAAATACGAGACCAGATCCAAGCGGACCACATTGCCCAATTGTGGGCCGTTCTGGTCAAAGTAAGCTAGCAGTGACTGCAATATCTGACCTCTGATGAAGGCAAACACAAAGTTATCGCGATCGAGGAGACCGTCGATGTTATAGGCCGACAGAACAAAGATGTTCTTAATAATAACCTCAGCGATGTGGACCTGAACCAGGAGCTGATACATGCCGTATTTGATCACGTTTCTAATCTTAGAGCTTAGAGGGATGTCATCTGCACAACCCTCCTTATACTCATCCATCATCTGCTGAATAATCCCGTCTATATCGAGGAGATCACCTAACTCAGATGGCGGGCAGTTTTCTGTTTGAGTGAAGAAGTTTAGCGACTGAAGTGTCGCAGCGTCAAATATACCATTGTTTAAAACATAATCAAATGCATTATCAACAAGCTGACCATATGCTTGCGGGAAGTCACTGTAGTATACCTCCAGCCCACTCTCAGTATCAGGGGAATCCATTTCGCTAATGATTGCCTCTGCAAACTTATATACAAAGGCATTTGCGGTGTCACCCAGACTGTTAACCGAAGAGTCGTTATATTCGATCTCCGAAACTGTCGCCGTCTTTGAGCCACCGATGATTTCGTCTTCTGCGTTATTAAGGAAAAACCTGCGCAGATTAAAGTCAGCGATCAGCTGAGGCTCTTCATAGTCTTCGGGCTTTGCGGGATACGTTATAGCAAGAGAGTTCGGGAAGCCCGAAGGAGGCGTACCAACCTGTTCTCCAACACCTGTATTCGCAAACGACTCAAGGAATGAATTCTGAAGGTTCTCCGCAAGGGGCTGGAACGTTGTCGTTGTGGAAGCTGCTTGCTGGTCGATGGCGAATGGTGCCTGCAGACTTGAAGGACCCCATTCAGGGTAACCAGGGTGATTATGGGATGGAATGTAGATACCATTTTCTGTATCGTGAACACCATCGCCGACCTGTGGGCTTTCTATTGTTACATCGAGGCGCCCATTAATTTGATATCCATAAAACTCAGGACCTGTAGGAACGTTATATTGCACATCGTAATTTTGATACCTAACTTGTGGCACAACGTTTCTCATCTCAGCGTTAGGATACTGGTTCATAATGAAGAGTTGTGCTTCTTCCAAAACATAGTATTCATCTTTATCATCTAGATCATTAAACGATAGGTAGACCGAGATGCCATTATTTGAGGTATTGGTAGATACATGAGTATTGATGTATCTTAATTGATTGCTAGTGTATGGTGGGTCAATTCGCGTAAAGTCGTTTATGTCATATTCATTGGCCGGAAGACCGGACTCTTGCCTCACAAGCGTCGAGTTCGGGGAAAAGATTGGCTCATCATCTTGATGTATAACGTAGCCCAATCCGCTTGGATCGTTGGCAGGGTTGACGTAGTAGTGGAAGTGCTGCCCACTTTCGTTAAGGGATGGCAGAAGGGAGATGTCATTCTCCTCCGCAAACCTAAACAGGAGCTGCAGATCTTTGTACGCGTCGGGTTCGCCGGCTGCAACAATATACGAACTGTAAAACCTCTGCGTCAGTGTTTGAAGTGTTTGAGAATCATACTCAAACGTCTCGGGGATTATGTAATCCCTAAGAGCATCGATAAAGTTTTGATTAAACTTATACGTTGTGAAAACCGGGTTTTCTATGTTTGCTGGGTTGTCCAGTCCTTGAATGTTGTCGATGACGTTTTGTATCGCGTCTCTGAAGTTAGGGTCATTGGAAGCATCCGTTAGGGCGCCGGCCATTGTGCTGACGGTTCCAATTGCGGCGGCCTGGTCTGTGCCCAGAATACGAGCGATATCGACATCGCATTCTTGTAGTCTCGTCTCAAGATCATCGAAACCATCCTTGACGTCTTGTAGGACACTCACAATTTTTTGCAAGAACTCCGGAGAGATACCTGGGCCCAGGTCTCTTTCTATACCTCGAAGCTCATCAGCATACTGAATACCGCTAAGCACTGGGGACTCATTTGCCTGAACTGGCTGCAGCATAATCTCCTTCACTGAATCACCAGAGGCAATAAACTGGAGCAGCACTGTTTCTGCCAATACATTGAATGTCTCTGGTACTGACTTACCGATTGTTGGATCTAGGAACTCTGAATCTGGGCAATCGAGATCAAGGTCTGGAAGATCAATCACCAGGCCGTCTTCTATAAGTCTTAACAGATCGTTAATATTTTCGTCATCAAAGATCCCTGCATCTAGACATACGTTGTCTTGATTAAGGGCATAAAGGTCGTTGGCAATTTGATTACAGAGGTCGGTTACGTCAACGCTTGCAGACAGGTCTTCGAAGAACCCTAGAATTTGGGTTATTGAGTCCAGCCTCTCGCCAACTACGGTATCTGAATACTCTGCATTGAAGTCTAATATCTTATCGATTAGATCGGGTGGTGCATCGTTTCTATTCAACATCAGTGTGCAAATATCAATCGAGCTTAGTATAGATGAAAGGGCGCTCAGGTAGTCCAATGTCTGTTGAACCGAGAGGCCATTCTTCGCTGACAGTTGGTCGAGCTGTGATGTGGCACCTACCTGTGGCAGACCATCCAATTGCGGATTGGAGTTATCGTTAATAAAGCTTGTGATGTCGTTCTGACCATAATCGGTAGATCGTGGTGATGTAGTTGGGCAATTTTCCCTCAGCAAGTCGGCAAGCTGCTTGATGATCTCCAAGACAATCTGCTGAACTGTATCGATCAGAACTTTCTCGATTTGTTTCCACAAGTCCCCAGAGATCGTAAATGGTTTGAACTTCTCAAAATCAATTTCCGGCAAGCTAATTGGAGCGCGCTTTGGCAAGTCGGGGGGTATGTAAACTGAGGCTGCAGCACTTGTCAGAGCGTTAGCTGTAGCACGGCCGACTCTTGCAGCGGCTGCAGAGGCACCGAAAGTTAAGCACAAGAACGCTTCTTTTGCAATCTCATCAATTCCAAACTGTCGCATGATGTATGCAACTTTTGGGTTCTTCTTCTGGATTAGACCCAATGGGCCCTGTTCAATAACATTAGCGATGGTATTTGAAACATCTGCTGCAGTTGTAAGAGCTTTGACAGACTGGGCTGCAGCGACTCTCTTAAACACCTCTGGATTGTCAGCGACTTCCTGCTTGAGCTTTCTGTATTCCTCCGATGTGAAGTAATCCTTGAATCCTTTTTCCAACTGATCAACGTTATTGATATCAATAAGGCCCTGATCTGATGCCACCCGGAGGAGTTCATTGGTCATATCCTTCTTGGGTTGGAGTTGGAAGTTCTCTATCAGGTCTCCTGTGAGTCCTAGCGAGTCTCTAACCGAGTCATCGTTCAGAAAGTCAAAGAAAGAATACGGGTTTTGTGTGTCGATGTTACCCTGGAATGCTGTGAGCAGGTTCTGATAGTTTCTTAGGATCGCCAGAGTCAGCGGGTCTTTTAGTAGTTTGTTATTCTTGATGATCGAGAAGTAACCCACGCGCAGAGGCTGACTTTCAATCGAATCCTCGACGAGGAGATAATCTATTCTAGACACAGCAAGCTTCCCGCGCTTCTTGCCAAAAATTATGGTGATTGTATCAGCCTCGGAGAAATCATAGCTGGGGCTCTGGATCTTTGTCTGCTCGGACAGGATAGCCACAAGTATGTTTAGAATGCCCGTTGCCTGCAACTGCAGGGGGCCAAATGCAACATTGATGTCTATCTGTCCCTCAAAGCCACCATACTGTGTATCAAAGGACTTAAGACCATTGTTCAGAAGATTATTTTGGCTACCGAGTGTCCCAACCGTAAGTGTGGTCTCTGAAATCTCTCCTACGATGCTCTGTTGTTCATTGAAGAACGCCAGGTTTGCATCGAAGTCAGGCATCGTATCATTCGAAAGCAGTTCCTCCCTCTTTTTGTCGAAGTTATAAACAGATCTAAAAATAACGACTGTTTTGTTCGATGGAGGGAATGTCTGGTAGAATGATTCAACAGTGATAGAATCTTGGATATCGAGCACTAGTTGATTTGCTAAATCAAGATCACCATTGGCCTCTGTTGCAAAATATTCCTCATCATATAGGGCAGAGTAAAACTCAGGGAGGTATGATGTAATGAACTCGCGTGCTGCATCACGGATATTGGCGCTGTTGCCAACAATCTCGTCAGCACTATTGGCGCGGCCAACCTTCATTCGGACTTTGCTAGATTCACTTGACCGCTCATAAAACGGCACATTAAAAGTTTTACTTAGATATTTTTTTGTTATGATGGAAGTCATATCTTAATTAATTCGTATTGTTATATTTGCTTAATATAAATAAGCCTTTATCATCGGTACTTGTCTCTGCTCCGCCAGGGACCTCAAGGTATGTTCTCTTGATCCCGCTTACTTTTTGCATGTGCAACATCAATTGCGCCTCAACATTTGCGAGGTTGTTAATGATGCTCTCAGTGGCAGAAGGTAACAGGTTTTCAAAGTCCGGGGCTGTGAGTTGTCCATAGAACGGAGATCTGTGAGTGTGAGTCATCAGGGCTTTCGTGAGTTGTCGGTTGTACTCCAAGAAGTTTTTGAATAGCTCTCTAAGGTCATGGACAGCATCACAGGTCTCTATCAAGCACTGCTGTAGATTTGATCCCTTTACGAGAGGCTGCATATCACGATCGTCGTTCATAGCAATCAGGTCGATGCCATATGCCGTTGTCGATGCATTTGTGAGGTCACCACCTTGTGAGTTTTTCTTGTCGGTTCGAGTCACAAGTTTGATATTCTCACGGGCAATGAATCGAAGCGTATCAGCCTTGAGGGCCACAGTGCTTCGAGGAGAATCTGGTGTGGTGTTACCTACTGTCCCGGCAGCCAAACCAAAATATGAATCAGGGTCAGACTTCTGTGAGGTGTAGATGCGTGCGGCGTCTAATTTAAAGTTAGGATCGACTCGGAGCGCTTTGCCTCTCTTATCGCGATGGCGTGCTCGGTATCCCAATCTTCCCGCGACAATATCCACTGCGGCACAGTGTGTGTCCTTGGACCCCCCGAAACCAGACAGAACATTATTTGGCCTATCTAGCCCCAATACAATTCCGCAATTGCCCTTGTGGGTTGCCAGCTCTTCATCCAATGATATAAACTCAGGGGTATCAAAGTCTTCTCTCGTACCCTGACCGAAGCCAAGAAACTCTGCCTGTTCTTGCTCTGACATGCCATCATAGGCCTGTCGTTGCTCGGGCGAAAGCAAACTTAAATCAATTGCTGGTTTTTTGCGCGATGCCATTAGCTAGTTTCTCCTATCTTATATCCTACAATACTTCCGGCAGCGAGAAGTCGCTTTGCCTCATTCTGCTCAGGAATAGCCTCTGTTCCTTCACCGAACGAAAAGTGGAAATGCTGGCCTGAAGCGGCGGAAGTTAATGTCGTATACTCATCCTTAAATCTAAACGCCGAGTTGACAGCGCTGTAGCCTTGTAGTATTTTTAGTATAGCTGATTCGTTGGCTTCATTAACTGGAAAAAATACAAAGTCTAAGGCGTTCCCAAGGACATG
>CENK01001542.1_pt1 | contig 12492 bp, 15 predicted proteins | sample 530191 | NCBI WGS metagenome assembly CENK01 (sample SAMEA2619686, study PRJEB7988) | marine metagenome | biome: marine biome (ENVO:00000447); feature: deep chlorophyll maximum layer (ENVO:xxxxxxxx); material: "saline water (ENVO:00002010), including plankton (ENVO:xxxxxxxx)" | depth 60 m | reverse complement strand
CTGGCAGCAGATGCAACAGTCAGCAACATTCATCCGGGCTCTTCAAGCCTCGTCAACGCTTGGCAGCAAAACGGAGGAAACTGTACTGCTACTAATACATCTCTGATCGTTGCAGACTCAACAGCAACGCCGATATCAGGTTATGCAAACACAGCACTAGCCTACTCTCTTCCGACGGATTCGGACGGTGGTGTCTACTACCCTTCAGGCCAACTTGGTCGAAGCGGATTTAACAGAACGAATGTTTGGGCAGCGCAGACCGTGGCTACCGCAGACGGACTCTATCCGTTCCCCGGCAACGACAACGTAGCGATCTCGCCTCTAGATCGCATCGAATACACAGCGCAGAAAAAAGAGTTCTCTGTGTATGTGAAAGAGCCATCAACAGGAGCTTCTGAAGGTATTCGTCTTAACATCTACAGATTCGTAGACGCAGATGGGGCGAACGTAAAAAGGACAAGCGCAGTCTCGTTCAAGTGGGATGGATCTGGAGACCTTGTCTTTGATGCTTTCAGCGGATCGGTGACCTCTTCGCCCTATGGTCTGTCCTACAACATCGCAGAGATCGGATCAGGTTGGTGGAGAGCTACGGTCTTCTACGACAACGGAGACGCTCAAGGTGGCGGAGCAGCCGCAGTCGGAGACTACATTCAAGCGCGTATCTACTACGCATACGCACCCTCAAGTTCTACTTGGAAGCCGAGCCCGACAGGACGAGGAAACAACCTTCTTCAGTTTGGTGATCCTTCCAACCTTGACGGACTCCTCGAAGGAACAACGAACGCAGCTTGGACCAAGATCAACAACGCATACGGCGGTGGCGACAACTTGATCGCCCACACCACGACCGTAGCACCTCCGTTTTACACAGGGGACACCGGAGCCAGCGCAGGGAATCGTGGCTATGTGATGCAGTTCACGAATGATCAGGCGAGCTATACGCCTTCGATCAAGCAGACTCTCACTCTTCCAACAAATTGGCCCGGAGCGAGTGGTGCTGGAAACATGACCAACGAGAAGGTGTGTTGCACTTTCTTTGTTCGCGCTGATGCAACTAACGGAGCAGGTGCAAACGCTCAGGTCAAAGTGCAGTTCTCTTCGGCCACAACGACTGGAACCTATGGTCATCTTAGTGGAACAAGGACTCACTACACGATCACGCCGAACGGTGCAGGATCAATCTCTGCGGCCACTACAGGATCAAGTCCTACTTGGACTTCACACCTTGCACAGATCGCAAAAGTTAAACAGACAAGCACAACCAACGACTCAAACTGGTATCAGGTAGACGTCGCATTCAGCGGAGACGCTGACTATGACAACCTCTACGTTGAATTTATCGTTCAAGGTACTGACGGTTCAGGCAATGCTGTCGTTGACATCTGGGGAATGAGGCTTCACGGAGAAGGTGCGACTGGCACTACGGGCTTCTACATCAACAAGAACACGCACAGAGGTACACTCTTGTGGGGACCGCTGTACAACCCTGACTCAGACGGCAGCACAGTCACAGCGTGGACCGAAGGCAGTAACATACAACTCGACAGGGATGTCACGCTAACTGCTGGTTCTACCTATGAAGTCCTCGTTCGTTCTTCTTCATCAACGGACATGGTAAGGGGTGCGAATGTTCAAGACACTTTGATCGTCGCGCAAAACGAAGTTCCAACATCAGGCTCAACGACTAAGTCAGCGCGCACGAATCTCAATGTAAGCGCGCCTACTGGGATGATTCCTGAAACAGGCGACATCTATTCTTTCGGCAAGACGGACCAGTCTGTTGAAGACATGGTTGTCACAGACATCACCATCGACGCAGAGACTATGCAGAGGCAGGTGACAGGTATCGAGTACGTTGAAGCGGTCTACACAGACACAGCTTTCGGAACCTTGCCTGATGTAACAATCAGCGATCTCAAGTCTCCCGGTGTTGGTGGCGATGGTCCTCTTTACGGATTCGGATCAGATGGACCAGACGGCGACTCGTTCAATCTGCAAGGTTCGAACTCAACCTTCAGAGACGCTAATGGTCTGACCGTTCCAGCGATAGACATTACGCTTCGACCTTCCAAAAGAACGATGCCTTACAAGGAAGTCAGGCTGTACGTCTCCGAGATGACATCAGCCGGAGCGGAAAGCAATCCGCAACTTGTTCAGACCTTGCCTTACTCTGTCCAGTCTTACCGATACACTTCGCAAGAGCTAAGATCAGACCTGACTTATCGAGTTCGCGCGCAGCGAGTCGGATGGAGAGGGACAAGCGAGCCTGTGATGAACACAGCTTTCTTCGATGTTGCGCCTGTTCAAACTGCACAACTTCCTTCTGGTCCTACGGTAGAGATCGGGACCGACGGATTCTCTCAGGTGTACACCGTGGCGTCTGGTCAAGACGATCGAGTCAACGAATTGGAATCTCGGATCGGTGGCTGGGTCATCTCTTCTCCCGGATTCACCGTTCCCCCTGAAGCTGGCGCGTTCTCTTCTAAAGCAATCGTAGTAGGCGCTACTAACTCCGCAGGTGAAACTAACTTCCCTATCTTTACGAGAGCGAAGATGTTGACGGGCAAGTACGGCGTGGCGACTAAAACCACAACGACTACATCGACAGCATTTGTAGACGCGAAGAGTACAGAGACAAAGATTGCAGAGAACGACTACGCTTCGATCACAGGGGTTCCGACTGAACTAGAGGTTGCAAGCGGAGTGCTTCAATGGAACTTCACTTCTCCGGTGAGTGACTTAGGTCCGATCTACTGCGAGATGGTAGCGTTCGATTTGACAACAGCAAAGAGAGCGATACCCGTCTGCATGATCGAAGGACATCAAGCAAGACCGGAGACACTTGCAGACCTAGACTTCACGCTCGGCAGTCAAGAGGGTCGAAGGTGGTCTATTGAAGGTCCGATGGATGATGATCTTGCAACTAGAAACAATGCTCATGTTGCAATCGAATGGCGTTGGACTTCAGGCTCATCATTGTCCGGCGTGTCATACGTCCCCTTCCAATCTTCGGAAGTGTTCTTCCGGAAGTGTCAGTTCCGTCTAGTGTTCACAAGGCCAGCCTCTACCTATCAGGCGAAGGTCACAAGATTTACCGCAAAGCTCTACGTTCCTCCGGAGTTCGATCCGGCAGACGTAGACGGAGGAACATTCTAACTATGACAACTCGTATAGCTTACTCCGTGCAATGTATCCTCCTGCTGGCTCTGCTCCTGTGTGCATCTTGTCAGACACCTACTTGGGGTGGAGCAGCCGACATTCTTATGCCCGATGAGCTAACGATCGGTCAAGGCAACACGACAGGCGTTGCTAACGGCGGATACTCCGGGCATAGCAATATGTTCGAGTACGAAGGAGAGTCTGAATCAACCTACGCTGCTCTTACTTGGTCGCTCCCTTCTTTCGAAGATGAGAACCTTAGCCGAGATGAGCGTAGAGCTATCAGAGACTTTTACGCATCAGTTGACGAAGAGTCTGATGCTGAAGAAACTACGGTTGAAGTCTCTCCCTTAGAATTCAAGTTGCCTGAGATGAAGGGTCGCAAGCCTCCTACATCTGTTATCTACGGATTGGTCGGCTTCTTAGCAATCATGATGATCGTCGTTGTCCGCAAGTCGCGGAAGAAAGATCCGTGGTCATGAAGTTATTCATCATCACTATGCTGCTCAGTTCTTGCGTCACGGAAGGTGGCGGACAGGTCGGCTTAGGCAAGTGTAATTCACCACAACCCTGTCCGATATGTTCGCAGCAATCCTAGGAGGACTCAGCATGGCTGAACAAAACAAGAACGACTTAGAAGAAAGTAGAATCGTAGATACGCGCGCGGCTGTCTTGCTTAAAGAAGTTGAGGCTCGTAGCCGCATGATGGAACTTCAAGCCTCGAAGAGCGCAAGCGATTTGGCTGCTGAACACTTGTCTGTATGGGCAGGTTTGTACATGACGCTGATGGTCTGCTTGTTCCTGTTCTCCTGCTTATTTTTGGAGCCAGAGGTCACCGCCTCCTTGTGTGGCCTCATTACTTTGGTGGTCACGTCGCTGGCTGGGATTATGCGCTCGATCGTTGGCGATCCTGCACAGCGTGACAAAGAGAAGAACGGCGACAACGGTGGAGGAGCAGACAAGTAGTGCCTGAGATCAAGCTGAAGAGAGGGACGGATGAAGACCGTCGTGATGGAACCTTGGGGACTCCCGCTCAAGGTGAGCCCATCTATACAACGGACGACAAGACTCTGTTCATTGGAGACGGATCGACTGGCGGCGGCTTACCAGCTTGCAAGCCTCCTGTCTGTGTAACCCTCTACAACACAGCCACCCAAAACATCAACGCATCTGCGACTGACAATCTTGTCGAGTTCAATTTGCACTCTCCAGCTTTTGGCGTAGCGACCACCGGAACGACTGAAGACATCACACACTCGACCAGTTCGAACAAGCACCTCATCACTATCAACACGGCAGGTACTTATGCGATGTCAGCGAATGTTAGTGTCAACGCAACTTCCAGTACGCCTACTCGCTGGAACGGCAAGCTAAGATTCGTCAAGACAACTAGCAGCACGGCTACAGAGATCGGCGGACTTGGTAACGGCGGCTACCTTCGTGAAGCTTCCGGTCAAGATGAGACTGCGCTATCAGTTCCTATGTTCGCTTTCACTTTCGCTGCTGCTGACACGCTTCATCTAAAAGTTGATCGTGAAAGTACAACGAGTGCAGCCGTCGACACCATCGCGAGAGGCTGCACTCTTTACATCCAGAGACTTGCATGACTGACCAAGCAATCAAAGAGATAAGAGATCACGTTCAACGCATAGACGATTCGTTGCGTGGAAACGGAAGCGCAGGATTGTTTACAGAGTTCCATGTTCTTCGTGAGCGTGTTACTGCAATCGAACGATTCATCATTGAAGTTCAAGGTCTTCGGCGTTGGGTCTTCTTCGGCATCCTTGGACTCTTCGGCACACTCGGCTGGAATATCATCGAGTGGTATCTATCCCAAACCTAGAGGCAACCTATGACCTATCAAGAACTAGAATCGACTGACGATCTCTCTGTGTCAGTCCCGTCAAAGATCAACAACAACTTCCTGCAAGTGTCTGAGTTGAACACGGCAGCAAAGACTGCGAGCTTTACAGCTTTCGCTGATGACGCAACAGGGAGTCCGAAGAACCTTTACTTCTGTAACACTACAGGAGGTTCGATCACGGTGACTCTTCCTACGGCTGCTTCTGGTGCTGCATCGAGAGGTCGTGTTGTGACCTTTGTGAAGATGCACGCTTCAAACAATCTCATCCTAGACGGCGACGGTAGTGAAACGATCAACGGCTCGACAACTGTAACCATGACAGCGATCTACGATTACAGAACAATCATCAGCGATGGCACGAACTGGGTTGTCATCGGCAACAGTTAATCCTTAGCAAGTTCACTTTCGTTCTTGCTTCAACCCTGAACCCTTCCCCTTACTACTATGAAAGAACCCCTATCCGTCGGTCCTGTTTCAACAGGATCACTATTGTCCTCATCTGAGGGTCTGAGTCAGACAGGTCTTCTTGGGATCTGTACCACAGTCATCATGGGCGATGACCCGGAGCTTGCTAAGTGGGCTCTCATCGCTCTCGGCTTCGGCTCTGGTTGCTACGCTATCGCGCGCGCTTTGTCGAAGTCTGCTGAAGTGAAGGGAGGCAAGAAGTGAGATTCCTTACTTACGCTTTCCTCTGCATAGCGATCACGATTCTACCTTCGTGCGCTGCTGTAGGATCGCTGCTCTCTGCTCCGATGAGCGTCTTCCAAGAAGACGAGGAAACCGGAGAGCTTGTCGAAGTTGAAACTACTGTTGGCGATGTCATCGCGGATCAAGCCGGGACTGCTGAAGGCGTGGTATCTACGCTTCTTGGCGCGAATCCCGCCCTTGCCGCTGTTGGCGGTGCTGCAGCAGCAGCCTTATTCGGCAAGGCGCGACAGCGCAAGAAGACTGCACCAGAAGATGCAGCCTAGCTTATTGCGAGTTGGGTAGGGGCGAAGCCATCCGTGCCTCCGAGGTGACTGGACCCCTCCCGACTCGCCCTTCTGGGCTCCTGTAACGCTCTCTGCTGCACTTTAGCTGCTCTCGGGGGAGATCGGGCGCTCAGTACCTTCGTCGCCTCCTGAGAGCCTCAGAGAGCGCCTACGAAAAAGCCCTATCTCCCGTGAAGGAGACAGGGCCGGATTCGTCCAGACCGGAGACAGCAATTGTGAGGCTGACCCTCTCCTACCAAGAGAGGGATCTGGGCTCATCCTCGCAGCGCACCTTCCACCACAGAAGGCTTGTACCGCTGCTGTCCAGATTCTAGTTCAAAGAGATCGCTCCGGCGAGCATCTTACCTGCGGCAAAGTCCAGCCGAGCGCGCGAGTCAGCGTAAGCAGTCTGTTGCGAAAGGCGCGTGATGCCCTGAACCATTCCCCACATTGAACGAGGGTTGCCATGCACAGCTTCGAACTCTTCAGCCAAGTCGTAAGCTCTTCCTGCATCCTTCTTCGTGACAATTCGCTTGCCGAACAGAAGGTCTAAGACTTCATCGCGGCTGTTGCCGAGGATCAATTCTTGCGCTTCTCGAATCTTGCTCTCTTGCTCGTTAGCAGATCCTTGCGCGTAAGTTGAGATCGACTTGACCATAGCTTGCCAGTTCTCTTGCACACCTTTGCCGATGTGTCTTACGCGAGTCTCTTTGATCTGAGAAGCATCCCATACGATGTGGTTTCCGCACACGGTGTTGAACAGAAAGTCCAGCTTCCATATTGCACAGTCGCCTACTTCCGATTGCCTGATCATCGTGCCACGCCTCAATCCGTGCGGACTTTGATTGTCGTTGATCACTACATCCGGATGAATCATGAACGCGAACATATCGTGATCAGAAGCGTACAGACCAGAAGGCGTGATCATGTCTCCAACCTTTACAGTCAGCGCAGACTCCTTGCCGTAGTCAATCACATCAGCTTCAGTTGCGATGCGATCCCGAGAGGTGATTGCTCCTACAGGTCTTGCCGAGGGAACTACCCAGCCTTCAGAGGCAAGCCCTTGCAAGCGTTGAACAATCTCTGTGTTCCAAACTCGAACGTAGCTTTCAGAAGTCGCAGCGCGAAGAGTAGATTCCCTGTCGCTTGTTCCTTGATACAAAAGCTGTCGCGTTGTGTTGGATGAATCTTGTACCCATCTACGCCTACCGTTCTCTAAGCAATCCACAGCAAGACTAGCCGGAAGACTGCGAAGGTATGAAGCAGGAGCTTCGAAGGTCCGACAGAGTTGACCGAAAGCGTAGTGACCGATTCGGCTCCTTCGTATGGGCGCGTCTTCCGAATCGTCTACAAACAGAATCGAATCATCTGTGATAGGCGAGTCGAGACGAACCGTTGAAAAATCTACGGTGCGTTCTGTTGCGGTGCTTCGATGGAAAGCTGTCGCTGTTTGCATTTCATTTAGATCCCAGAAGCGTTGATCGGCAGGTCGAGTTGCCCACTCATGAGAAGCTTGGTTTAGGTTTGTTGACATTGTGTTTCTCCAGTTTGGTTAGGTGCAAGCTCTCAAGCGTCCGCGCTCAAGAGTGTAGGGTGGCAAGCGAATGTGACTCAGGTCAAAGACACGACCCTTGATTGCTTCGCTTACCGTACCGCGCAATCCGACGGCGTTTGTTTACTTGGCTTGACGGATCCTCAAGTTCTTCCGGGCTACCTTCGGCTTCGCCTTAGAGGCTTTCTTCTTCTTCTTCGGTGCTGCAAGATCCATCGCAGCATTCTCAGCGCTGTCATCTTCGAGAAGCTCAAGAGCTTCGTCTACAAGAGACTTGCCGTATCGGTGTCCCTTCATTCCGTCAAGAGATGCGAGCGTCTTCTTGCGGTCAGTTGAATCCAAGCTCGCGATGGCTTGAGGGATTCTCCTTCTCCAGTAAGAGTTCGAGTACATGACTCCGTCTTTCTGGTTCCAGCCTGTGCAGTCTTGCGGATAGATCTTGATGCCTCTCTTGTTCATGACAACGAACTTACCCTCAATGAAGTTGAGCGGTCTAGTGCTTTCGTTGAGAGCAAGAAGCCAAGCGACTCCACGACTGTCTGACCATTCTCCAGCGGGAACCTCTGACGAGATCGCAGGGTCAAGAGTGATGTCCTTGAGCTTCTGCTTCCAGTCCGGAACTGTTCCGTTGTGGAAGAGAACTCTGTCTACTGTTCCTTCAGCGTCGAGGCTTGTGTCTCGCTGAATCGGGAAGGGATGACAAAGACCTACCTGAGGTTCTCCGACTGTGGCGTAGCGAAAGTGAGCTACCCACCTTGCAGACTTAGGCAGCTTCTGAAGCTGTTCGTGAATGTCCTTCGCGCTAACTCCCTTGAGGAAGCGGACACCCTTCGACGTTGTCCATGCAAGACCGCCCCCATCAGGGTTCTGAAGTTCGGCTGCGAGAAGCTCAACCAGCGTCGGCTTCTTTTTGATTCCTGTAATGATGACACACATAGTGTGATTCTCCGTTTGTGGTGTTGATGTTGTGAATGTCTGCGAGGTTTCGGATCTCCGTGATCCTCGTCAGCGAAGCGGTACAGCTTCGGACCTCGGAGAGGCGACTTGTTCAGCCGCCCCTCCTCAAGATGTTAGCGATTCGCGAGAGTCGTGCGGCGACCCTCAAGGTAGCTGCGAAGACCGGAGCGCGTTCCGGAAGGACGGCGTGTCATTCCGAAGTGCTGACTCCATTGTGTGATGGCTGTCCGGACAGTTCCTTGAGCGAAGCCAAGCTGTGTCATCAGCATTCCAGAGGCGACTCCGTGGTTGACTCCACCGCCAACAGGGAAGACGTTGCGAAAGCTGTTCGAGTAAAGCTCATCCATCGCAGCCCAAATCTGTGCACCCTTCGTGCCAGCCTTGGGGCGGCGGATGTTAGAAGCTTCGATCTGCGCTGTCGTGCCGACCAACTCGTCAAGCATCTCGGAGAAGGTAGCGACCTTAGCAATGATCTGGCTCGACTCGTCAGCGAGCTTGACCATCTTGGCAAGAAGTGAAACCCAGCTATCAATCTTGCGGAAGTTGAGCGTACCCTGATGACCACGGAACTCGACTGTTGTCTTCGAGTTGTAAGCCTGAAGGTTCATCTTGCTGTACTTGCCACGAGGGTTGGCTGTGCGTTGAACTTGTCGCTTAGTGCCGCAACGATCAAGGTTTGAGAAGTGAGTGCTAAGGTCGAAGCCTTCGACACCTTGAAGACCTGTGATCGTTGTGTAGTTTGAGTGAGCGTATCCCGCGCTTGAACCTCTACGGCTGCGAGGAAGGAGAGAGTCAAGAGCAAGCTCGTAGCGAGCGTAGAGCTTGGCAAGACGGCGATGTCCTTCAAGGCTAAGGTGAGCAATGCCGACGTGAACGTGAAGACCGCAAGAGCGGTCAACTGTTCCACCAGCTTGGCGGATGCCCTTCATGACTGCTTCAACTTCTGCAGTGTCGGTAAGGGGATGGCTCTTGATCTCCCATCCGCAAGAGCAGTCGTAACCTTGAACCCAGCGATCGGTGAAGAAGCTAGTGTTGTAGCGGTGACGCTCGTCAACTACGTTAGTGAGTGCGGGCTTGTTGTTGTCGCGACCAGCTTGACGAATGTTCTGAAGAGCATTGTCAAGGTTAGCGGTGCGCTTGAATTCGATCTCGAAGCCGAGTGTGGTGTGGTGAGTGGTCATCTGAGTGTTCTCCGTTTGAGTGGTGTTGGTAGTGAGTCAGGCGCTTGCCCGACACTAGAGTTATCGACTATGTCCCCTTAGATGGGTCGACCTTTTCGGGAAAAACAGGCGAGAACTTTTGAGGCTGCAAGTGATATGTTTGCTATCACTTACAGCCTCCTGTTCTCAAGAAGCCTCGTTTAACGTCCGTGGGCAGCCTCCCAAGAGTCTGGACGTATCCTGAACTCCTCTTCTTCAAGCTCTTCATTCGTCTTCGGAACATCCTGAAGTCGACGCTTCGCATGGTCTAGCTTGTCCATCGCTGTGATCATCGCTGTCCGGCATCGAGGAGTTAGCGCGATCGCTCCGTAAGGCTTGGCTGGATCACGGTCCTTCTTGAACTCTGTCCATCCGCGCTCGGCTAACGCTTGCAGCGCAATCACTTCATCTTCTGTGAAGCGTTGCTCTCCGCTCATCTTTGCAAATCTTGTCACGCTCAACTCTCCTCTAGTAAGAGTTCACGATGACAGGTTCCTGTCCTTCAGCTTCAAGCTTCTCAGCCAACTCAACGAAGTCTGTGTAGCTCTTGACCGAAGGGTAGTTTTCATCGACACCTTCTGTGTGATACAGATCCTGTTCGCGTTTGATCGCAGCCTTGATTGTTTCAGGTAGTCTCTCGCGAAGAGTTGCGGCTGGAATCTTGCACGGCGACATCGAGCTTTCATAAGACTCTGGCATCAAGATCTTGCTGGGGTACGGCTCACCATGATAAGCCTCTCGCAAGTATCCAATCTTTCCAACGCCTGTATCGAATCCGCAGTACTGCGCTTCGATCTCTTCGTCTGTGATCAGGTTCCATCTCAAGTAAATATCTACTCCCATTTCATTCTCCGTTTGGGTTTGGGTTTGGTTAGTTGGCGCTGCTAGGCAGCGAGGTAAGTACGGTGTATTTTTCTGAGCCGATGACAGCTTCCTTCGGTCCGACCCAAGACTCCTTGACGAAGATCCGCTGTCCGCGCTTCAAGCGATAGCGTGGAGAGTCAAGCCTTCTGTAGTGAGCGCGTCTTCTGTGCGGAGCCTTCTCGATGAAGTCGCTCGCGTCGTTTGATCTACGCAAGACTTTGTCTAGATCTCTGTCAGGCACAACGATGTAGCGTGTGCGATTCTCTTTCGTTCTTTTGCCACGACGCTTCACGACTCGCGCCTGTTCATCAGAGACTCTTACGATCCAGTTCGCAGGACTGTTCGCGGTTTCAATCAAGCTCAACATCGTCGTAGCTAGTGTGACCATGTGTTCGCCTAAGCTCTCAATCTCCTTCTTCGTCTTCTCGTTCTCTGTCTTGGCAATGTCAGGATCTCCGCACCAAGAGTACACACACTTGCCGGAGTTGATCTCGTAGACACAGTCAGAGAACGGCGCACACTTGTAATCGTCTCGTCTGTGGCGATCTTCGCGGATGCGGTGAACCTTCATAAGCGCCTTGTAGATCCTGATCAAGTTCGGAGCTTCGTTCGAAGTCATGCCGATCATCATGGACCAGTCATCGTCAACAAGGTTGGCTTCTGGATCTCCGTTAGGGCGACCAGTCAAGAGCAGCATCCTACCCTTCTCTCCACCCTTGAAGATCATCGCAGCTTCAGCAGCGACATTGTCAAACGGTAGGAAGAACTCCTTAGGGTTCAGGGGAGTACCGTTGTACTCGCTCTCTTCCCAATGACCCAAAGTGCCGAAGTCTAAGTGCGGTGAGTTATCTGCATCGTGCATAGAGTCTTTGAGGTTCTCGTCGATTCCGTATCGAACGCTCCTTCGATCCAGCATCTTCTTGTATTGATCGAACAGCATTAGAGAGCAGCCTCAACTTTCTTCGCGTACTTGAGTGTGGCCTGTTTGCGGTATCCCTTCGGTCCACCGTTGTGAATCCGCGCTGTGCGGATCACATCTTCGAGAGAGCCTTTGCCCTGCTCTAGCCTTCGAAGCGATGCACGGTTGTACCGATTCATGTAGGAGCGCATGACTCGTTCGCTGTACGCCTTGTCATTGAGGCAGTTCGCATAGCTGGTGAGCCCTGTGTCTCTCTCTGCTGCATCGAAATGATACACGCGCCAAATCTGGTAGGGGCCGATCGCGTTGCCCCTGTCGCCTCTTGCGCCGACTCCTTCGTTAGGCTCTCCGCCTGTCTCTACTTGCCGGATGGCGTCTAGGGTCTGTCGCCATGTGTAGGTCTGGCTGAAGGCGCAAGAAGATAGGGCAACGAGTAAGGCTAATGTCTTTATGAGTTTCATCTTTGGGTTCTCCGTTTGTGGTGACTAGTGAAGTTGTTGACCTGAGCGTCGACGGCGACCCTGACTTTCGTATGCCCTACGGCAAGCCTTGTCTAGTGCGTCTTCAGCCCATGCAGTTGCATCCTCTTGTGTGTTGAAGCATCGAGTCTTCTGAGTTCTGACGATGCGACCATCGTGAAGAGTGCAGATGATTGCAGTCCATTGCGTGTAGATGATCTCTGAAGGGTAGTGCTTTCGGTTCATCACGGTCTGTGTAACACCGTCGCGCCTTTGGACCTCAGACATGAGACTGACCTTCTTGCGGCTTGCTGTTCTCACAGCTATGGATCTCTCTCGTTGGATTGCTTTGCTAAGGTGAGCTTTCCCGGTAGGGCTCACGAGACGGGCGACAGGCTTGGGTATTGAGGTTGTCATTAGATTGTTCTCCGTTGGTTCGTGGTGGTGATTGTTATGCGACGGGATCGGGAGTCGTTGTCAGGTTCTCGTAGTACACGGTCCCGGTCTTGATGCCGGGAAGAGTCTCGTTGAGATCTTTCCCGCATGAGG
>CENK01013825.1_pt1 | contig 12540 bp, 15 predicted proteins | sample 530191 | NCBI WGS metagenome assembly CENK01 (sample SAMEA2619686, study PRJEB7988) | marine metagenome | biome: marine biome (ENVO:00000447); feature: deep chlorophyll maximum layer (ENVO:xxxxxxxx); material: "saline water (ENVO:00002010), including plankton (ENVO:xxxxxxxx)" | depth 60 m | reverse complement strand
GCTAAAGCGTCAAATACAGCATTTTGTGATGGTGCTATAGCGGTAGTTCCATTATTAATGGCATCTGCTACTTTAGCGTCAGTATAAGCTGTTGTTGATATTTTAGTTGAGTTATTACCTGCTGACTGAGTAGTAGCAGTTGTTGCGGTATTTATAGTACCGTTTAAATCTCCAAGAAATGTTGTTGCTGTGAATGTACCATCTGTAGATGTAATGGTCTTGAAGGATATTACTTCAATAGTAGAACTGTTTGGTGGTGCGTTACCTGAACCAAAAGTTAGTGTTACAAGATCTGCAGCTATTGAGTATGTAGATTTATTTTGGTATACACCATTTATATATACTTGAGTAACTTTTTCATCTACTACAGCTTCATTTAAAACAAAAGTAAGATCTGAACCATCACCAGTGAATGTATCTAGCTTTACTGCAGTTGCAGCATTGTTAGCTGTTGCTGTAGAGAAAGTTATAACCTCAACCGCTGAACTTGTTGCTAGACCAGTATCAAAAGTTAAGGTGGTTCCACTTACCGCATAACCACCTTTTGATTGGTAAGCACCATCTATATACACTTGAGTCTTATCTTCTGAATCTACTGTGTTTGCTAGTGTAAAAGCAGTTTGACCATTAGTAGCAGTAAAAGCATCTTTATATATTACAGTAGTACCAACGGTTGGATTAACCCAATTAGTGTTAGATCCAGTTGAAGATAATACTTGGCCATTAGAACCTAAGTCTCCACTAGAGTCTTTTAAACCAGCTGTAGCATGTACATCACTTAAAAATCTTTGACCCATATTATTTTATTTATCCGCACTTAGTTATAAGTACTCTAATATCATTGCTAGATGGAGCAGATGTAAATCCTACAGTAACTGTATTTGTATCTGTTCTAACTACATCAGCATATACAGTATCATAACTGCTGTTATCATACAATTGAACTGTAACATCTCTACTACCTAAGTTATGGGTAACAGCTATTGAAGTTGCTGATCCATCACCTATACTAGCTTTATAACTTAAAGGTATTTTATATGTTGTTTTAGCTGGTGAACCTGCATGATTAAAAGCTTCAAACTCCCAATCATCATCAGTCTCGTTCCATTGAAATACAACATTAGCATCATTACCTCTTTCAATTTCTAAACCAGCTGCTTGACTAGCAGAACCTGTTGCATTACTATTTAAAGTAATAATGTTATCAGCTAAATTAATAGTTTCAGTATTAACAGTAGTGGTAGTTCCAGTAACAGTTAAATTACCATCTATAACTACCGTACCTGCACCTGCAGATCCACCACTATCAGGATTTATGTTTAATGTAGATGCTGTAGAGTTTATATCACCACCATTAACATTAATATCACCTGCTAAAGTTATTGTGCTGTCTAAATTTACTGTATAAGCGTTTGAAGCAACTACAGTATTAATATTAGTTCCACCTGTAAGAGTTAATGTAGAACCTGTATTGAAGGTTTGACTACTACCTGAATCAGCTGCTATAGTAAAGCTTGTAGATAAAGCCGCTGTTGACGCTGATGTTACTCTGCCTTGTGCATCTATTGCTAATACTGGTATAGCTGTAGCAGAACCATAACTAGCAGCACTAACTCCACTGTTTGCTAAATTTAAAGTTACTGCACCAGATGTTCCACCACCTGATAAGCCTGTTCCAGCTGTTACTGCTGATATGTCACCACCAAGTGGTATAAAAGCCGTACCATTATAAACATACAATTGCTTATTACCACCAGTTGTATTGAAATAAACTTCACCCTCAACTGGATTTGATGGAGCACTTGTTACTGGATTAAGAGCTACATTTTGTAATGAGTTCTTATTTAAGTCTATATTGGTTAAAAATTCTAATGCCATTTTTTTTTAGTTTACGTATACTTTAGCTGCAAAAGCATTTTGAAATGTTACTGTTAATGCATTTACACTTGTGTGTTGTACTTCACCTACAACTTGTTTGCCGTTACTATCAACAACAGTTACAGATGGAAATTTACCTAAATTATGTGTGATTGTTTGTGCTGAACCTGCAGAAAAGTTTAATTGATTAGAAACAAAGTTTTTATCTCCAGCTGTAAAAATACTTATAGAATAAGAATTTAAGTTGTTAAGATTACCGTTTACTAAAGAACCTACCAGAGTTAGTGATAAATCATAAAAATTAGTTTCATCAGAATCTTGAGCTATAGCTGTAACTTGATAAACACCAAACTGATCTTGATCTTCAGTGTCAGATAATATTATGTTAGTATTTAATAAAGTATTAATTAAACTTACTGCAGAGTTATTAGACCCATTAGGAAACTTACTTATCTTTATTGTTGTTATACCTGACAAAGCTACAACAGACGCACCACCTGCATCAAATGTTATAGTGCCTGGTTGTCTTGTTCCAAAGCCATTATTATTTGAATCATGATATACAAAAGCTAATTGACCACCAACGCCTGCTGAGTTTGTAGACCTTAAATATGTACTAACATCAGACATCTTAAAGTTCTTAACAGTACCATCTGCATTAGAACCAAGAAACTTGTCAGTAGTTTGTACTGTAGTATCTAATTCGTAGGTTGATATTCTAGCCATTTAGTTTTATTTTGCGCTTGTACCGTAGTAGTATGCAAAGATGTTACTTATAACAACACCTTCAACCATACCCATAAGATGTACAAATAAATCATTTTCTAAAACAGATGGTACGTATACCACCGCATATATTATAAAAGCAAATGACAACAAACCAACTACACCAGTTAGCGTCATCATAAAGTCTTTTTTGCCAGTCTTAGCAACTTCTATCTCTCTGTTTCTAGCAGAGTCTCTATCAGCTACTTCTAGCTTATACATTTCAGCATGTTGCTTGTTTAATATTTTTTTATCTTCAGGAGATATCTTAGGATCAGTATCAATCATTTTACCAACCATACTAAGAACTCCAGCATCTGGTAATAGATCACCTGCAACGTCTAGTATCTTAGGTGCTAAGTTTTTTAATAAACCACCTAACTTAGTGTCTTTAAACTTTTTCTTTTCACTCATATTTTAAAATAAACCACCTGTAAATTTATTATTTTTTTTGTTTAATCTAGTTTGTTGTCTTTCCTCTCTATTTTTTTTAGATTTTTCAAAAACACCTGTTACTTTATCTTTTATGTCAGATATTTTTTGCTGTCTACCTTTTTGTCTTCCTTCTTTTTTTTGTTTTCTAAAATTTTTTCTTTCAGCTGTACTACTCACATACTTACCATCAACAAATTTTTCTCTACTTACCTTACCAGTTTCAGGATTTACTATTTTATTTATTGTAACTTCTTTACCGTAATTACCAAATAAACCTCCTCTTGTTTTTGAAAATCTATTTTTTTCACCTGCTTTAGCTGCACCCATTGATTCAGTAGTGGTTTTTTCAACTGCATCTTTATATCCTTGATCAATAGCCGCATCTTCTGTTGCATTAACTTTTCTTAATTGTTCTTCAGAGTTATCACCCAGATCATCAATAAAACTAAAAGCACCCGAATCAAAAGCGTTTCCAGTTAAATCAAAAGATCTACCCATATCTGCTGTTTGCTTGAAATTAGAGCTTCTTTTTTCTGGAGTTAATGTTGTTTCACTGTTAGAAATGTTATTGTCATTTGTTAATTGTTCTACCTTAATACCATTATCAGTATTACTTTTTTTACCTTGCTCATCCATAGTACCAAAATATTTTTTTGGATAAGCTTTTTTATCTATTTCTAAGTTAGCTCTATCAATTAATGGTCCACCAAAAGGAAATTGGTTTCCAAGAAAATTTTTAGTGTCGCTATAAAGATTTTGAAAAAAATTACTAGAATATTCTTCTCGAGTTGGTCTCATTGGAGTTACTTCTGCATTTTCTTCTTTTTCTTTTTTACCAGGTACGCTCATAATTTTATATTTATCGTTCTTTGTCTTTAATCATATCATCTATGGCCTTATTCATAACCTTATCTGTATATGATTTGTTTTTATGAAAAACACTTCTGTCTGAAAAAGGTAAGTCTTCTTCTGCTAAAAGTATTCTATATATTCTGCTTATTAACTGACTGCATTTAAATGAAGTTTTAAATATACTATACTTTATAGTAGTTCTATTTCTTTGTCTCCATACTTCAATCCAGCCTTGCCGCTTTAACCTCTCCCATCTATGCTTATCCCATGTATAAGTATAAGCGCCTTCCATAAATTCGTTACGAGTAAATCTACCTTTACAGTCTAGATATATAAGTAACTCTAAATCAGCGTCTTTTAAATTATAAGTCTTACAAGCCCATTTTCTAACAAGCCTGTAATACTTAAATAAATTCATTTCACGTAAATCTGATGAGCTTAGCCTCATTCTACTAATACTACATCTACGATTTTAATCACTTTGTAAAAGTTCTCATCGTGTGTTATGCTGTGACCTGCATGTTTATCATAATAAACTACATCACCTTCTTTAACACCTTCAACTTTATTTCCACAGCTAATTATCTTAGCTTTGGTATAGCGGTTATCAACATCTGTTTTCTCTGTAAATATAAGACCAGCAATTTTCTTTTGCTCTTCTTTTATATCATCTACAACTAGGTAATAATTAATTGCTTGCATTTAACCTTACATTTGAGATAATACAATCAGCAGATATAATTGTAGAAACTACACTAACCGCGTTTTTTAATGCTGTCTTGGTAACAAGTACAGGATCTATAATCCCACCTTTTACCATGTTTATTTGTTTTCCGTTTATAACATTAATACCATAACCTTCTTTTAAAGGTGTTACTGTATCTCCCATACCTGCATTATCAAGTATAGTGTTATAAGGAGCTTTAATAGCCTCCAAAATAATTCTTTCGCCGTCATTAATAGGTTTGATTTTTTGTGAAGCGTTGAGGAGTGCTATGCCTCCACCAGATACAATACCTTCTTTTAGTGCTGCTTTAACAGCATATATTGCATCTTCAACTCTATCTTTTTTTTCTTTCATTTCAACCTTAGAGTCGGCACCTACTTTTATTATTCCAACAGAGCCTGATAGCATCGCTAATCTCTGTTCTATTTTTCTTTTAATAAATGGATCTTTTTCTTTTTCTATTTTAGATTTAACGCTCTCTATTCTATCACTTAAATCAGGTACATCTTCTATTGTAAGAACAGTACTACTGTTATCTGTTACTGATTTAACCGCTTCACCTAAAACACTAGGATCAATAAAGTCCATATCATCACCTAGTTCTTCATTAATAACTTTAGCTCCGGTCAAGAAAGCTAAGTCTTCTATTGTTTCTTGTTTAGTAGGTCCAAATCCAGGTGGATCAATAATGTTTACATTGATATTTCCTTTGACCTTATTAGTTAATAAAGCTGCTTTAACTGATTGTTCTATGTCAGCTACTATTAACAAACTTCTACGACCCTTTATAACGTGTTCTAAGATGTTTTGTATCTTTCGGATGTTAGGTATCATTGAAGCTACTATAAGCACGAGAGGTTTATCTAAAACAGCTCTCTGCTTGTCTTTATCAGTTGATAAGTGAGGTGATGTTAATCCACACTCAAGCTGTACACCATCTACAGTTTCGACATATGTATTATTATCTTCTGATTCTTCCATTAGCACAATACCATTTTTACCTACTATTTTGTAAGCTTCAGCTATTGTACTACCAAGATTAGTATCGTTGTTACATGATATAGTTGCTACGCTATCTAGCATATCATTATCAACATCTATACTTTTTTTATTTAAATAGGTATTTATTTTTTTTAATCCTGATTCAATACCTAACTTAACTTGCCTTATATTATCTGTAGAGCAAGTTGATTCTTTTAGTAATGATTGAGCAAGGACGATGGCTGTTGTTGTGCCATCGCCTGCTTCTTTTACAGTGTTCCTAGAAGCCTCTTTAATAAGAGTTGCTCCTATGTTCTCCACTGGATCAAACAAGACAACCGATTCCGCTACGGTTACTCCGTCTTTTGTGATCACTGGTTTACCTCTAGCATCTTCGTAAATCACGCACTTACCAGATGCACCAAGGGTTGATTTAACTGCTTCAGCAAGTTTATTCACCCCGGCATATATTCTGTTTTTGCCTGAGTCGCCAAAGTTTAAATCTTTGACAATCTCGCTAGGCTGATTGTATTCCATTAAATTAAATTAAATTGATTATGTATATATTACTTCTTTTTCTTGCCAGCTTTTTTCATTTTTTTAGCTTTTGGCTTTTCTTTTTTCATTTTTCCGTATGGCATAATTTTATTGTTTTATTGAAACTTAGATGATTTTGACTTTTTATTTGTTTTCTTTTTCATTTTAGCTTTAGCTTTAGCTGCAGCCGCCTTACCTTTTTTGGTGTAAGGATATTTTTTTCCTCCTACGTTTGGCATAATTTTTATAATTTAAAATGTTTTAACTACTTTTGGACCTTCTAAAAAAGAAAGCTTTTTCTTATAATGCTCGATGCTACCATCAATTGCAGCTTCAGCGCTCTCCAGTGTTTCCCTTCTGGTTACATCATGCCAAAACTTATCGTTTTGCATGTCTTTGTACTCGGTTTGATAAAATCCATTAGGTAGTTGAACTATCCTCCAGTTTGTCTTATCTGAAATATACTCTAACTGATCTTTAACAGTTTCATCGGTTAATTGTGTTTGTTGGTTGTTGCTCCATGTATTAGAGCTATAGTGTATTGCGTATGTCATTGTTTTTACGGTTTTGGTTATTCCTGTAATATACAGGGTTTCTTAGAGTATAGTTACATACTCATTTAGTTTTTTAACCTTCAAGAGCGGTTACTCTTGCAGTTAAGTCTTCTATTAATGTTTTTTGTGATTCTATGATAGTCTGCTGCTCTTGTATTGCTTTAGTAAAAAAAGCAAAAGTCATATCTGTTTTTACACTTCTTTGATCTTCATATCCTGAAGTAACATTATTATCTTCATCATATTCTCTAGTATCTGTCTTTTCAACTAACGATGGAAATACTGTTTCTAACTCTTGAGCAACAAAGCCTATCATTTTACCATTATCATTGTCATCTTTAATTTCATAATTGACAACTCTAAGAGAAAGTATGTCTTGTAGCTTGCTAGTACAATCAGTTATATTTTCTTTTAATCTAGAATCTGATAATGTACCTAAACTACCAGTAGATGTTGATAAAGCACCTGAAGATGTTAGTCTCATCCTTTCAGTAAGACCTGATCTAAATCTTAAATTACCACCTGCATAATCTATATATTTATCTGCTGCTGTTGAATGAACTCTTATATAATCTTCATTTCCATCAGGAGATGACTTGCCAACAACTATATCACCAGTACCTGTACCATCAAATACAGATAATCTACCTTCATGTCTCCACGCATACATTTTAGTATGCAAAAAGTTATTGCTCCAACTAGAACTACTACTTACATTTCTATCAGCTATTAAAAAGTTATTTTCATTTTTTGATACTAAAAAACCACCTTGTGATATTTCTACTTTTTGCGGAGCATAAATAAAACTTACGCTAGACGTAACAGGATATTTTATGCTAGCAGTTACTGAAGCTTGTTGGTAATTAACTAACGTTGCACTATTTACAAATGGTCTTACTTCAATGTAAAATGGGTCTGATGTAACATTTACTGAAACAGTTCTAGTTACCGTTGATACAGAGGTATCACCTGAGGAACTACTAGTAACAGTAGATAATGCAGATGTTGCTAATATAGTAGTTACGTTATATGTTTGAGTACCACCTCTAACTCTAAAACCTACTTCAGCTGATGTTGATCCAGTTGGAGCAGCACTATTATTTATTATAACACCACTAATAGTAGCTGTAATTGTTATTGTTCTTCCATTTAAACCAGTTACTTGGGTATGACTTACGTTAAGATCAGTTGCTCCAGCTGTAAAAAAACCATTACCTGATAAACTATGTGCTTCACTATTAGCTGAACTTGCAGTCATAGCTGTTGAATTACCAGCAGATGAAGGATCTGAAACAGTACTAGATGATGTTATTTCTATTTGAGGACCAGATGCATTTGATAAAGTTATTGCATTATTGGTAGAGTCAATAGTAAAAAGCGTATCAGAAGATTGAAATGAACTAGTACCAATAGTCCAACCACCGATAGTACCTGATGCTCCAGTTATATCTCCAGAAAAAGTACCTGATGCTCCAGTTACATCTCCTTTAAAAAATGCATTACCACTTGTATCTATATAAAAGTTTTTAGAATGTATTGACCCACCACTATGAATAGTTATGCCACCTGTAGTATATTCACTAGTATCTTCTGTACCTGAAAATATTGATTGTGAGTTAATAGTCCAACCGCCTACTGTACCTTCAGTTTTATCTGCAGTGTTTGCTGCTGTAGCCGCATTACCTAAAACAGTAGCATCTGATGTATCATCAACATTACCTAAACCTACATTATCTTTAGTAGTATTTTCATTTAATGTATTACTAGTAGTTAAATCAGTACTACCAACTGTTAATGTACCTTTAAACCCAGCACTACCATCAGTATTTATAAAAAAGTTAGGTGAATGAAAAGAACCATTAGAATTCATAATTATACCAGCTGAGCCGGAATAACCAGATATATTTTGAGTTGTGTTTGCAGAAGCACCTGAGTTTATATTATACTGACTTATATTCCAGCCAGCTACATTTCCAGAAGTTGCAGCTGCTACTGATCTTATAGTACCATAATCACTTGCTTGAGTTGCGCTATTAGCTTTACTTTCAACATCATTTAACGAAGTACCAGTACCTATTTTAAGTGTTCCATTTATAGTTATAACATTAGAACCATTAGCACCGCTAACAATAAAAGGTGCAACAGGTGATACAACACCACTACCATCTATTGTTTTTATTTTAAAGTTAGTTGCTGTAAATACTATATCACTAACATTACCAGAGCCTGTAGGATTTAAGTTGTCAGCTCTAGACATTAGTTCCATACCAGCAAACACATTGCCAGTAGCTACTTTAATACCATATCTAGCTGATAGCTTTCCATTTATAGTTGCAGTAGCACTAGAAACAGTGTTTACAGAAGCTTGTGTTGGCATAGTTGCATCAGGACTTGCAACCCAACTTCCAGATTTTAGTATGTATAATTCATTTTTAGGAACTGATGTAGTTGTTGTATTGTTTGATGTATCTGTTACTGATCTATTTGTAGCTGTCGTGTCATACCATACACTACCATCTGGTGGACTTTGAGGTTTTGCAAAATTTAAAGTAACACCACTAGACAATGTTTGCGGAGATGATATAACAATATTATTAGCATCTGTTAATTCTATTATAACTACATCTCCAGATATACCTGTACCTGTCACTGTTTGACCTAATACTCTACTTCCAGTTACAGCATTATGAGCTAAACTGTTTGTAGCAGTATGAGATCCAGATAAAGTTGCAGATCCAGTAGCGGCAGCTGTAACAGTTGGTTGGGATGTTTGCTCAAACAACTGACCTACACTAGCACTTAAATTATCTTCTCTAGTAGCAGATGCTTTATTAGCTGTAGATATAGCGTTTGTTTCTGACGTTGCTATAGATGAAGATATAGTAGTACCACCTGCTAAACCATTAACATTGTTACTACCATCAAATGTAAATAAAGCTTCTAGCTTATCTAATGATGTTGCTGTGGCAGCTACTGCGTTAGATGAAGCTGTATTTATAGAAGTATTTAAAGCATCTGCAACACCTGTTATATTATTTCCATCAAAAGTAAATTGAGTTTTTAATTCATCTACAGAAACAGATATAGCTGATGTTCCATTACTAACAGCTGTATTTATAGAAGTGTTTAAAGCGTCAGCTACACCAGTAATATCACCACCACTAAAAGTGAATTGAGCGTTTAATTCTGTTATCTGTGCTGCTTTAGCTGTATCAGCGTTTGTTAATGTAGTTATATTACTTGTAGCTGTAGCATTAGATGATACTACTGCGGCTAATCTAGTATCTGTTGTTTCCTCCCACTCACCAGATGTTACTTGGTCGTCACCAGCAGCAGTGGCTACATACATCCTATTACCATCATCTGTATCAAACCAAATATCTCTTGGTGCTAATGCTGTTGGAACTGATGTTTGCCTAAATATATTAGGTTTTAAATTTACAGATGAAGTTAAAGTTGTTACAGCACTTGATCTTGCCGATGTTTCAGTAGCTATACTCTGGTTTACTGTTGTAAAGCTAGCATCTGCAGAGTTCTTATTAGTAGTTACAGTTGCTGTTAACGCTGTTACATCTGTAGCTGCGGCAAATCCTTGAGCTGCTGTAGTGGTAGTTATCTTTGTTGCAAATGCACTAGAATATGAAAAACTACCATCATCACTAAAAGAACCTAAGTAAGTATTCACAGCACCTACACTGATACCAAAGAAAGTAGCTAAATCACCTACCTTATAGTTCTTAGTCCTAAACTTTACAACACCACTATCTATGTAACGCTCAGATCCAACTAATAAATCAAGTTCATTTATATCATTATCTGTCTCGTACGTACTAATTCTAGCCATTTACTTTTTTTTATCATTTATTATAACATGCAAAGCTGCAATTCCTACTAGTAATACTATTAATATAGCTATCATAGCAACAAAATCCTCTGTATTCATTAAAGCTACCATTATTCTTTTCTTTTTATTCTATCTCTTACTCCTTGACCAAGATTTTTTAGCTTTTCACTTGTTTCTTGTATTTTTTCACTAGCTTGATCTAGTTTTGCTTGACCTTTTTCACCTAAAACATTGATTTTATCAACTACTTTATCACCTACATTTTCAGTCATGTCATAAACACTCTTAAATGGTCCAGATTGTCTTCTTTGTTCTTTAATATATTCTTCATTTTTAAAATCTAGCATATCCATTTGGTCCATATTTCTCAACTTTGCTGCAGATGGAGCATTTTCTGACATTGTTATTTCTGGAGGAGTATCACCATATTTTTTATTCCACAAAAAAGCAGCTTGAGAACCTCTAGGATGAGGATTATTATTTTTAGAACCTAAACTACCTTCTCTATGAATACTTCTATTTATTGCAGGATTTGAAGAAGCCTCTTCTCTACTCATTTTTCTCTTACTTCCATCAGGCATTATTTCATAAGTAACACCTGATTCAGTTTTATATTGTCTAACTGTCCTTGTTTTCTTACCGTTTGGCATAATTTCTATTTTTTGATGTTTAAACGCTCTTTTTTAGTGCCTTTACCATCATTACCACGGTTTTTCTTGACACTTTTAAATTTTTTATCCTTATGGTCATAGTCTTTACCCTTCATCGAAGGGTTTTTTCGATGTTTTCGCTGATTTTCAGCCTTTTTTGCACGCCGATCAGCCCTCATTGCTCTTTTCTTGTCCCTAGCCTTCTTTGCAGCCGCCGCTTTAGCACTAAGTTTTTGCTTAGGGCCACCCTTCTTTTTAGGTTTTGCCATAATGTTTTACCTTTTTGTCTATAAGATACTATCACATGGAAAAACTTGTTATTAATAGAGTATGACAATAGCCCCTTACTCTATATTATTAACTACCTAATGTCACATTAGATGTAGAGATATTTTGTGTTATACTATATATATGAGAAAAAAAAATATTTTGCAAAATCATTTGTTTTGACCCAGTCCCACCAATATATATTATAGGCTTTACGGCCTTTTAGGGCCGTCGTGTATAGCATTCACAAACTTAAAACTTTTTTTTAAAGATTATATTTATATAATTTATTAAAATATATTTTACTCACAAACTTAATAATATATTTAATTGATTATATAATATAAATAAATTTTAAACTTAAATTAAATTAATTATGACTACTAATAATATAACAACTAAAAGGTTTGTAATAAGAAAAACATTGATTGGTAAAAATACCATCATAACCTTCACTACTAATAAAGGTAATGAAGTTAGTTACAATCACGATAAGGTTTATGAAGCACACAAGGAAAGGTTTGAAGCCATGCCTTGCTTTGCCAAATATAAATCCTACACCAATACCAACAACTTACCGGTATTTGTTAGGAATATGAAGGAGCTTGTTTAAGTTCCTTCACAAACTTAATAATAAATTAAATTGATTATAAATTAAATAAATTAAATATACTACTATGATAAATTATAATAATAAAATGAAAGAAGTACTAGGTACTCACCTTGAATTAATGATTAAAAACAGAGCGTTTGATAGATGCTCATGGATTGAAGAAGATGAAGATCAGATATACTGTATAATAAAGCATAGCTTTGACTTATACAAAGATGATGATTTCGAGGATATGCTCGATGGTGCTGACGAAGTCAGTGAAATGTGGGATGCACAATCCCAACTGTATGAAACTCAGCTACTATTCTGTAAGTAGTAGCTAACGTACTGTTTTAGTAACTAACGCCGCTAATCGAGCAATCCAGAGGTGGGCTTAGTTTCAATGAGTAACTTGACCAATAATAATGTGACAATAGCCTGTTACTCTATCCTTATTA
>CENK01034058.1_pt1 | contig 12547 bp, 9 predicted proteins | sample 530191 | NCBI WGS metagenome assembly CENK01 (sample SAMEA2619686, study PRJEB7988) | marine metagenome | biome: marine biome (ENVO:00000447); feature: deep chlorophyll maximum layer (ENVO:xxxxxxxx); material: "saline water (ENVO:00002010), including plankton (ENVO:xxxxxxxx)" | depth 60 m | reverse complement strand
ATTGCCTGTATTGCTTGCTCTTGGTGTGGTCTTAGTTGCATAGGTTTCCTGTTGATATACTTATTATAGCATAAAAAAACCCCCATGCAGGGGGCTTGTGACACTTTTTTAACTGATCTCTTAATTAAAAATTAATTCGATCTTTATTTTGTAATCGTTCTTTGTTACTAAAAAATGTAGTAATAGAGTATCTACCATAACCATCAAAATAATCTGAATCTTTAACAGTAACTTTTTTAACTCCATGTTTAACCCAACCTGGTAACATTATAATAGAGTTATTATCACATGAGTATTGATAATCATAATCAGGAAAATATAACTCACCACCATCAAACTTCTTAGGTTCCTTGTGGAAATATGAAAATGCAAGATACTGCATCTGCATATCTACGTGTGGTCTATAATCGTCACCATCATGATAATATCTCACCTTAGTAGTATCCCAATTACAAGACTTAGCTATGGACAGACAGTCATGTACATTTGAGAAAGCATTTAATATTTCAGAATCAAACATTTTTCTCGTAACTGTTAATATATTTGATATGGGTCTATATTTTGTTGAGTAAACATCATCTAACATTAAAGCTTTTGCATTTGTATAATTGACAACACCACCATATTCTCTCGTACCCATTAATTTATTTGGTTTTGTCAAAAAATCTAATTCTTCCCATATCAATTTAAGTTCATCATCATTATAAAAATCTTTTATTATGAGATGTGGGAATGGTTCAGTATATGCGTCTGCGTGTAAATTTTCCATAATCAATTCATAAAATAACTTCTGTGGTTTTCTTTATATCTAACATTAAAAATATCATTTCCTCATCAGAATAGTTGTGTCCTTCATGTTCTAAATCCATTACATAATGTAGTTGCGGTTCTCCCTCCTCCCAGTGTGTTTTCCTACCATTTTCCCATACCATATAACATTTTTCTTTATCAGGTATTTTTATGGGTATCTGTATTCTTTTATATGGTTCACTAAAAATATCAGGGTCTCTGTGTTTTTCTACTTTTGTTCCTGCATAGAAAACACCAATCGCAGACCACAAAATCTCGTGATTCTCATGAATCTTTATAATTTTCTCGTTCATAAATTTTTTACGAATAAGAGTCCTATTCTTACGATTTACTAATTTATTCCAACTGTAATCAATAAGATTGTTGGAATATGGTCTTGGATTATGTAATTTATAAAGTGGAAACTTAGTTACTTTAGCCCACTCATATAAATCTTTGATATCTTGTTTAGTTATCATAATTTTGTGAACAAAGCTAATACACCACTATTTAACAGTATATCATATTCTTTTCCAATTAACAATTCATCATAATCATATTTTTTTAATTCAATATCATTCACGATTGGATGACCATCAAGACAAATCAAAACAGACTCTGAATCCACTTTTATTTTATCTTCAACCACGAGTTTACCATCCCAATCATCATCATCATTTAATGTATTAAATCCCCACATTGATGTATTTTCTAAAAAATGGAAAACATTATGTTGTCTATAAAACTTTTTTACATCAATTAATTTACCATTTGCTTTGATGATAGTGACATCATCTGAAAATGGTTTTGCAATTTTTGCTGATCCATAATAAACATATTGATAAATGACACCTCTTTCATCTGGAAATTCATATCCAGCGGTGCCTTCATCAGCTTTATATGCACAAGACATCCATGAATCAAACCTTTTCATATATCGTGAAATAATCATAGGTGAACTCTCCTCATTTTTAACTTTTTAAGTCTTCCAAATCTAGTAGTTTTACCCATGAGAGTCTTTCCAATCAAAGATTTATAGTTCAAAAGTTCATCAACATCAACTTCATCTGGTATATTTGATTCTAAAATAGGTTCTCTTTGATCTTGACTATTAATTTTATTAATTAAAACATCATTAACCATAGTATCAATGAAATCTTCTATGTCATCATCATCATTTAAATTAAATCTATCCATATCAACAATCATAGAAAAATAATCATCAATTGATTTATGTGAATGTAATCTACATGCTTTAATCACAATACTATTTCGTTCAGGTAGATATTCCTCTATTTTAAAAATAACTTTCATTTTTTACCCTCATAAAGTTTCCAATATTTTGGATGAAGATATCCCATTGAATAATCATTATCACCATCTTTTTTAAACACTAGAATAACATCCCCTACTATTGCCAATCTCTCTCCAACAAAATCTCGTGCATTATCAGTTGAATGCGCCAAGGAACTTGGAAATAAAACTATAGATCCTTCTTGTGGATTCATATGAAATGTTGAGGCATTATGCTTGTTAGTGTTACGAACTGCATCTTTTATATCACTTTTATTTAATCCAGCTAATAATCCATTAATATTTTCCTCATTAGAAAAACGTAAACGATGTGAATTAGGTGGTGTATTTAGATAGTATGTAAATGATATATCACTATTAGCATGATTATGCCATTGAATATTTTCATATGGAGCTCTCGCTCTTGACAACCAACTTTTTGTAATAATAAAATCAAATATATCCTCATATTCAAGAACATCGTGAACATATGTTTTTACATTTTCAATAACCTCATCGAATATTTCTGTAAGATTCTCGTCAAGATGTATGTAAGGATTTCCAGTGTTTTCACTTGTAGTATTATACCACTCTTCTCCATTTTCACAAATAGTTTGTTGTTCATAATCATACTTTGAATATACATCATAAAATGCTTTTTTGTATTTCTCATGATGTAAAACTTTATTTGAATAAATTGTTGTCGGAAAAATATCAAAAATTTCAATGTTAGTCATAATCTTGCATCATACCCCAACTTGTAGCAATGTATTTTGATCCATTTATCGGTGGATTTCCTCGGTGTGTATGTGTAAATCCAGCGGGAAAAATAAGCACGTCACCTGCACGAGCCTGTTCTCTACGATTTTGATATAAAAATTCTGTTTCACCACCGTCAAAAGAATCATTTAAATAGACTTGCACCACAAATGCACGTTGTGCATTGAGAACTCCACCATTTTCATAATGCCAAGCATGAAATCCTCCACCCATTGGTATTTTTTTTATTTTTAAATCATATAATATAAACTTAGATTCTTTCAATACACTAAAAGTTTCTATATAATTATCAACACAATTTTTAATATTTGGTAATATTAAATCTGATATTTTACTCGTAGCTAATAAATCAACCTCCCAATCATCTATCAAATTTATTGACATATGATTTTGCTTATGTAAATATTCCTTATCATAATACATCAAATTATTATGTTTTAAATATTCAATATTTTTTATAACCTCCTCACAATTGTAAGGGGTTAAAATGTCATTATAACGTTGAATTAAATCCTTCTCTTGTGTCATGTAACAAATCTTGCATAATAATATTATATCATAAAAAATATATATGTAAACTAATTGATAGCTCCGTTTGATCTACCTCCAATATATGTACCACTATTGGCGACAGATATATTTATCCCACCATTGGTTGCCCTTATAGCAGATCCATTTCCACCTCCTGCTCCACCACCGGCACTAGAACTACCGCCACCATCTGCAGGATTACCATTCTGTCCACCTTCTCCACCTGCACCACCATATGCTTGGTTGTCATTAACTGCACCTCTACCACCATCACCAGAAGTGGTTGCATTACTAGATGATCCACCAAGTGCTGGTACATATGAACCACCGGGACCTGGTGATTGTGACACACCACCTCCTGCTCCAAAAGGAGCTCCTGCTCCACCACCGCCTCCACCACCTGAGGCTTTTCTATCTTTACGTTTATCTCGTTGTCTTCCATATCCACCTCCACCACCACCACCATATCCGGCACGAAGAAGTCCACCATTAATATTAACCTGAGCTGGATGCTCAACTCCTAATGCACTACTACCACTCCCTCCTGGTTGTCCACCCTCAAATTGATATCCTCTTCCACCATTACCACCTCTACCACCAGAACCATATAATGATCCTGTATTTGCAATATCAATTGTAAGATTTCCTACGATTCCACTCCATGACCCAGTTCTAACCGCACATCTATCTGGATTACCTCTTCTTTCTTGACCTTGCTGTGATCTGAATTGGTTATCAATGTGTATAATTATTTTAGACCCAGATTCTTTTTTACCTCTAAAGTTACCAATCACTGTGACGGAATTATTATTCCATTTATTAGTCTTTGCATTAATATGATATTGTGTTCCACCTACCGACCATAAATTAACAACAACATTTAAACTTTTTCCACGAAAATGACTAAATGCAATTTGACCAGTTTGTGGTATTCCAGTATCTAATGGTCTATTAGATAACTTATGAACAGTTTGAGAAATACGATATGTTCCCAGTGATCTTGCTGGATTAGCTCCAAACTCAGTCTCAATCGTATTTTTAAACGACATATTCGTTTGTGAACCAGGTATAGTCATAGGTTAAATTGCAGCGTCCGTAATTTGTCTCCACGCAGATCCATTATAATATTCTAGTCTATTATCAGTTATATTATATATCATCGCACCTGCAACAACACCAGATAAATTACCTCTTTGAGATGTAGTAACTTTTGGTGGTAACATAAATCTAGTTGTAATGGTACCAGCATCAGCTAAATCAACTGATGATCTTAATGTCTGTGTACCAACACCCACTGCCAAGGCAGCAATGCTCGCATCACTAGCGTTTACTGAAATACCTGTAGGTATTACTGTTGTCTTAATTCCAACTTCACCAGTGGAATTAACAAAAAATCTATTAACAGCACCACCATAGACAGATCCATCATTTACATCTAAATTTTGACCATTTTTTGGTGCACCACCGACAGATAAAGTGCCAGTAATGTGTCCTGTACCTGCTGTTGCAATACCACTTACATCATGATTTTCTGAAAACAGATTATCTGTAAAAACATTTTTTGCAGTCACAACTCCAACAAATGTTGACAAACCACTTACATTTACTTGTGTGGGTGTAACATTTCCTGTTAATGATTCAACTTCAACACTATTAGTAAAAACAGCAGATCCAGTAAATCGTGAAGTTCCTTCTACATGAAAAAGTGAAATAGGATCATTGATACCAATGCCTAATGAACCAATTCCTGTAAGAGTCATTAATTCATTACCAAATCCTTTGTGCCAATTATAATTACCACTACCATTAAATCCACCAGCGTTTAGATAGTAATTAATATTGCCACTATCATAATTGATAAAATCTAATGATCTTCTTGTTGAATTTGTTGCTCCACCACTTTCATCTCCGTACCTTATACTTGCAAAAGAAGTTGATAAAGCCGATGTTCCACCATTCAAACTCGCAATCTGCAATTCATTAAAGACAGAGACACCTGAACCGACAGTAATAAATTTGGTAATATTATCATGTTTTATATCAACACCTGAATTAAGTGTTGCTTCTAGATAAATTTCACTTCCAGTGGCATCTCTTAATTGAATATCACTACCTCTTAACTGAAGATCTCCACTACCAGTTTCTGATATAATACTTTGTCCACCACCATCATCTATATGATATATTTGTAGATCATCTGCAGATCCAAAGTTTGCCTTTACAGCATCAGGGAAAAATGCGTTTGTACCGAATCCAACAGTGGCACCATTACCGACTATAATAGGACTATTAAATGTTGAGACACCTGCAACATTTAACTCATCTACTTGAGTTTGTCCATCTACATCAATATTTGTAGATACTGTGACACCACCAGTAACAGTGAGTGTACTTCCATTAAATGTTAAATTAGCACTGTCCTCTATCTCACCACCAGTTCCAGCTAAGACAACACGTCCAGAAGTTAAATCCTCTATCTTAAATGTATTTGCTTGACCTCCATCATTAATATCAAGTAATCCATCAGTCGTAACAGCATCTAATGTTGAAGCACCATCAACATTTAATCCATCAAGTTCAGTTGTTCCATCTACATCTAAATTACCATTAGCATCTATATTACTAGTGAATGTAGAGACACCTGAGACAAAGAAATGATTTGTTGTTGTAAATCCAGTAACACTAACAGTTGGGAATGTTGAGAGACCTGTAGTTACTAAATCTTTAGTTGTTAAAATACCAGTAACTACTAAATCTTGAGTTGTAGTAATTCCACTTATTAAAACATTACCCTGTGTGACACCAAATCCAATTTGTGTATTTGGATCACCACCAACTTGTAATTCAAATACAGGATTGTCAGTGGATATACCAAGTTTTGCAGTTGTTGATAAAGAACCTGCCTGAGCTACGAACCCATCGGTTGCAATCGCAACTATACCTGATAAATCACCAGCAGCACCAACAAATTTAGTTGCAGTTATTATTCCACTTGCAGCATCTATAATGATATTTGGACCTACACTAATTGCAGCTCCAACATTTACTCCAAAACTTGTGAGAATACCAGATATACTTGCACTACCTCTCACATCAAGTAATTTTTCAGGAACTGATGTACCAATACCAACCAGACCATTTGGATTTACAACAAAATGATCATCATCAACTTGCAGTCCATTCTGATAATTAAAAGATTTATTATAATTCGACATTGTGATTCTTTTTAGTTATTTATTTTGTTTTCAAGTGCAGTGACTTTAGATGAAAGTTCCTTTATTGCTTCGACTAAAACAGGAACTAACTTTTCATATCTTACAGCAAGAGTGCCATCTTCACGCACGTTAGTAATGCCAGGAAGACCAAGTGCCTCAATCTCTTGAGCTATCACACCAACTTCACTACCATTTTTACTAGATAACTCATTCCAATCAAATGTGTTACCACTAATTGATTTGACTTTATCTAGTGCTTGCTTAATTGGTGAAATATTATTCTTAAATCTCTTATCAGAAGTAGAATATGCAATAATATCATCAGTAGCACTTAATACTCCATTTATATTCACACCAGTTTGAGTTGTTTCAAATCTCTGTCCAGCACTACTACCATTCCAATGTAATTTCACTCCACCAGCACCACTAAACTCTCCCATCATGGAAGTTCCATTAGTTTTACTGATATAAACTATCTGATCACTTTGTAAGAATAGATTTCCAGTTCCAGTTTCTCTCATAACAGAGTTTCCACCATCATGAAGTATTTCTAAATCAGAGTTAGAAGAAGCTCCTCCAAACTCAAGTTTTACTCCATCAGGTAAAAATACCTGATTATTAAATGTAGAAATACCACTTACATTTAATTTACCTGTATTAAGAACATCTTCACTAGAATTATATGTTAGTGCAGAGTCTGTGGCAGCACTTGTCATTTGACCAGAAGTCAGTGAAGTCAAGACTAACCTTTGGGTACCTGATCCAGCAGCTAAAGTTGAACCGGTGTTGGTAAGTCCAGCACCATCTCCAAAGAATTCAGCAGCAGTTACTGAACTACTCACAGATACATTTGTTGCAGTTAAGATTCCAGTTACTATGACTCCCGATGCAGTAGTCTCAAATTTAGGATCATTGTAATTGGCATAATCATACCATAATTGTACAGATCCTCCTCCATTAAATTTGGCAATGGACGGAGCAAGTGCAACATTATGTCTAATATGAGTAGTAGCTGCATCAATGAATAATTCAGTTCCAAAGTCTCTTATGACTGAGTTAGTATTGGAAGTATGGTAAATCTGAAGATCATTACCATCACCTAATTGTAATTTTGAATTATCTGGAAGATTAATTGATGATCCAGCACCAATGTTAACTGTTCCGGCAATACCAACACCACCATCTACAACCAACGCTCCAGTGCTTGAGTCAAAACTTTCTTTATCTTCATTATTTGTTGGACTTATTTTAACATTATTGTATATGTTAACATCTTCATTAAATGAGACAGGTCCGTCAAATTGTGAAAGTTGTGCATTAGATTTACCACCCTCCACAACAAGTCTTTCTTTTACTGTGACTTCATCAAATATAACACTTAATCTTGATGGATCAGCACCAGTTACAGTTGGTATGGGCACATCAAAACTAATCTCTTCACCAGTTAAAGCTGATTTTCTATTATTTCCTATATAAAAATCACCTTTATCGTTCATACCTGTATAAACAACTGCACCACCACTTCTTTCTTGTGATTGAGATAAAAATTCTTCTCTCTCAGTTAATGTTTTAATTTGTACCTGAGGTAGTGCTGTGGAATAGTTACCAGGACCATAACCAAGATATTCAAATGTATGTCCAGAGGCACGTAAGATAGATGGTCTATGGAACTCTATAGGTATTGGTTTAATTTTTTGAATGTAAGATCCATTAGCATGAATTAATGGTGAAGTTCCTAATACACCTCTTATAACAGTTATTTTATTATTTCCAGATCCAGTTAAACTATTCTTTGAGACTCTTAATATTTCATCTTCAATTTGAATGTAAGATCCATATGGAAAACGATTTAATATAGCAGTTTGATCATTTAAAAGTGATATTTGTATCGTAGTATCTGATATCGCAACACTTGCACCTAATTTTGCATTATCATTTCCATATATTGGAACTCCTCTCTTAGATAGATTTTCACCATCAATATCAGATGTAGCGTTGTTAGCAGAAAAAGCATGTTTAAGAACATGTCCATTACTGACTGTACCATTACTTAAATGTGTTGTTGCAGTAAATACTGTGGTGCTTGTTTTTGATTTAACAATAAATGTTCCAAGATTATTATTAGCACTATCATTGAACTGGAATCTATTACCTACTGTTAAACCATGTGGATTTGTTGATGAAGTAAATGTTGTTAAAGTATTTGAAGTAACCGCAGTCATTTGAACAGACTGACCAACAACAATTACATACTGATCCGTTGTAATTTCACTATCACCAGTAGTTTTAGCTACAGCAACACTATTCTTTGAAGGAACTGATGTTAGTCTATAGTAAGAATCAGTTGTGATTCCAGATCCAGTTACTTGAATTGTTAAATTACTACTTGATCCAAGAACACTTGCACCTAAACCAACAGCATTTTGATCAAATTTGTCTTTAACTCTTCGTTGATTATCACCACCACCAGTTCCGACAATTGCTTTATCAATATATCCTATATCACCAGCAGAATAACCACCACCTGAGTTTGTAATATCAATATAATCAAAACTACCACCAGTAACATTAATTGTTGCTAGAGTTCCCTTCCAGTTGGAATTAGATGCAGAGTTTACATCAGTTAAAATTTTGACATTATAAAATGTACCATTATTAAATCCACTTGAAACTGAATTTAATTTCGCAGTTGTAATTCCAGAAAGACTATGATCATTTCCTAAAGTAATTGTAGATAAACCTGCACTAGTAGCTGATACACTCGTTACGGTTAATCCAATACCAAGTTTTTTTGTAAGTAAATCTGATGTCTCTCTTGTTATACTTTTCTTTAAATCATTTGTAGATACTTGACCGACTGGATTTCTAAGTGCAAATGATGTAGATGGACGAGGGTTATCATCTTTATTGTCTCTATCAAGTTGAGGATATAAGTCAACAACATTTTGACTGAATTTAAGATCAGTAAACTCCTCAGGAACTGAATAACTTGCATTAAGTGGAATAAGATGATATATACCATCTTGTTGAAGACCAATGTGATCTGATATTTTAATATTTCTATAGGTGTAAATATTAGATTGTAAATCTGTTCTTTCAAATCTTGGTAGGTTAACAACTCTATCATTAAAATTATTTGTAGGAGAGGTTTGAATAGTTTTACCTGGTTTATATTTGAATGTTAAACCATCAGTGACTGAATCAACCGTGAATGATCCGTTAAATCCACTATTAGCAGCTCCAACTGTATTAACTGAGTCTGTTACATTTTTAATTGTTATTAAATCACCAACATTTAAATTATGAGGTTTAGATGAAATAATTGTGACATCTTTGGTGCCTGTATCAAAAGAACATGTGCTTATGAATCTTGAGTTTCTATCAAAATCAAAATCTTGTCTTGTAAGTGCAATATCTCTTGATTTTGATGTAAAGTCTGCATCAGTTCTTAATCCTGTTGTTGAAGATTCTTGGATACAAAATCCACTTTCAGGATTTTTAGCATTTGTAATTTCTTTTGGAATCGTAACTCTTAATTTATAGAGTTTTTCATCAATACTTCTATTATCGGCAATTCTGTTTATAAATGATATTTTTCGACCACCTATGCCAACTGTTCCAAGAGAATTTAATTCTTGAAATAGTTCACTATTTGCATTGGTGTTAATATACCATTGACTGTTATCTGAGTCAAATTGTATTGGAGATCCTGCCTCACCTGAGTTTTTATCAACTACTCTACTTTTTATAACTAAATTTTCACCACCATTCATTGAAACTGCTTCTCCGTTGTTTGCATCTTGAAGTGAAGAAGCTAAACTAAATGTGGTTGTTGATAATCTAATTGCAAAGTAAACTTTATTTTCTAATGCGTTCTCTGGTAAATCACCAACTTTACTCTGTAAAATGACTTTTTCTCCTGTGAGAAGAGCATGTCCACTCACAACTTGAAATATATTTGATATTGGTGCAGCAACACTGTATTCTTTTATAGAACTCGTCACTCCATCCGACATTAAAATATTGGATGAATAATTAACATCATTAATTTTTACTAGTAACTGATCTTGATCTTTTGCACCAACCTTATATCCTTGTGTTAATGATGGAGGTTCATTATCTGCATCAGTAAAACCAAAAATGTATATTCTATCTTTACCTGAATTATTTCCTCCACCAGTAGACAATGTTGTAGTAACTCCAACATCAACAGACAACCAATCTATACTACTAATATTTTCCTCTATAGACTTTGGTGGAATATAATGAGTGATGAATGATGTATCATCTTTATCAAAAGCATTCTTTTTAAATCCATCAGCTATTAAAGCAAGTTGTCCAAAGTTTGAGTTTGAGTTAGTAATTGAGGCATCACCACCTGACAATGCTTCAAAATGTTTATTATAACCTATCGCAAAAACAGATACAATTTGAAGTATTGAATCATTAGACATTTTAATATGGCATGATTCCCAACCACTTCTATAAATTGCTCCCGAATCTAAATGATAGACTGTTGAGGGATTTGTAGATGATGATTTTTCTGCTAATTGATCACCAAAGAAATCTGATGCTAAATTACCCTCGTAATTTCTATTTGTGTCAATGTATTTGACGAACGCACGATCATCTTTTTGTAGTGATACACCAGTGAACTGTGCAACCACCATAGATCTAAATCCATCAGCTTTACTTCCATCTGCATGAAGTCCATTCATACCATATACAGATCTCATCGAAATATTAAAGATGTAAGGTGAGGCTCCTGATACTGTGTCAGTTTCAATTATTACTTGCCCACCAGGATTTCCAGATGCATTACCAATTGGATTTAAATCTTGATCAAAATCATCAAGTGTATATGTAAATACTCTTTCATTATCAGGATCAACAAATGCAACTTTTGTTGATACATTATAAGCTTCGGGACTTACATTTTTAATTTTGATAGGAGTTCCTACAGATAATCCATGAGGAGATTGAGTTGTGACGGTGATCTTATTTGATGGAACACCTGGCAAATCTCCAGAAACAATTGATGTGATACTAATCGGATCATCAGCAAATGCACCTACAATCTCCCACTCAGGTCTTTGTTTTGCAAATCCATCTGGAGTTGCAGGAAACTTTTGATCTATATCTCTAGTTGAAGCAGTATTATATGCATTTGATACTTTTGCATAATACATATCCAAATCTGTCAACCCAGATCTATCATAATTATTAACACCATCAGCGTATTCAAATATGGTTAACTTATGATGAGAAAACGTTGGTTTAACTCTGTTTGATGCAGAGAAATCACCATAATCAGTATATACCTTTCCATTTTCATCACCATCAAATACACTAAATTGCCAAAAGTAACAAGTTCCTGTTATTCTAAATATTGCACTTTTTGGATCTGATTCATATGATGTTGTTGGGTTAGGAACATATTTTGGTCTTATCTTTGTCTTTCTAAGATCAAGACCAACTATTGATGTTCCACGAGGAACAATCACACCACCATATACACTATTAAATTTGTAAAGAATATTATCCTCTTGCTCTAAATCAAAAGTTGAATTTTTTGTAATATTAAAAATTGAAGCATTTGCCTGGACGGCACCTGTAGGTCCTGGCAAAATTGCTTTTGCGATATTGCTTTCTCTTTTAATACCAAAACCTGGTCTATTATCTACTACATGCTCGCCAGGCATCAATAATATTGTTGTTCTTTCAATTAAATCGTTATTATTACCTTTTACATAAGAGAATCTAGCTGCTTCCAACAAAGCTCTCTGAATCGTCTTGAATGGTTTGGTAAGCGAATTACCTTCATTAGTTATACTGTCTGTTGAATCAAGATCACTTGGACTAACATAAAGTATCCTTCCTTCTACATTCTTGATAAAATTCTCTAATTTATTCAGGGGCATGGGTATCCTGACTACTTA
>CENK01013560.1_pt1 | contig 12624 bp, 5 predicted proteins | sample 530191 | NCBI WGS metagenome assembly CENK01 (sample SAMEA2619686, study PRJEB7988) | marine metagenome | biome: marine biome (ENVO:00000447); feature: deep chlorophyll maximum layer (ENVO:xxxxxxxx); material: "saline water (ENVO:00002010), including plankton (ENVO:xxxxxxxx)" | depth 60 m | reverse complement strand
ATATATAGTTACATTTTTTAGTAGTTATTTACTACTTCCAGTGACTTCAGAGCTTACAGCGTACAGCTCAGCAGGCTGAGGACCTGTGTGCACCATTTCTACTTCAGCATAATACCCTTTTAATCTACCGTTATTTACAACATTGTTTTTTAAAAACATAATGAACGCATCAACTGGAGGCGCAGTGTTAGTGTCTACTACTATAAAGTCAGGTCCTATTTGATCAATACGACCTAATTGTATAGGATTACCACCTACTTGCTGCTGATTTAAATCAGATAATGATGTTGTTTCCAAGTAGTAAGCCGTATCACCAACTTGTAGCGACGCGTTATCTATGTTAGATGATAAAAATATTGTCATGATGCAGTTCCTGGTGTTATAAAGTTATCTACTATTAAATTAAAAGTTCTGTTAGTAGTGCCAAACTTAGATATAGTAAAACTACCACTCACGTTAACTTTACTGAAAATACCTTTAAATTTCAGCAAAGTGCCTTCGAGTATAGTTTGCGCTGCTTCTACCGCGATGCTACCTGCAGAAGCGCTAGCACTTACTGAAGTTACTCTATTAGACCCAGAGTTATTAACGCCATTTCCAAAATAAGTTACCGTATTGCCTCCAGATATACCATAAGTACCATCTAGCTCTATAGTGTTGCTACTGCTAGTAGCACTTCTTGTTGTTTTAGTAACTACAGCGTCTTTAGGTACAAACGCGCTAAGCTTTATTTTTTTGATAATTACACCAGTAGCGTTGTATATAGCTTTTGGTCCAGCAGCGTGAAAAGTTAAAGTTATTCCATCTGCAAATGTTTGAGCGCTTGATAATGTTAGTGTTTTAGTAGCAGTGTCTACAGATAATATAGACGGCGTGCCTGATAACGATCCGCTACTCACTGCAACTATTTTAGTTCCAATAGCTATATCTGCAACACTATCTAATACAACAGTAGTAGCGCCACTCGTTGCCCCATCAACAGTTTGAGTGCTTGAAAAAACTAAATCAGTTTCTTTTGGTTGTCTAGTTAAATTTAAACCAAAACCTCCAGCGTCAGTAGACGCTCTAGTCATTACTTCATCAAAAGATATTAAAACATTACCCTGCTGTGGAGTTCCAACTACAGATTTAGCAGATGCAAAACTCGCAAAATTAACCGGCGAGGTATTAAGTTCTTTTGCTTGAAAACTTATAGTAGTATTAACAACTTGGTTTACAGAAGTAGAAAAAACTCCACCTTGTTTATCAAGCACTGTGTCAGTAGTAGGATCTGCTATTATAAAAATTTTATACGTAGCAGCAGAAGAAACTGAAGGAAACTGTATTGCCCTAGTAAACGTTGTTGAAGATAAGGTTGCTCTAAAGTTGTTGACTGGTATATGAGAAGATGTAGCAAACGAGTTAGTTTCAAAATTGTAAAATTGACCATCGTCGTTTACTATTTGTAGAATAAACGAAGCATCTTTTGTTCCTCGTACAGTTAAAGATCTATTCTCACCCTCTTTTTGTATGTCTACTTTAGATATATCTAATGCTGTAATTAATTTATCCATTTTGTGTACTTGTTACAACGCCTAAACCTTGGAAGTTAAACTTAGAAGTGTCAATAGTTCCGTTTTCGTCTATATCGTTTCCATAAATATAATTAAACCACTTGCCTTCTTTTTCTATAAACTCACTAACAGAGCCCATGTCTTGATCCGTCATTATAGAGCTTACACTCCAACCATTTAAATCTTGAGTATTGTATATTTGAGAGCTGTCAACCGCTAAGCTGTTTGTTTCTCCATAAGCATCTAATATTTCTAATATTTGCGTAGTTGAAAACGAGCTTTCAAAAGCCTCAACTCTAGACTGCGATCCTTCGTAACTTATGTTAGTAAAGTTTTTAATTGTAGAAGATTCAGCGTTTAAAATAGCAGTTATAGTAGAGTTATATGGCGCGCTATTATAAAAAGAGTTTCTAGTAGGATTAGTGTAGTGTTGCCATAGCTTACCACTTTCCATTGTAAAATACTGATTAGATAAACTAACGCCGCTTTCAGGTATAAAAGACTTAAAGCTTGTCCAGCCTTTTACATCTTCGTTATAAGTAATAGTCTGCGGATGTGTACTAAACTCGTCTAAAGTAATGACTCTTTTCAAGAACACATTGTCTATAGTACCTGAAATAACAAGGTTTTCATTACCTTCGCCAGGGTTATTTACACCTATTACAATAGCTTGATTAGGAATTAGTGGGTTATTATTTGTTGCATCACCTATAGTTACTGTTGTAGCAACGTGACCATTTAAGGCAACACTTGCGGTTTCAGAAAAACCAACACCATTAGCGTTATAATATCGTATAGCCAAAGCACCAACGTCGCCTATATCTAAGTCAAACGATAGTTCGTAGGTGTGACCTACAACTAAATCCTCGATATTTTGAAATATTATAGGTAACTCTCCATTGTTGTCATATGGCGCGTTGTTAAACTGTATAGCTCCATCGTCCCATGTAATAAAATCTTCTAGCTCTTGGTCAAAACCATCTATAGTCCAACCTTCAACACCACTACCTTCGCCTCCTGATAAAGAAAAATAGTTTGTGATATCTACTAGCGAAACTTTATCTATAGAGCAATACGCCGTTCCATTAGCGTAAAAATCTATTTCAGATGTAGTATCTCCTAAGTAAGGGATAGTCTGAACTGTTTGAACTAGATCGTTAACTGGATCTCCATTATTGTCTTCTACTCTAGTTAATGTGTTTTCAAAACCTTCTTGAGGGTTTATAATAGCTTCGTACGTGCCAATAGAAATGTTCTCACCTTCTACTAAAACGTTATCAAAAACTATTTGATAATCAGAGTTGTTTATTCTAATCTCTAAGTTATCAACACCTGTAGCAGCATTAACACCACTTGATGGACTTAATTTGAACCGTAGTTTATAACCGTCGTTAGTAGCAACAAACTCAGATATAGATTGTTTTAAATGATCATGTTGCGCTTGATACATATTAGCCTTTCCATTATAGTAATAAACTTGAGGGAAATGGTACTCAGGGTTTGTGTTATGAACCCTTGCCCTTTCTATTTGGTAGTTCTCTGGATCTGTGTACCAGTTGTCAAAACTTCCACCCTCAAAATCGTTATCAGTTATATCTATAACACGTAAGTGACTAAAATGTATCTCTTGGTCTCCTAAGTTATTTACGTTTAAATGATTGTTTAAACCATGAGCACTTTCAGGACTAGCTTTAAACAAACCTCTTAATATCTTTTCGCCCCTACCTGTATACTCTTCACCAAGGCTAGAAGTGTCTTTTAGTTTTAAGTTTCTTACAGAAGAATTATATGTGTTACTTACATTTCCATAGCCTCCGTAGTTGTACATGCTTATGGTTCCGGCAAAATCGTTAGGTAAAACTCCGTATAGCTGTATATTGTAAGAATCAAGCGTTGCTTCATCAGTAATAACTTCTCCTTGATCATCTACTACGATCATATCAACAAGATACCAGTGGTCTTGTATTAAATCTGTATCAAGTTTATGATTAAACGCTCCACCTGGATTTAACCTCATAAATGATTGATCTCCGCTAACATTGTAAAACCCAGCCTCTAAGTTAGATATTGTAATGCCAGTATCTGGATGTACTGGATCAGAACCTACAGGCCAGTTAATATACTGCACACCATCTTGCTCGTAAGGCACTCCAGGATCTGCTACGCCATATATAAGCTCATTACCTCTAAATAAATTAGAAGTATCAGGATTTTCATCTATACCGTTAATAGGTTCAGTATGTACTACTTCAGTCCACGCAGGTATCCCATCTGCCCCAGGTACTGGATCTATATCTGGATCAAGAGGTATAGCTGGAGCAGGACACTGGCTTACTCTAGCCACCTTTCTCATCCTAACTCCCGCTATAACTACTTCACCACCAGCCTCAACATCATCGTCACTGTCGTTTCCAACTAGTGGATCATGCAAGAAATAATCGTGAATAACGTGTACTTGAACTCTTAAATTTTGAACTATCACACCAGCGTTTTCTGTGCCGTCCCAAAGCTTCCAGTGACATTTGTGCGTTTTATTTGCGGATAGCGCGCCAGTTGATGAGTCTAATATAGGAAAAACAACTTTATTGCTTGACTGAAAACCTAATTGAAAACTATTCAGACCACTTGGGCTGTAATGAGAGCCACTAGTCCAAGAGTTTGAGTTTTGTTCTACAAACGTAGGATTATGTATTTTAGTTGTAGATACTAAGTCGTTACCATCAAGCAAATCTACTCTTATCATAGATTGAGCTCTATGTCCATAATCGTTAACTCGAGCATTAATTACAAGTTGTATTTCTTCTCCGTTAAATACCGTGTTGTTTTCTGGATAAACATCGTATATAGTTTCCATAGGTTGACCAGTAACAGGGTGTATAGGATCTGTTACTGAACTAGGTATACGATACGTGCCGATTGGATAAGACGTATAAACCCATGGAAATATTATATTGCCATACCACCCATCGTCTGGAGAACCTCTAAACGTTATACCGTTATGACCACTACTATTAGCCATGTCTTCTGGAAGAGCTGAGTTATTATGCTCTAAGTATATAGAGGAATCTTCGTTCCACGTGTTTGAAGTTGAAGATTCACCAGTTGGTTCTAACTGAGCATCATCGTCTGGAACTCCGTAGTAATCGTAATCAGAGGTGTAACCTACGTTATATGCAGCACCAACATCCGTTTGATGGCCACCAGTAGCTACATTTCTATACACAGTAAATCTTCCACCTCCTCCATTAACACCGGTACCACTTTCGTTTGGAGTGTTTTGACCGTTTGCAAACGGAAATAAACCAGCGCTAAAATCAGTACCGGTCATAGCAAACATAGTTCCGGTAGGAAAAACGAATTGACCCTCACCAAATACTTCAAATAAAGTTTCAACCTCGTTAATGCCGTCTTCCGTCATGCCCGGTAAAGATCCATTACCAGTGTAACTGTTTACGATCTGTCCTTCTTCAACTTCGTCATGGTAGATTACTTGAGTCTGTGTAGTAAGATCAAAGTTGTAAGGCGTTAATAAATCTTCATTTTCATCTAAAAGCTCTTGTACAGTATTATCTCCTTCCCAGTCAGTTCCGTTATTAAAATTGCCGTCTGTTATTAAATCATCATTGTCAAAAAACTCTTGAACAACTTCACCTTCAGATAAGTCGTCGTTAACAATAGGTGTCGCAAAAATCTTAGGTTTTATTGTAAGATTATAATGCTTGTTGAAATTATCGTATGTACCTAGCAGCTGCGCGTTGTTGACTAAGTTATCTCTAAAGTAATCCCTCATACCAGCATCGGATATAGGCGTTAGGCCGTCTTTTGATAGTCTTAACACCGCTCCTCTTTGCTTGTCAGCAAAATAAGCTCTATACGATTCTGCAGCAAAAGACTCTGGGTGAGTTGATATGCCGTAATTACCTATGAACGGTACAGCTTGCCCTAAAACTTTTTCCGTAGCAATTAGCTGAGGATTACCATCAGCATTAAACAAAGCGTCTTTATTAGCTAATATTTTAAGCACTTTATCCTCACACAAGGTTACTAAATCAGTATCTCTTGTATATAACTTTTGTATACTTCCGTAAGCTGGATTTAAATCTTTTGTAATTTTTTGCCCAGCAATAAATTGATTTAAATTGTTTACACTAGAATTAGAGTTGTATATACCAGAATATATCAAGCCATTAGTTCTGTGCTCTTCTATAAACGTTTCTTCAATAGTAGCAGAAACTCTAGCGCCACTAGATATCTGCATGTTATTATAGCCATCTCTTATTCTATTAGACTCTATGCCATCTCCAAAAGAAAAGCAATTAAACCAGTCTAAACCAACAGCCAAAGAAGGATCAACCTCAACTTGTATGTTAAATTGAGTTTTAGTTTCAGCGCCTTCTTCTACAGGTATGTTATCAAATATTCTAGCCTGCGTGTAACTACCGTCTTCTCTACAAAACTGTAATATAGCTCCGGTATAGCTAACTTCATCACCTATTGCGCCCGTGATATTTAATCCAGGTTCTATGGTGAGGGTTTCATTTTCGTCCCAAGAAACTAATCTTATATTTTGTGGTATTACAGGTTGATTTAAAAGATATGCGTCACTTGGTGGATAACCGCTAACTTTTACTTCACACCCTATTGGAGCAAATATTTCTTTATTTTTACCCTCTATTCTTGTAGGTATATTATTACTAGCTTCGTAATATATATTTAAATCAGGTAGCTGCTGAGCCTCAGTTTCCCATATAGTAGGCGCGCTAAATAAGTCTCCGCTTATAGTAGGAGATATATTAGTTAAAAACTCTATATCATCTGAGGCGCTAAATGTTAATTGACCTACAGTAGCGCCGTCAACAGTTGCGCCAAATCTAGGGTCATAATTTCCTGGAGCAGCAGGATTTTTATCTAACTCAACGACGTAGCAGGTTCTCCTATTACTTGCTCTACCAAAATCAAGTATTTTGTTTATTAGTGCTGTAGCTTCATCGCTATCAGGACTTAAATTTCCACTTGAATCTACTGTATCTGCCCAATCGCTAGCGGCTTCTTCGACACTGTTCTGTTGAAATACAAAATCAGTACCATTATATAGTTTTCTAGCTCTCCAAGAAGTGTGGTTGTATAAATGTTTTTCTTTAACACTTTTAATAGTGTAAACAGTTCCAGAAGGATCACTCTTAAATCTAAATCTAGCTAAGGGTTGTTTTAAATTACCTACAAAAGCTGCTATTTCATTGTTTGGATCAGAAGGATAGGCGGGATTCCACTGCTCATCATGTCTTGTTTTAAAATTAACATCGTAACCTTGCCCAACAGATTCATTTCCATAATATCCAGGAACGTCATCAAGCGGCTCGTTTTCACTGCTGTAATTACCTTCAAACTCTATGTAAGTAAAATCACTGTTACCAAAAGGTTCGGATAAAACAGCGTTAGTTGCAAGATCATCATAACCAGGGCCACTAACCATATCTATGACTTTAGTAAATACACCACCTCCCCAAATACCTTCAAGCCTGCTAGCTATACTGTCTTTACCTTGTAGTTCTACGCCATTAAGATCTAAAGAATCTATAAGATCTTCTCCAGGAGCTAAAAAAGACATGTGCATAAAAAACTTACCTTCTTCTTCGCCATAAGTATCGTCAAAGTTATTATGATAAGAATTAGTAAAAGGAGATGTAGTTGTTGCTAAATCTGTACGGTAAAAGCTATCAGTTATCCATCTCCTTGAACCTACGGTATGAGAATTAGTGGTTTCAACTATACCTTGAACCGAGTTTATTAAAGCTTCAGTTATAAAACTTCCTAATATATTCACATTAGAAGTAGGAGACACGTCAATAAACGGTGTTAAATTATACGTAGCGCTTAATGAAAATCCTGGAAAATTAGATTGACCAAACGATTGTTCAAACGAATCTTGAAGCAGTGGGTCTACTTCGAAACTACTTCCTCTCCAAACTATAGGTCTATACGATACCATTGTACCCATCCAACCTACTCCAGAGTTTTTAGCGTACCAACCATAACCATCTCCTGGGTTAGAAGCTAAAAATCTCATATCGTCAATAAAAAATCTATTAGAGAAATTATCAGAGATCTCATCCCACTCGTCCGCTGTATTAGCTATACCACTTACATCAGTTATATCAGTGGGAACATCAATATTACCTCCAACACCATCGTTTGGAACGGTTTGAGAACTAGAGTTTATTACAAACTGTGTTTCATCACTACTCGTTACGCTGTGATTACCATATAACCAGTTTACAGAAGCTTCAGAAGTAACGTATACAATGTTTTCTGTTATAGCCTCTTGAAGATTAGTTAAATATGCCTCATGTTTTATTTTAACAAAAAACTTACCACTAAAATCTTCAGCTTCTCTAAGCTCTCTTCTACTTACTCTAAATGTTAAGTTTGCGTCTAAACCTATGTTAGTTGCCGTATCAGCACTAGTATCAATTGTATCGTTTATAGCAGCTATTTTAGCATCTTTATTAGAGATTTTTTTACTAAGTTTTAGCTTATATACGTCGTTACTTTGACTAATTTCTACGCTATTTACTTTGTATCTTTCAGAGTGAGTTTCAGCTCCTTCTACTGTCTTGCTCCAAGATATAAATATATCTTTATTATATGTGTTTACTACATCTCCAGCATTTTCAGTTACTAACGGAGCTCCATCACAGTCGTTAGATAGCCACAGGTTTCTACTCATAGCAACGGTGTCAGTCTCTTGATCTATTCTACGTAAACCGTACTCAGTTTCGTTAGGAAGAGGAAATAAAGCTTCTGATCCAGCAGTATCACCCATAGTGCCATCTCCAGCTAATATGCCGCTAGAGTTTGACACAACCCCTAAGTTTTCAAAAACATACTTAACAGCGTCAGGGGCGTTGTTACTAATATCTAATATTTTATATTTATTATCTTCTGTAACTTGCCCACTGTTAGCGGAATTATATATTTTTTTAGCTATAATATAATCATCTTCCATAAGTTTATTCCTATCAGATGAAGGAAAACTTATATAAAAATGATCATCAGGATTTTCAAAAGCAGAGTGAGTGTATGGAAAATAAGATTTATCCATAATCAAATTGTAGTACTCACCAGAATCAGGTTTTACGTAAAACTTATAGTAATCAACCCAATCAGGCAGTTGAGTAGTAATTTTACCGTTTAACATTATTGATGAGCTAGCTGTAAAACCATATGGAGCAGAAGACCAACCTAAAGATGTTGTAGCGCCATTAGACGTTAACACTGGAGTTTCTCTACCATACTCATCACCTAACACTACACCTAACTGATATTTTCTTAGTGACTTTAAAGATTTTAAACCTCCTTTAGTGAAGTCTTGATAGTATCTAGACTCTCTACCAATATTTACTTTAGGTTCTAAGCCATTAAAATTATAACCTTGCTTATAGTTACCATAAACTAATCTATTACCAACTATTTCTTGAGCCAGCGCAGATTTAGGCACAGCGTCAAAAGCTCTTAAAAACTGATCTTCAGGAAGTGCTGCTTGAATTATTTCTGAAGAGATTACGTATTTACCTTTATGTGACGTTTCTAAACCATCTATAAACTGAGCAGAGCCTGACTCGTTCCACTCTTCGTCCGTATACTTTATATTTGCAACAGAATATATTACAGGTGAGTTTTCTTGTTTATACAGTATATCTACTTGAACTACATCGTCAGGTATATCAGATGGAACAAAATCAAACAGTTCAACAGACTCTATTAGGTTTACCATAGACTTGTTGTATGGTTCGTCTGTAACGTAAGAATTGGAAGAATTTATTAAGTTTTTATATTCAGGATTAAATACTACTTGAGTAAACGGTCCAAAAGCAGAGTACTCACCGTCTTGATATTTATATCTAAAACAAAACCTTGGAAATATTTTTTCAAATATAGGCGTCTCTATAGAGTCTTTAGCTGTATTTATTTTTACAGTAGGAGCTATACTAGGTTTACGTCTAATAACAGTAACGTGCTCTTCCTCTAAATATCCTTGTTGAACATCGTCTATATACAAGTAAGCATGCTCTTGATCTTGAAGTTGTGCCGTAGGGTTTTCTTGATAAGATCTACTTATATTTAACTTTTTAGGTTCGCTATTGCCGTCAGTCCAAAACAAGAAGTCATCAATAATATTTATGCCTGTTATCTGAGCGCCAGTAAAATCTAAAAACGGTTTTAAGTTAGCATACTCACCAGTACCAGCTATATCTACAGCTATAAACTGACTGCTGTTTAAAGTTTGATCATACTCTAATATAGCGTCTACACCTTGAGCTTTAACAAACCAATATAACTTATTAGTCCTATCGTTAGCTATACTACCAACGCAAGAAGCGTTTAAATCAACGGCAGGTATTAATGAGTTATCTACAGCAGTATTGCCTAATATATTCTGCACAGTGCCAGCTCCACCTTCTTCTGCAGATGTTATCTCTACGTTTAACGCATCTCTATATTGTCCACTAGGAATTAATCTTTCGTCAAGGTCTTTGTTCATTTTACCTTGACTGAAAGTATTTTTAATTTCAGGCATAAATTAGTGTTTTATATGTTTAGACTGACCTCTAAGAATTTGCGTAAGCTCTTCTAGCTTAATATTTGATAATCTAAGTTTAGCTTTTCTTACAGCAGCAAACTTTTCTTTTTTGTGAAACGCTAGTCTACCTCCACCGATATTTGATCGAGTAGAAATAACGTCATACAATATGTGTTTGTACATAGCTTCTTCAGCTAACTTAGGCACTTGCATTTCAGCGTCTGTGCCGTGACCGTCGCTTATATAGTCTAGTATTACGGTTTTACCGTTTATATTAGAAGAAAAATGTATTCTACCTATTCTATCGTCTATATAGAAGCTACCATTTGTTTGAGCAAGCTCAGGCTTTAAACCATATCTATGCTCCATGTCGATATATCTATTAGGGTATCTATAGTCATCTACATCTTGAGTATAGTTAAAAGACTTATAGTTACTCCAAGTAGAAGATGTTAAGCCGTCTTCACTAGCGTGTTGTAAATCGTCGCCAGAGAATGATTGAACAACAATATTGTCAATAGTATTGTTAGCTTGAAGAGATAGCGTAGGGTTGTTTGTATGATCTACTAAAGATGTAATTAAAACAAACACAGTATTATATTGAGATACATCTATATTGTTAAGCTGTTGCGTGCTAGTTTCACCATTCCACTCTAAATAAGCTATGTCAAATATGTCAGCCGTAGCATTTTGTGAAGCTTGAATTACAGATTGAGTGTCTTGAGGAACGTCTACCGCGCTTAGCGTGTCGACTGGCACTACGTTAAAGTCCCCTTGCTGAGTGCTTAGTCCAAACCTAAGAACACCAGCTGGTATTGCATTAGCACCAGCTCCTGACGCAGCAACAGCAACACCGTCTGCAGATATTGTTATATAATCTACGTTTGATACATCAATTTGTTGCCAAGCAGCTAAAGCAGGGCCATATACAACATCGTCTATAGAAGCTGAAGTGTGTACAAAATTCAAAACACTATCAAGCACAGTTGGCTTACTGAACTTATTACCACTACCTTTCCAATGCGCAAATTTTTCAGAAAAATCTCCGTTTAAAAGTAAGTTAGGCGATTCGTTAAAAACGTAACTTCCATCGTCTTCTTGTTTAATTTGAAATGGATTTGATGTGTAAGACGTAGGATATAAAACTCTTTTTATACCGTTATTATCTACTCTAGATAGTTTAGTATAGTTGATATAATCGTGAGGCAATACCATAGTTAGACTAGGTGGTACTACTATTTCTTGAGACTTGTAAGATTTAAATACGTCAAAAGAAAGTTCTGCTAAAGCTCTGTGAGCATGAAAAGAAATATCAGATCGCTTAATCTTCGGTATAAGTTTATCTTCTCCAACATAAGCTATTTGAAACTGATTTATAATCTCATCAAGCGATATAAATTGATAGTTACCAAAATCCGTACCTTGGTAATAATCTTTTTGTGATATTTTTGGAAACGAATAATTCATTGATTAAGATTTTTCTTGTTGGATTGTACTAGCTTCTTTACCTGCAGCAAATGAGGCTACTGTATTGTCTTTGATTGATATGCCTGCTAGCAGCAATATTTTAACTACTAAGTTTTTTTCTTCAGAAGGATGTAGCTCAAAATGCCTCATGTCTAGACCAGCTGGATTCCATAGCGCTTTATTATTGGCTATTATATAAGTCCAATTTGGAGCGTGAGGTTTTCTTATGTAATCAATCTTTACTTTAGCAGGCGCTGGTTTTATATCAAGAGTACCATACTGACCACCACTACGAACAAACACTGGTCTAGTATAGGTAGGTCCAGCAACTCTTGAAGACATATAAGACTTCATTTCAGCAGCGCTATTTAGTTCTTCCGCTACTACATAACCATCGCCATAAGTAGCTGAGCTGCCATAACCTGAGCTTGAAACAACCGTGTCGTAAGAAACGCAAACTGTTTCTAGCTTATGTAGATTAGTTATGCTTGATAAATCAATATAACCATCTGGACCTACTTCTGCGTTTTGATTTGAAGGATTTACTTTGAAAAATGATATTTTTTCTTCAATAATATCTCTAGGATCTGAAGTTATAGTGCTATTACCAGGAATTCTACGGAATTGATTGAGGTCATAAAAGTACTGCTCAAATATTTCGTTTTGAGCATAGGTGGCGAATAAGTTAAACTCCTGTGGAGTTATATAACCTCTTTGTTCTTTGTTAGCTATTGCTAAAACTGTTTGATATACTCTATCTACACTTACTGCCATAATTCGTTATTTATAGTTAGTGACCACCCCGAAGGGTGGCCGCCCAACTAAGTGATTATTAATTTAATCGTTTTTCTATGTTAGCATATATTTCCATACCTTCATCAGTCTTAAACCAATGCGCTAACGCGGTGTAAGGGTGTTCATCAAATGGTACTGTCATAATTTTTCTACCAGTTGACGCCCATAAGAAATGACGTTGATCGCTTGATAAACCTAGTATTCCACCTTCAACGGCTTTAATACCAA
>CENK01000173.1_pt1 | contig 12638 bp, 8 predicted proteins | sample 530191 | NCBI WGS metagenome assembly CENK01 (sample SAMEA2619686, study PRJEB7988) | marine metagenome | biome: marine biome (ENVO:00000447); feature: deep chlorophyll maximum layer (ENVO:xxxxxxxx); material: "saline water (ENVO:00002010), including plankton (ENVO:xxxxxxxx)" | depth 60 m | reverse complement strand
TGTAAATGCAAGTTATGTAACTCCTGTTGAATTTGTAGCTCCATCAATTCTATTAGTATTGTTCATAGTTATAGTGTTTAAAGCAATACCAGATGTTCTTCGGATAGCAGAACCATTACCACCACCAGCTCCACCGCTACTATCTTCTCCACCACCACCATTATCAGCAGAGGTATCTCCTGTCCAACCTCCTTCACCACCGCCACCACCTTCGGCCTCACCACCATTATTACTTCCACCACCACCATTACCAGCAGCACTTATACTTCCATCAGTACCATTTCCACCTAATGCACCACCATTACCTCTATCTCCATGTGGGCCGCCAGGATATCCTTGACCGCCACCACCACCGCCACCACTAGCGTATCGACGTGATCCTTTATCAGATTGGTGACCACCGCCACCTCCTCCTCCACCGCCAAATCCACGATGAATTTGTCCACCATTTGCTATGTTTATAATTGTTCCACCACCATATTCAATACCTAAAGCACTGGTTCCTGTTTTTCCACTTTCACCAGTTCCTTGATTAGTTCTACCATCACCACCTTTACCACCTGCACCCCATATTCTTCCTTCTCCACCAACATCAATAACTAAATCGGTACCATTTTGCCATGCTCCAGTTCTTAAGGCAACTCTACTATTAATACTATTATGTACAACTGATCCAATTAATTTATTTACATGTATAATAACCTTCTTACCACCTTGCCACCCAGTACTATTAACACTAGGTTTAGATCTAAAACCACCAATAACTGTTACATTATTATTATTGTATTGAGTTCTTGCATTTTGTCTAGTAACAGTACCACCACTATGGAAGTTAACTACAATATTTAATTGCTTACCATAAAAATCACTAAATTTTATTTCTCCAGACTTAGGAATACCAGTATCTAGTGCTAAATTTGATAATTCACCAACGTTTTGTGTAATTCTATATGCACCAAGATTTTTATTGGTTGGTTGACCAAACTCATCTTTGATGTTGCTATATGAAATTGCTCCAGAACTTTGTAAGGCCATAATTTATACGGATTCATCCTGTATTTGTCTCCAAGAACTACCATTATAAAACTGCAAATGATCTGTAGTAATATTATAAATCAAGGCACCATCAGTGACTGCTGCACCAGATAAGGCATTTCTTTGAGTAGTAGTAAGTTTTGGTAACACCATGAATCTTCTTGTGATGTCGTCACTAGCACATGAGAAGTCAACACCAGCTGTTGGGTTAGTTTCACCAACACCGATGAATGTACGGAAAATTGCACCTTTACCAACAGCAAGTCCAGTTGCACCAGGTGCTACCTCATTTGAGAAATCGAAATCAGTTTTAATACCAAGATAACCATCATCTTTAAAGTAACTTACATTATCTCCATCTCCACCACCATCAGAGACAACTAAAGACGCTGATGCAGCTCCAAGAAATAATTGGATTGGGTCACCAATAATCATAGTAGCACCTATACCCATGGTTAGGTAAGGAATAGTGGTAACACCAGTTACACTTAAGTTTGTACAACCAATAGAAGTAATATCAACGATACTTCCTACATCCTTACCATAGAAATCTCCTATAAATGCAGGAGCAGATGCAACACCACTAACAACCCTCAAATCATTAGCAACTTGAAGATCAAAACCAGCAAACAGACTACTTACAAATGTACCTATACCATTGACTTCTAACTTCTGTTGAGGAGCTGTAACTCCTATACCAAAATTACCTTCATAGGTAAGAGCCGCTAATCTAGTAGAACCATCACCATGCCAGTAGAAACTTCCTGTATTAAGTCCAACACCACTACCATCACAATAGAAGTTAACATTACCCTGATGAGTACCAGTACTATAGTTAATAAGATCTAGTGAACCTGGTTGACTATATGGTAACCCTGCACTTCTATTACCAAACTGAAGGACTCCATTGTTATTATCCTGTGCATTAGCATTTAATCCTAAGATTAATTTAGATGCTTGCTCAGGGCTTGTTACTTGTATAGTAGCTGCATCAGTTGTATTAACTCCAACTACATGCAATTCACCATTAGGTGATGTTGTACTAAGTCCTATTGATTGAGAAACACTTAATCCTGCACCAACTAAGGAATTTGCATCTAATGTTCCAGAGGTTTTTACATTTGAATTACTATTCAGTGTAGTTGCAGTATCAGCATTACCAGTTACATCACCAATATGCTCACCATAGAATTTAGAAGATGTACCTGTGAATATACCTGCGGTTACAACACCTGTTGTTGCACCTAATTGTACAAATTCAGCTCGTAATGTACCATTACCACTATCAAGAATAGTTGGATTAGGGAACTTAGTGTTATCTATTACTGGAAGTCTATTATTACTAATCGTACCAGTTGCAAGATAATCTGCATTTAATTGTGTCAACTCAGTACCAATACCAACAAAAGAGTTTGCCTGTATTTGGCCACTCATTATTATTTGATTACCAAAACCTGAACTATCTCCTGTCTCTCCTATAAATCCAATACCTTCTACACCAGCATTTGTTGGATTCTGTCCAATCATTAAGTCAAAAGCATTATCTGCCTCAGTTGTTCCAATACCAACCTTCAAGTGTGTAGCAATACCAGTTCTTGTACCAACAGTATTTTTGGCCTGATGAACAATCCAACCATCGGTTGTAAAACCGACAATATCATCCATATACAAACCACTACCAAAGAAATAATTAGCAGTTACAACACCAACATTAAGTACATTAGTATTTCCAACTAACGCATTACCTGTAGGATTTGTGGTTCCTATACCAACATCACCATGAAATGTAGCTATTCCTGCAACACGTAAAGCACCAGTGCTTGTTACTCCAGTAATATCCGTCTGACCACGCAGAGCAGAAGTTCCATGGACATCTAGGAATCGTGTTGGAACTGATGTTCCAATTCCAACCAAGCCACTAGCGTTGACTATGAAGTTATCACTATCAACCTGTACACCATTTCTGAAATTAAATGACTTATTATAATTTGCCATTGAGCCTAGACTTTATTGTTATTTATATTCCATCTTTTGGTGGAATTGGTTCCGACCATCCGACAGGGCCTTGATTAGGATTTCCAGTATCCTTCTTAGATTGGTTTTGCCTTTCCAATCTCTCTTCCATCATCCTATTTTTATCTTGTGTGATATCATTTATCATGCCTACAGCATTCATGATATCTGGTGTAGCAGCAAGTCTTTCAACTTTTGAGTTGAGTTCTTTAATTGCTTCAATAAGAAGTGGAACTAATTTTTCATACTTAACTGCTTTCTTACCATTGTCTCTGGTAACAACAACTCCTGGTAGTCCAAGTGCTTCAATTTCTTGTGCAATTACACCAGTATCTTCACCTTCATGTCCAGCATCATTTTCTTTCCAAGTAAATGTATTACCACTAATCTGTAATACTTTTTCAAGAGGATCATGAATATTATTAACATTATCCTTTAATGTTATATCAGAAGAATAGTATGCAGTGATATCACCATAAGCCGTTATGTTTCCATTAGAAGTTTGATCACCAACTCTAATACCACCTGAGTAAGTCTTAAATCGTTGTGAGTTGTTATGGTTAAGTGTTACAGCTCCATCAGTATCAAAATAAGCAGAGACCTTAGTTGCATCCGTGTTACTAATATTAACATTACCATCACTTTGTATGTACAGATTTCCTGTACCAGTCTCTCTAATTATAGAGTGTGCAGAATCATGGCCAATTTGTAAATCAGGAGTTCCAGTACTTGCACCGAAACCAATCAAATTACCATCATAGAATACAGTACCTATTGAACCACCAGGAATATCAATATTAGTTAAAGTAGAACCATCACCCAAGAATGATGTAGCAGATACAATACCAGCAAAGTAACCACCTTCACCAACATGTAGACTCTTAGCGATACCAACACCACCCTTCTCTACAATAAGTGCACCAGTTACAGTTGAGATTGCAACGTTCTCACCAGCAACAAAGAGATTACTACCAATACCAACACCACCAGAAACTACAAGAGAACCTGATTCTTTACTGGTTGAATCAAGAGTGCTAACTAACTGAGTTTGACTTGTTACTTTTAGAGTATTATTAATTTTAACACTCTTATTGAATGTAGTTGGGCCATCAAAGGAAGATAGAATGTCTCCAGAGTCACCACCTTCAACAACTATTCTTTCTTTAACAGTTACTTCATCAAATACAGCACTTAATCTTGCAGGTGTTTCACCAGTTACAGTTGGAATTGGAGTATCAAATGTTGTCTCCTCACCAGTAGCAGATGATTTCTTCTGGTTTCCAATATAGAAGTCACCTTTATTGTTCATACCAGTATAAACAACAACACCACCAGATTTTTCTTGTGACTGAACTAAGAATTCTTCCTTCTCAGTAAGTGTTCTGTCCTGAACCTGTGGAAGTGCAGTTGAGTAGTTTCCTGGCCCGTAACCAAGATATTCAAATGTATGACCAGATGCTCTAAGAATAGATGGTCTTCTAAATTCAACAGGTACTGGTTTAATCTTTCTAATTACAGAACCAGCAGTATGTGTTTGAATTCCTGTTGCAAATACACCTCTAATAACTTGAAGTTGATCACTTCCAACAATAGTCTTGGAAGCAACTCTCATTATCTCACTATTAATTTGTAGATAAGAACCATATGGGAATCTATCAATTATGTTATCAACACCTGTTACCGCAACTGTAGTAATACCACTTGATGGAATTGAATCAATAGTAGTTGCACTTTCACTATCTAAGATAGGCATTGTACGTGCACTTATATTCTCATTAGACCTATCTGAAAGTTTTTCGTTAGATGAAAGACCATGTTTAAATGCATATGCAGGAGTTCCTACAGCAGTTGTAGTCACTGCATTGAATGTAGTAACACCTACAGCAGAGTTAACCACATATGAACCTAATCCATTATTACTACCATCAACTATTGAGAAACTATTACCTGCAGTCAAACCATGACTGTTTGCACAAGCAAATGTTGTTATTCCAGAGGTAACATCAAAAGTAGTACTGTTTATTTCTACTGCTCTACCAGTATTGAATACATACTGACCTGCCTGTAACTCAGGGCCACTAGCAACTTTAGCAACAGTGATCTGAGTATCGTTAGTAACACCAGTTATTCTTAGGTACTGATCTTCTGTTACACCAATACCAGTAAACTGTGCTACGTTATTAATAGCAGATGTAATACCTGCATTTGTAATTGTATATCTAGCAGTTCCATCACCACCAATAAATGTTGGATCGAAATATAAATCACCAGCCGCATATCCAGCACCTTTTGATTGAATATCTACATTGGTAATTTGACTAGAAGCAATACTTACTCTAGCAGTAGCACCCCTCCAAGGGCCACTTATTGAGGAATTTAATAATTTTATGTTGAAATATGTTCCATCGGCATAACTATTACCCTGATTTGATACAGTTCCAGTTACAATACCTGCATATCCATGAGATCTACTAAAGGTTATTGTTGGGTTTGCACCAGTTGGAGCAGTTAATACAGTAACACCTACACCCAAAGCCTTAATAAAGGAGTCAGTACTTTCTCTAGTTAAACTCTTTTTAAGATCATTAGTTGAAACATCACCAATAGGAGATCTTAAAGCAAAAGATTTTGATGCTGGAGGGTTATCATTTGGATTATCTCTATCTAACTGTGGATATAAATCAGATACGTTTTGACTATATCCATAGTCAGTAAACTCAGAATCAATCTTATGGTCTGATGATAATGCATAAATGTGATAAACTCCATCTTGCTTATCTTGAATATAATTCGAAATCTTTAGAGCTCTATAGATGTAGAGGTTTGTCTGTAAATTATTCTTTTCAAATCTAGGTAATGATACAGTCCTTATTGCTGTATCATTTGTGGATTGAAGACCATGTACAGTAACAGGTTGATATGCAAATTCCATGGAATTATGCACAGTCAATACTTTATATGTTCCATTATATCCTGTATTAGCAGTACCAGTAACGTTAACACTATCAGTTACGTTCTTAACAATAACAGTATCGTTTACATTTAAGTTATGTGGTAATTCAGATCTAATAGAGCATATACCAGTTGAAGATGAGGAAGTACATGTAGCAATGAATCTTGGATTCTTTTCAAATTCATAATCATCACCTGTTAAAGTATTATTAAAGGTAAAGTCTGCGTCAGATCTAGCACCTGTACTACTTGATTCCTGTATTACAAATCCATTTTCTGGGTTCTTAGCATTTTGTAGTTCCTTAGGTACTACAACCCTTATCTTATAAACTTTTTCATCTAAACTTCTTGTATCATCAATTCTCTTGATGAAAGAAGCAGTAGTGACATCTTCTGGTATTAATCCAGAAATAGTTAAAGCATTGTATATTCCACCAGCAACATTACTATTATTAGTATTAACATACCATTGACCTTCAATAGCATCAAATTGTACTGGGTGACCTAAATCTCCAGAAAGTTTATCAGATACTCTTGAGAATATTCTAAGATTAGTTCCACCAGCTATATCAATTGTCTTTCCACTAATAGCATCTGCTTCAGATGATGCCAACTTAATATCAGTACTACCAGCTCTAACAGCATAATACAGTTCTGTATTTGATATGTTCTCTGGTAAATCACCGTCATCACTGGTAATAACAACTTTTTCACCAGTATCTAATGTATTATTTCCAATAGTGAATGTATCAAGTAATTCATCAACACCAGTTACTCTATATTCTTTTACAGAACTACTACCATCAGGCATTAAAATTTGTGCAGTTCTTTCTGAACCTCCTGCAAGTAGATATAAAATATCTCCTATCTTTGCACCAATTTTGAAACCCTGAGTATTAACAGGTGGTAAAATATCAGCACTTGTATATCCATCTAGGAATAACTTAGCAGTATCAGCAACAGCAAGTGTTTTGGCCTTATCAATAGCTAACCAGTCAAGATCTTTACTGGTTGTTTCCATCTTTCTTGGTGGAATGATAGAAGTAAGAAATGCTTTATTATCTTTCTGGAATGCATCTTTCTTGAATCCATCAGAAACAAGAGATAATTGTCCAAAGTTTGAGTTTGAGTTTGTAATTGATTGGTCAGCACCACTCTCTGTAAGGAAATGATTCGCAAATCCAATAGCGAAAACAGAAACAACCTGAGCAACAGCATCATTAGTAAGTTTAATATGACTTGTTTCCCATCCTCTTCTATAAATTGCAGATGAATCTAAATGGTATGCTTCTCCTGTTGCAGTTGCAGATGATTCAGCCGCCAATGCTGCTCCTTCAGTTGGTGATCCTAAGGATATTCCATCATAAGATCTAGCAACTGGATTATATTTTACAAATGCTCTATCGTCTTTCTGTAGTGATATTCCCGTAAACTGAGCAACAACTATGGATCTGAATCCTGTGGCCTTTGAGCCATCAATGTTCATACCATTCATACCATATACTGAACGCATAGAACAGTTAAACACATATGGTGATGCACCTTGTACAGTATCAGTTTCAACTGTTACTGTTGCTGCTGAAGTATTACCTGGAATCAGAGTTAGTGGTGGATTTGGTAATGTATATGTAAATACTGTATTATCACTATTACTTACACCAGTAACTGTAGCTGATATATTATAGTTTGTTGGAGTAACTCCTCTTACTTTAATAGGAGTACCTACTTGATACCCGTGAGCTCTTGAAGTTTTTGCAGTAACTACGTTAGTTACACCAGCCTCGTCTCCAGCTCTAATACTTGTTAATGTAATAGGGTCAGCAGCAAAAGCACCAACAATTTCAAATTCTGGTCTTTGTGGTGAGAAAGCAAGAGGATCTGTTGGATATTTCTGAGTATTTTCAATTTCTCTTCCAGAACCTACATTATATGCATTACCTATCTTAGCGTAATACATATCAAGGTCTGTAATATCATATGTGGTATTACCAAGAGTTACATAATTTACACCATCAGCATATTCAAAACATGATAATTTATGGTGTGAGAATATTGGACTTGCTGTTTTACTAAAGTTAGCTGGGTCTGTATATACTAATCCTAAATCATCTCCATCAAATAAACTGAACTGCCATAGATAGCAAGTACCAGTCATTCTGAAGATTGTTGAACCAGCTACATTAGGATCAGTTGGATTTGGAACATACTTAGGTCTTATCCTAGTTTTTCTAAGATCCATACCAACAATAGATGTTCCTCTAGGTAGAATAAGACCACCATAAACACTATTGAACTTATAAAGTATATTATCTTCTTGTGTTAAATCAAAATTACTTGTTAGGTTTAAGTCTAAAGTTGTTAATGCATTAGATACTGTTCCACCACCAGCTGGTTGAACTTTAGCAACTCCACCTTCATTATAGATTCTATAACCTGGCCTATTATCAATAATATGCTCACCAGGATATAATACTATAGTGGTTTTAGCTATCTCATCATTACTTCTTCCTTTGACATATGAAAATCTAGCCGCTTCTAGCAGTGCTCTTTGAACGGTCTTAAATGGTCTAGCAAGAGAATTACCTTCATTACTAATACTGTCTGTTGAGTCTAAATCGCTTGGACTCACATAAAGAATACGGCCTTCAGTATTCTTTATAAAATTATCTAATTTATTCAGAGGCATGAGTTTTCCTTATGACTACTATAAAATTATTACTATAAGTTATTTAGTCACCCTAGAACTCCTCTTCTTCCACGAAATCGGGAGGAAGATCTTCTGGGTTTTCTAATTCAATTGGAAATACCATCGGATGCATTTCCTCGTACATTAAATATGCATAATATTTGTACAATTCTTCAGTATTGTATCTTTTTTCAAGATCGGCAATTGTTTTAATCATTGGAAGATCTACTTCGGTTTTATCCAGATCTTCTAATTCATCAAAGGTAAAAGGAATACCATTGATAAAATACATCAAAACAATTCTTTCAATTGTACCTTCAAGTTGTTCTGTATACCAACAATAACTGGTATCTATCATAAACGTATTTACCATTATTCATGGCCCATCGTTATGTGTAGTATGTATACGAACTATTTCATCATCATTTGATTCATCAACCAAACCTTCATCTTTTAATTTATTATAGTTATAACAACCATCAAAATTAAATTTAATCTTTGGTTCCTTTGTCTTTTTCATAAATGGCAAGATTCGCGTACTTTATTCTCTCAGGTTCTAATAAATCATTCACCACTTCCATCACATCTAAAAATTGTTCAGGTGTTTCGCACCTAATCTTTTTTTCATAACCATCATCGGAAATTATAAGAAAGGATCTATTACAAAGATCTACAATAGTCTCCCTTACCAATTGACCTTCCATCATAAACTCAGAACATATAGAGTATTATATCATATATATGCTGGTTTGTCTATCGTTGTGATAAAATTGTAAGTCTACCAGTGTAGCTACCACCATTTCCATTCTCTAGTTTTACTCTGCCCAACGGATACGTCAAATCATTATTATGACCCTTCCAAGATAGTTCATAATAATCAACAGTACCAGACCAACCACCATAAGCAAGACCAGCCTCAACGTGAGAATTGTAGGTGTAATAATACGGAAGCATATCACTACCAGTTGTTACTTTGTTTATGATTATCTCACCACTGTACAAAGAATTAGTATTCGTCATATTATAATCAAGAGGAAACCAATTAGATTTATCTATCTGTTTTGCACGAGTTACTGTACCGTCATCCTTAGCAGTATAACCTACATCATAATAACCTGAGTCTTCATAACCATTGAATCCACCAATAAACATATGATTTCTACCAGCTAGTGAGTGCCTAATCTCATGAAAAACAAGTTTAACTACTTGTGGATTGTTTAAATCTGTTGCCTCAAAATAAGAATGGTTAGTAGATCCAGCATATGTTTTATGAACTGTCCATTGAGTTGGAGTTGCGAATGAGAGTGTCTTATTCCCATTTGTCTGCAGAACATCACCAGAGCTCCCATCTACTGAGGGGAAAGTGAATCCATTTAATACACCCGTTAATTGAGAACCATCTCCTTTGAGAGTACCTGCATTTAATTCACCTGTAATTATAACTTTATTTGACTGTATTTGATCTGTTTCTATTGATTCAGTAGCAGTGATTTTATCAGAAAAAATCTCATCAGCAAATAGATTAGTGTTTGGTTCGTCAGACATTTTTCTATATTCCGTTTGGTGATTTATTGAATATTTTTTCTGCCATTGCAGAAATTAAAACTTTTGGTGCTAAAGCAACATTCATTTTCCATGATTTTTTCAATATCCTACCCAAAGATCCATTAAAACGACCAGGAACATCAATAGCCATTCCCTCAATTTGAATATGTCTACAATAATTTGATTCTGTACCACCTAAAACTAATTTCTTCTTAGCTTTAATGATAACACTATCTGCCTCTAATGTAATTGTATGTGCAGCCTTTATTCCTATAGAGTTCTTTGATGAAGTGATACTAACATTTCCATTATGAGCAGTCATCTGAATACCAGTAGTATCATTAGAACCAGAATTATTAGCATCTATTTGAAATGTCTGCTCTGTTTCTAATCTGGTTATAGGGCCTTCATGATGTGCTATCACAAATCTAAGACCTGCTTCATTAGTAAATTTTAATGCTGCAGATTCTGCACCACATTTACTATCATTGGGATTACGTGTTTCTAGATAACATAAAGGACTCCACATGTCCTGAACTGTTGCACTGTATCCTGATTGATTAGACATAGTTAATTAACCTCCCCACTAGAATATGTTTTACCGACACAATCAATAACCTCAATAACTTTTCCTTGAGGTAGGGTATTAGTCATTATCGGTCTTAGTCTAGCACCAGATCCTGTTTCACTCTGAATTCTCATATTAGGAAAATCACGATATGCAATTTGATTTACAATATTTACACCAGTAATTCTACCATCAGTTATTTGCAATTCAAAATTGTCCAAATTAGCATCTTCATAACCTGAGCCAGGTGCATCAATTAAAACTCCACTTACAAAGGAATCATCTTCATCTTCAGCAGGATATTTACTACCAATCGTAGTCATAGTTATACTGGTAATCTGACCATAAGTTGGAGATTTTGGATTTTGATCAATGGTTGCTTTACCATAAGCACCTTCTCCCTTTTGACATTCATCATCAAAAGTCACTATAGGTTCACTTGTATATCTTGCACCAGGATTTGTAACTTCTACTCCAATAATACTTGCAGTTCTTTGTACTGCAGCAAACATATTATTAGTATCTAATTTATTAATGAATCTTCCAAGTATAACTCTACCTACTCCACCTTGTCCTCCACCACCAAAGATGCTAACAGTTGGGCCTCCACAAACCTGTTCGGCTGGATCTCCACATGGGCCAATATCAGATGATGGTGACTTACCTCCAAAGATTCCCCAAGATCCATACTCTTTTTCAAATGCTGATAGTTTATCACTTACTGCTCCTGAAACTGATGTTCCTGAGAACATTCTTCTAAAGTCTTCACTCTGAGTAGAATCTGAAGGGCTTGGTCTATCACCTTTACCTGTTACATAATTAGTGCTAGGAGGACAATCCATTTTTTCACCACATTTCATTAATCCTTCAGCCTTTGATAACATATCAACACCACTTGTTAGGAATTGTTTGGTATTAAATGCAAAACCTAATGTCTTTTCAATAGGTGCCATTATTGGGCCAGCAACTGAATCCATCATATTAGTAGTTTTATTAGTGATAGCACCCATCAATTCCTGAACTGCACAGGCTGGTGCTTTAGTTATATTTTTTGCTGCTGCTGTTACCAGATCACTAACAACACCTTGCATAGCATCTGTAATATTCTGCATACCACAAGTTGCACCGTCAAATGCATTATTCATAGGGCCTACCATCCCTCCTTGAATTCCTTTAATTATTGCAACTGCTGCAGGTTTAGGTAGAGTATGAGGTACTAAGGCCATAATCTGATCATGAACTCTAGCTAAACCAGTTTTAAATTCTGATTCCATCTTATCATTTAATGAACCCGTCATTTTATTAGTTACACTAGTCATACTACGGGAAACTAAATCTGATACATTCTTAATTTCTTGAGGCATATTTAATATTTGATTTCCACCTGCCTGAATCTTATTAAAGAAATTATTAATAGAATTACTCACCTCACTCATAGCAGTATCACTACAAGGACTTGCTTGTGTAACAGTAACTCCAACAGTATTACTATCAGATTTAGTACATTCTTGTAATGCTCTAACAAAATTCTGTCTTTTTTCTTGTGCTTGTTTAGTAAGTGAATTTAAGGGTTTAGGAATTACACCATCAAATGTTGCAGGATAAAGATCTTTATATTGTTTTATTACATTTTGTAATTTTGGGTCAGCAGGATTCGCTTCTATTAGATCTTTTACAGTACTAATAGATAAATCATCTAAAACTTTTGGTGCTGGTGTAATACTCATTGTTTTTGCAATTTCTCAACTACGGTTTCTTTCTGTATAGGTGCAATATCATTTAGGCCATTTGCATCGAACCAAGGTGCATCTTCCCAATCAAATCCTTCACCAAATGTAT
>CENK01009874.1_pt1 | contig 12644 bp, 14 predicted proteins | sample 530191 | NCBI WGS metagenome assembly CENK01 (sample SAMEA2619686, study PRJEB7988) | marine metagenome | biome: marine biome (ENVO:00000447); feature: deep chlorophyll maximum layer (ENVO:xxxxxxxx); material: "saline water (ENVO:00002010), including plankton (ENVO:xxxxxxxx)" | depth 60 m | reverse complement strand
TCTAGTAATTTGCGGAACAAAATCAAACTTACGAAATCTATCATCTGTTCTCATTTTATCAAGCAAAGTAGACTTACCTGTACTTTGAGCTCCTGTAAAACTAATAATCATGTCCAATTATCTCCTTAAAACTATTAACATTATATTGTATATTTTCCCATTCTGTATCACTAACTTCATGATCAATTAAATCAGCTAACATTATAGAAGGTTTTTCATTTAATCCTAGATCACTAGTATATCTGAGTTCCTTAATACCAGCAACAACCGGGTTAGATGTATCAACCGATCTAATTGATCTATCACCTCCATATTCTTTAAATTCTTTAGCAAGAGAGCATCCAAGTAGATGGTGAGGTTTACTTTTATTCCAAACTCCATCTTGTTTAAGGTCATTTATTAACTTTTGTCTACCAGTACACCATCTTTCTAATTTAGTTTTACCTCTACCGGTAACTATATAATAACTGAAGTCGAAACTTATTGCAATATAATCAGCATTTTCTGACATATAAGTATAACAATCTACTATTTCATCATACGTTTTACCTTGAACAGCCCCAATTTTTAAACCTGGTAAATCAGGATACTTACTAATAAAGTCGTGAAAACTTTTAATAGTAGCGTAACCGTCTTCTAATATATCAGGTACAATATAATATGAAGGTTTTAGTTCTTTTGCATATTTAGCAAACTTTTCAGGGTTAAATGATTCCCCGAGTTCAAAAATACTATTATCGAGCAAAACTTCTCTACCCAACTTTACGCTATTTTTAAAAAAATTATAATATTCAGGATGCGTTTCAAATAAATGAACTAATGCATAATCATAATTATTATATGTTCGTGATTTATCTAAAATAGATATAGGACTTTCATGAGATACAATCATACTATAATTATACATACAAAATTGATAATATCAAGTAAATAATTATATATGCCTTTAAAAATACCGAAAGCAGATAGTTTTACTGAAAAAATTAAAAACATTACCCCAGCTGGTTTAGATGGTAAGTCCGCAAAAGTAAAAACTGACTTTATTTCTGATACCGTTAATAGTATAACTTCAGAAATAAAAAATAAGGTATGCGGTTTAATTGATCTAGCTATAGATATACAAAGCGGCATTTCAAAAATTGCTAATAGTATTGGTGATGTTAATTTAGAAAGTTTTATTAATACCGGGGTATCCGCAGTTAAAGATACATTAGAAGATGCTAAAAATTTAATAACAGATACAGCTGACACTTTAGCCGAAAACGCAAAAAATATATTATCTGAAATAGACGACCAAATACAAAATATAGATGATAATATTATAAAGGGAGTTGAGACTGCTAAATTAGCAGCTCAAGGTCTAGTAGATACTGCAGTAGATATTGCTAAATTTCCTAACAAATTAATAAGAGATATATCTCTTGACGGTGGTTTAAAAAGTGCTCTTTGTGATGAAGAAGTAAATAAAGCAAAAACTGATATGGTTAATTCAGCTAAAAAACAAGTTTCGCAGTTTAAAGTATCTACTGATCAAAATGAAAAAATTAAATCAGCAGCTACAAATTTAGTAGACAATACTAAAATTTTAGAGACTGAACAATTGAGTGAGTTTGAAATAGAAAACAGCGATTTAGGTACATTAAAAAATGCAGATGGAAAAATTATAGCTAGAACTGTTGAAATTAAAGGTGTAGATGAAGACGGATTTTCATTTACCGAAACAAAACAAATAAAAGTTGACCCTAACACAGGTAAAGATATAACGTAACGTTGTAATGCATAGTAATTAATTTAAATATATAAAAATATGAAAGAATATAATAGCATTTATTTTGGAATTGTAGTACAAAATAATGACCCAGAAAAAAGAGGAAGAGTTAAAGTTTTCGTACCTCATATAACATCTACTGTTTATAAAAAATGGGTTGAAGATAAAACAAATAAAAAATTTAATTTTCCGGGTGATAATATTGAATCAGACCTTACACCTATTTTAAACGATTTAAAACCTATATTACCTTGGGCTGATATATCTGCCCCATTAACTAGTGAAAATGCTTCTGGTAGGTTTAATAATTTTAATTTAAAAGGAAATATATCAGATGCAAATTTTTATACTAATTTTGAAAATGGCTCTGCAACAGCCCCGGGTGAGGTTTACGAAAAAAATATATTTCGATTAAATGATGCTTTTACCGGTAAAAATAAAGCTACTAATAATCCTAATCCATATTCATATATGTATAAACCAAGTACATATTCAAATAAAGCAAAAGGCTCATTTGGTATACCTAATGTTGGTTCGCATGTATATGTTTTCTTTAGAGATGGAGATCCTCATTTTCCTACACTGATAGGGGTAAGTTATGGTAAATCAGATTGGAGCGGTATATATGACGATGCATTAGATTACCCTGGTAAGTTTGAAAACTTTTCTCAATCTATAACTGAAGATGATGTTAATGTAAATAACTATAGAAACAAATACGTTTTAAATCAAAAAGGTGGTGTTTTTGAAATAGTAAATTCAGATTTAAATGAAAAAATAAAACTTACACATTATTCAGGTTCATTTAAAGAATTTAATAATCAAACTAATATTGAATTAGCTACGAAAAATGATCAAAAATTAGTACTTAACGATCAATATAATACAGTTCAAGGAAATAAAAATGAATATACAGGCAAGACATTAGATACCATAATAACAAGAGATAATTATAGGAAAGTCGGTAACCTAAATGAGGAATATTTTAATCAGTGGAAAGAAATAGCTGGCATAGTTCAAGATAATAAACAATTATTTGAAATAAAAAGAACTGGTATTAACAATGTAAAAGACGCTAAAGGAAATACTATTATAAAAAGGAACAGTATTAAACAAACTAGGTCTGGTAAATTTGATACTTTTCCAGTAACAGATGGAAGAACTAGTTATAAGGCTTTAGCTAATACTGATAATGCCCCAGGTACAGGATATAGTCAAATAACTCAATATGTAGCTGCAACAACTAACGCAGCAGTTGATGGCCCATCAGGTATGAATGATGCTAAAACCGCAGCAGGTGATACAACTACTGCTCCTAATGTTAGTAGATGGCCTGCTGAAAGTGGTAAAACATTTGTTAATGGTTCTGGTAAAAGTTTATCAACCCAAGATGGTACTTGGGATGTAGAAGATAAAAAGGAAAAATTAAAAGATATTATAGATGTTAACTTAAAAAAATTAACTGATATAGAATTAGAATTAGGATTAGGTGGTAGTGAAATTATAGAAATATCAAAACATAAATTAGAAACAATTGGTGTTTTAATGAATGATTTTGGAAGTATTAGATTAGATAAAATTGGTAAATTATTATCTAATGAAATTTTAGTAGATGATGACGGTGTATATGTTAATAAATCAGAAAGCCCAATGCTTGAATACGTTCATGTACAGGACTTACCAGGTGGTAATTATACATTAAACGTTTGTAATAGATATAACGTTATGGTTGGGGCTGGCGGTTTAAGTATGAAATCATATGGACCGGTGAATATATCAGGAACTATTACCAACATTGCTGGTGAACAAATTAATCTTGGTTCCGATAATGAAATTAATATTGATGCAAATACTATTAATATTAGTGCTGAAATTTTAAGATTAAGAAATAAAAGACAAAGACAAATCTTAATAGATAATAGTTTAGGTGTAAATAAAAATGTAATTATTGGTGGTGGGTTACATGTTGAAGGTGAAACATTCTTGCAACACGTTACAGCCCCTAAGGAGTGGCAGAGAACAGAATTAACTCGACTATTCGGCAAATCAGTTGGTTCTCCTAAAATTGGTGAAGTTACTATTCCTGGCGGCTCTTCAGCTGGTACTTATGATGTAGTTGGAGATAATGCTGCTGAAAATAGTCTAATAATGTATGATCACTCTCATGCTTTTGTAAACTTACCTTTAACTCTAAAAGATACTAATGAAGAAGTAAGACAAGCTGCAAAAGAATTAAACTCTGGTAGTGATAGGAGTATTGCAGAAGCGCAACATAACGAGTATAAAGGTTAAGAGCACAACCTTTCCATCTTAGTATACCAAGCTTTTCTATGGTACCTACTCCATAAAAAAACCGCTTTATGTTTTCCAATATCGCGGCCTAATTTCTCTGATTCTATCCATTTGAGTTTATCTATTTCTTGCTTTTCAAGCTTCAGAAATAAGTACATTTTGGAGTTCATAAACTCAAAAGACATATATATATTTATTTTTTCCGATAGTAAAAAAATGTAATAATCATAATTAAACTGCATAGGGAACCAAATATATAATTAGTTATTAAAATAATATTAAAACCTATTTCTCCTAAGGTATACACTATAGCAGCTATATATCCAGTTAGTGAAAGCATAAAAAGAGATACACTAACATCATCTACTTTTTTTGTTCTTAAACTTTTTACTATTTGTGGTATATAACATATAGCAAAGCATAAAGTATAAAACCACCCTATTATTTCCATTCTACTACTTATTAATACCAAGCAGGTTTTTTAGTTCTAGTCCAAGTAGCAAATGGTTTATCTTTTCTAATATATTCTCTATATTTGTCAATAGTTGATAAATTATCAAACTCTTTATTTTTTCTACATTCGCAATTTTCTCCTATAGCTATAGCAAAAGGAGTTATACCTTCTTTAGTTATAGTAGTATTATGTACGTTACTATAACACCATTCTATAAATGATAAAGTATGGTGAGTAGCACTACCAGGCCATCTAAAATTTCTTTCTTCAAACATTGCTAAAGTATGATCTACTAACCATAAAAAATTATCTTTAGTTTCTCTTGCCCATATACTACATTGATGATTAAAATAACCTTTACCACTTTTACGAGGTTTACCAAGTTTAGTTCTAGGACAGTCCTTATGATTTAATACTTCTTGATCGAAAGCATGGGCTAACATTATAGCCCCTTCAATTTGCATTTTTGATCTTACATGCTGATCGCAAAGTTCAAAGGCAGCTATATCAGGATCATTATTTGTACAAAAAATATTCATTACTCTATTATATTATAGTTCCTAAATTAAATAATAATATGGCTTTAATTACAATTAATTGTTTATCAGATGCAGCAACTTTAACAGGTGATGAAAGTTTCTTACTTTATCAAAAAAATCAAACTCTCAAAACTAGTATTTCAGGTTTAAAAAATGTTACCAATTGTTTTGAAGGTTTTAATAATAGCGCAGTTTGTGACCCTTCTCCTACCGGTAGTGGTAGATCTGGTATTATAGGAGGTACGGGTGGAAGTTTATCAGGTTGTAATAGTGGTATATTATTTGGTAATTGTAATACTATTTTCAATAGCGGTGCATGTTTTCCTTTAAACAGTGCTATTTTAGGAGGTTATGGAAATAAAATATGTGATGATGTAGGTGGGGGCGCTATTATAGCAAGTCAATGTGCTGTATTAGCTGATACCGGTGGGTCAGGTAATCCATCATTTAATGCTATTATATCTTCAGCAAATTCGGCAATTTCAGGAGGTTTGAATGCATTTAATTTTATAGCTGGAGGTAAAGTTAATATTATTTCATGCGAATCTAGTGGTTATTATACTACAAATAGTTCAATAATTGGGGGGAACAATAATAGAATATATGGTCAATCTAATGTTATTATTGGAGGTTCTTATAGTAAAGCTGGTTCATTAGCCAAAACTCAAAATAATAGATTATGTGGTCAATATGCAGTCGTTATTGGTGGGGGAAAATTTGCTGATTTATTTTCAGGTGGAGGTAACGAAGCTGTAGCTGGTTTTACTAGTGTAATTAATGGTACAAATAATTTAGCTTGTGCTGCGGGTGGAACTATTATAGGAGGCTGTAGTAATACTGTACAACAACATAGTGCTAGTTGTTTTCTAAATTTAGAATCTGGAGGGACTATATTAGGCGGGGCTAATAATACTATATTAACAGGTCATGAAAATAGTAGTATTATAGGTGGCACTAGTATGTCAACGGTATCATCAAATATGTTACACACTAATACATTATTTTTAAGTGCAGATATATTACCTACTTCTAATCCTAATATTAAAGGTGTTGTATGGAATGATTCAGGTACTTTAAAAATTAGTCTTTCAACCCTATAATATAAGTCTAAAATGGCAATACCCCCTACACTAAAAGACCTTAATAGGGTAAAATCAAATCTAGTTAATCCAATTAGAAGATTTCCTATAGCAACTACAGGTGAAAATTTTATAGACATAAAATTAAATAAATTTGCTACACCTGATATATTAGCTGTTGACTCGACTAATACTTTAGGGGTCTCAGCAGATTTAAATCTTTCACCAAAAAATCTTAATACTGGAGATTTTATTTTAAATACAATTAGTGAAAATAATACTATATTTTCTCCAGGTAGTATAGAAGTTTCTAGAAACATAGGAGGTGATAAAGTAACTGATTCACCTAATCATGTGTTATATTATCAAGGTCCAAAGCCTATTGAAGTGAGTAATAATTTAGTACAACCTTTACCCGATGAAAATTTTGAAATAAGAGTATCTTTTTATAATGAAGAAAATTCTAATCAATCAACTGCATCTTTTCCTATATCAGTAATAAATTTTAGTAATACAGATAAATCTGAATTAAAAAAATTACAAGGTAGTTTATTTAATACTAACGTACTTACTATATCTACTAATAAATTTAATAATACGGGTAGAAAAGTTGGTGTAGGTTTTAATATTACATTATTAGATAAAGCAAATAAAAGATTTTTAAAAAACAGTCTATTATTAACTGATCCTATTTCAGTTTTTAAAGATAATATATTTTTAACTTCAATTAATGAAAAAAGCTATCCTAATTTATCTCAATCGCGACCTATAAGCGCACAGAGTAACTATAGTCCAGGAAAATTTGTTAATAATGCTAGACTTTTTGCTTTTTGTAAAGACTATAGTGAATTTACTGTACCTTTGAGTTCTACAGGTATAGTTGAGGATTTAAAAACTAACCCTGGAAAAGTTCAATCATTAGGTGATAGCACATCAGGTATTGAAGACTACAAGTATTCATTAGGTGCATATAAAAATATAGGATTAGAAGACGGTATAATAATATATGAAGAATATCTTTCTGCAGGTAATTATGAATTTAAGTTTAATATAAAAGATAAAAATAATAAATTTAATAATAATAATATATCATCATCTTTTTCTTTAAGTGTAATTGAAGTTGAAAAAGAAATGGTTACCCCTTCGTTGAGTGCTATTGTCAGAGCTGTATCGGGTAACCCAAATTATACTAATTTTAACCACTTAAGACTTTTTAGTGATACCCCAGCTACTACAGGAGCAACTTGGAATACAGATTTTTGGGGATTTTCCGCTAGAGATCTTTTAAATTTTTCAGGGGTTGCGTGGAGGGGTAATGGATCTAGTAATAATAATATTACCCTAATAACCCCCAGACACGGGGTAGCTGCTGAACATTATAAAAGATTCAATCAACAATGTGAGGTAGGTCAAGTGGATACTTTTATTGATCATACTACCGGTAATCCGGTTTCAGCTACAGTTTTAAAAGTTTTTCATTTAGCCAATTTTGGTATAGGCAGTAATAGTCCATATGATGCTGAAAACAAGGGTAATAATTTTAGATCTATTTCTGCTTTTTTCGATATTGATGAATTGACCAATACAATAGATGATTTAAGCGGTTCTAGAACCGATGACCGTGGCGCAGTAATAAATGATTGTTCATTAGTTTTATTTGATAGAGATTTAACTTCCGGTGGTGATATAAAAGCTTATCCAATAGCTAAAAATATGTATAATGATTATATACCTCATACATACCCAGCAATACCGACCGGGGGAAGATTAAGACATACCGATGGAGATAATGTAGGTTTAGGAACTATAAAAAATTTAAGTAGAAATAGAGATGATACATCATCGAAGCCCCCTGCTACAATTCCTTACTCTAAAGTAGGCCTTCCTAATGGACAAACTTCATTAGTTGTAGAGGTAAATAATTTATCTGCTACTAACTTAAAAGATATTTTTACTGATAGTGGTCGGCTAACTGCTTATCAATTTGAAAAAGGTAAAGTAGGTGATAGTGGTAACCCTAATTTTTTAATTTTAGATAATAAATTATGTTTCATAATGGATAATAAATCAGAAGGTTATAACACAAATGATGAAGGCATAAAGGTGAATGGTTTGTCCGGGCCTGATTTTACTAGTCCTGATACTCAAGTAGTTTTACAATCTGCAATAGATTTAATTGGTAATCCTGAAGGGTATGAATTATCAGCTGTAGAAATGGTATAAAAAAAGACACCGGAGTGTCTTTAGTTTGCCCACCATCCATCCCCTGTTTGATTATTAGTTATGCTCCGGCCTACTTTTATTTAAGTTAGACGGTGTACTTTTTAATGTATTCCTCTTTCTTTCTGCGAGGTACTTGTACTCTAAGCATACCATCAGCATATTTGAACTTAATCTTATTAAGGTCATACTCTTTACCAATAGAAAAACTTCTATTATAAGTTTGAGTTTCTTCACTGTCATGTGTTAAGACAGATCTTTTACCTTCAATATAGACATCTCTTCGTTCTGAATCAACCTTAAGGTCAAGATCATCTTTCTTGACACCAGGTATATCAATGTCTACGTTAAGCCCATCCTCTCGTTGAGCGAAACGAACTTGATCACCAGTTCTATATACTTCTTCCAAATTATGGAAGACAGGGGTTATGTTAAAAAAGCCATTTAAGGCTTGCTCTATTTCATTTATGGGGTTGGTATACCCTCTCATTGTAGTTAGTTTAGTCATAGAAAAATATTTATATTATAAAATAAAAAATCATATAATTCAACCTGAATTTGATTAAATATATATGAGTCGTTCATCTCTTTTAGAGATCTCTTTAAAGGAGACGGAAGTAAGAGACATAGTGTCCCTGAAGGAACGCGTGAATTAAAAAACACGTACCAAAGGAAAATTATGAAAAAAATAAGTTGGAGAGGCGCTGAATACGATCCTAAAGAAAGATCGAAAAAGGTAGCTAAGCATACTGTTGAAGGTATATATAGAGGGGTAAAGCACCTTATAGAACTACCTAGTAAAAAAGTAAAAGTATAATAGCCTCGTAGTTAAAGTTCAAGAGCTGATTCCGGAGTCAGCTCTTTTTTTGCGCAAAAAAAAGCGTGACCTAAGCCACGCTTTTAAAATTATAATAATTAAATTAAAAACTAAATGCTAAACCAGCAGTAATAGTTACATCAAAATCACCATCAGTGCCTTCAGATGAAATATTATTAACTACGCCTTGATTATTTTTAAGAGCATTAACTTGTACAAAGACCGGTAAGTCATTTGCTAAAGTATCAAATCTAACATAACCATAAGTATATTCAAGCTCATCGTCATCAAGACCAATCGATTGACCATACTCTGCCCCTACAGTAACATCTACCGCATCCTTAACTGTAAAGGTCTTAGATACTTCAATAGCAGGAGTTACAATAGTACTATCATATTCTGATCCAACTTCACTTCCATCTTCCAATGCAACTGTAAAAGTAGTATCAAAAGCTTTAAACCAATTAAGGTCATAAGCCCCTTCTAACTCATAACTTGTATCAGCATTTTCAATAGAATGCATAACTAATCGTGTGTCAATTCCACCTACTGGGGTATCAATATATGTTCCTAATGATGTATGAAACTGAGAATTATCTGAGTTTACATATTCAACACCGCTAACAAATGAAAGACCGGCAATGACACCAAGTTTGGTCGATCCCTTAATATAGGCCACATCTTGCGCCCCGTAAAGACCGCCTGATATGCGCTTTTCATAATAACCCGTGGTAACATCAACCTTCCAGGTCTTTTCTTGTCTTGCTTCTTGAGCTTCTGCCTTACCACAAAATGCAAGTAATGCAATTATAGCTGCAGCAGCTCCAATAATAATATATTTTTTTTTCATAGCTATCTATTATAGCTTATGATTCTTCAGTTTCAACTGTTTCGGGTACTTCTTTTGGTGTAAAATACTTATCAATAGTATCAATCCTAGAATCAAGACTATCAATATTTTCTATTTTTTTCTCAATTTCTTCTCCTATATTTGGATGTTCTCCAATTGCTACTGGGTTACTTAGATATATTTCTAAATCAGCGATTTCAATATTTCGTTGACCTGTTAGTTTTGTTTTAATTGCTTGAATGTAATTTGCCATAGATAATATTTATATTAAAGATCAAAATCATCAAATGCTTCTTCATCTATTTCTGTATCTCTTGCACCTATTTTATAAGAACTAATTTCAGTTTCTTGAGGAGCTACCTGTACTTTAGAACTATCGGTATAACTATTTAACCAGCCTCCTATCGGATTAGTAGTTTGATCGAAAATCTTATTATATCCTAATGAACGTAATCTTGTATTAGCTAACCATTCGATATAACCATTAAGCATTTCAGTATTCAAACCTAATAATGAACCTTCAGAAAATAAATATTCAGCCCATTTCTTTTCATTTTCAACTGCTAACCCATACATGTCATAAATTTTTTGCTCATTATCTTTAACTATTTGCTGAAAACCTTCATCTTTATTTTCTTTCCAATATTTCATAATATTTTGAGTAATAGCAGCATGTAAGTTTTCATCTCTTGCAATTAAACCTATAATTTTAGCATTACCTTCCATCTTACCTTTATAACCAAAAAAGTATGAGCAAGCAAATGAAACATAAAATGCTAAACCTTCTGTAATCTGAGTAGATAATACTGCATTAAAGATCTTTTGTTTAATGTCGCCTTTATCATCTCCAAGTAAGGTATTATATGCTCCGCTTATTTCAGTGGCTCTTCTAGTTATCTCTTTATCTTCTAATATAGAATCAAAAAATGCAGTTGCATCTTTAGCAATATTTTGTAAAGTATATGTGTATGAATAACTATGTATAGTTTCAAATCTAGCCCAGCTAGTCATACATATTTCTAATTCAGGGTTAGATACATAATTTTTAATATTATGAATACTTCTAGAAAGCATACTATCTGTCATAGTTTGCCATCTAAGATTACTATTAAAAATAAATCTTTCAGTGTCAGATAAATTTTCATAGTCATTACGATCTTTAGTTAAAGATACTTCTTCTGGCAACCAATGAAACTCTTCTTGCTTTCTCCATAGATCGAAAAATTTAGGATATTTAAATCTATCATATCTTTGTAAAGCTAAATCTTCACCTAAGAACATAGGCTGCTTTGTAGTATCGACATTTTTAACATTTAGTACAGTTTCCATAAATTTATTATCCATCATCTCCTATTGCTTCAACTGGGCAACCTTCCATTGCCTCTACACATAACTCTAATTCTTCTTCGTTTTCAGGCTGTTTAAAAACGTATGAGTATCCTCCATCTTCTTCTGCAGTAAAATTATCGGGAGCAGTTTCTCTGCATAAGTCACAATCAATGCATTGTTCATCTACATAGAACTTACCTTCGACATTTTCTGCCCACTTTTCTTCTTTATCCGCCATAGTTTATATATTTAAAGCGCACAAGCTCCTGATTCACACCCATCTTCATTATTATTTTCAGATTCTCCATCATTTAAGCTCTGCTTATCCCCATCATCAGTATTGTTATAGTAACCAGTTCTCCAACCTAATTTATAAGCAAGTAATATTTCTTTTATTACTTTAGAATCAGGTAAAGCTCCCTTTTCATAATGAGCATAATTATAATACATATTTGCACTAATACTCATATCTACCCATTTTTGTAAAGCTCCTACTATTTTAATTAAACCAGTATTATCTTCCATGTCATAAGCTAAAGTATATTTATTTTTATATGATACATAGTTTGGAACGATAACCGGTAAGGTACGAGCTTTAGATTTTTTATAGGTAATATAGGATCTAATAGGTTCTATACCATTGGTAGAGCACTGAATTACTGAAGAGCTCTCGCAAGGCATTATAGCCGATACAGTACTATGCCTTAAACCATGCTCTTTAATCCTATCTCTTAAACTTTCCCAGTCCATAGAATTTTTTCTGGTAACAAATTCATCTATTTCTTTCTTATAATTATCAATAGGTAACCATCCTTGACTATATTTTGTTTTATTAAACTTAGGACATCTACCTTTTTCACTAGATAAATTACAAGAAGAACTTAATAAGTAGTATTGAATCTTTTCCATTAACTCATCAGCAACATTAGGAGCTTCATCATCAGTATATTTTACTCCTTGCTTTGCAAGATATGCAGCAAAGTTAGTAATACCTATACCTAATGATCTACGATTCTTAGTAAAGTTTTCTGCAGCTGGTAAGAAATAATCTTGGTAATCAATTAACTGATCTAAAATTCTTACTATAATATCACATACTTTTTCCATTTCTGCATCTGATTGAATTTCTAATACGTTAATTGCAGATAAAATACAAATACCTATTTCAGCATTCTTATCATCTGGATGCTGTAATGGTTGGGTAGGGTGTAATACCTCAACACAAAGATTAGTCATTTTAATATCATCATCCCATGCTGATCGTTGATTACAATGATCAATATTCATAAAATATAT